>Ga0115851_100457_pt1 | contig 18098 bp, 16 predicted proteins | sample InSIn2gowninarea_FD_83865 | JGI IMG/M metagenome (GOLD analysis project Ga0115851, IMG submission 83865)
CAAGATCATCTTGAAACAAATAACTATGTAGCAAAACTTGTAAATCACATTCAAAGAGTCATCACAACTAATAGATTATGAAAAACAATGAATAAGAACAAAAAATAACTTGCATGCAAGAAAAATACACATTCAAACTAGGAGGGAGCACTTTCAAAGCACAAAGGGGACATGCATGGTCATTCGGGGCTTCGTAGTGCACAGATGCACTTAAGAAAGAGATAAGAAATACCCAAGGCATATTGTATCACCCTAAAGCGTCAAAGAAAGAGGTCTTCAAGTCTTTCCTTTGCACCCATGTACCCTAAGAGATACTAAGGGTGCACCATGACACTCTAAAAGGATAAAGGATTGAGAAAATAGAGCTTTGGCTCTTCAAGGTGGGCCTATGCACTCAAGGTAAAGGATGGTGCATTGTCACATGTTTAAGGGTTGAATGATGATACTCCATGCCTTCATGATGCAGCCATGCACCCTAAGGAAAATAGGGTTCACTATAGCACTATGAAGGGTCATAGGGAAAATATTTGTTCCTTCATGATGCTCCCAGCATTGAGGAAGAAAACTTGGTTAAACAATGTGTAGTTTTCAAGGCTGAAGGAGCTTCAATCTCAAGACCTAAACTATGCCTGTAAAAAGCTGACCAACAATTTTAAACAATAGAAGTCAATACTAAGATGATGAGATGAATGATCTCTAGGGATTTATAGCTGTTGACACATGCATTGTGGAAGATGAAGGGTTTTAAGAATGTGAGGAGTTACTTGCATGTGATAGTGTATGAACACTTGCAAGATGAATATTCATCTAAAATGCCAACAAAAACCCTACAAAACAAGATATTTAAAACACACAAAGCATGATTTGATAGTGGAATCATGAAAAATGGTAAAATATTGAGCTTCTAACTTACTTGTTGCACTGGTTTATGAATACATTCTTGCTTTTCCAGTCGTGTGCTCAACTCAAATGAAATGATGATTGAAATAATGATTAGCTATGTTTATTTAAAGAAATTAACATGAAATATTGGTTCATGCATAAGTTCGAATTTGTGTCGTAGGAAGAATCAGTTAAGAAGGAGTTAACATGATTCCTAGTTTCTAGGAGTGTGCTCTCATACAACAAGTTGGCTCATCCATGTAAGTTGATAGAGCACATATATCTAACATGAAAGAGTGATCCCAGATATGACGCACTTTATTAGCCTAAATAAATCCACCCACATAGGGTGTAATTCTTCAGCGTGAAGGAGTGTGCTCACCTCAACTACAAGCTTTCATTAAATCAAAATGTGATTTTGGATTTTATGAGTGATTTTCTTTCTTTTCGATTTGTTTTCCTTCTTTTGTGTGCTCTTTGAAAGTCTGTATGGCTAGAAGGAAAGTTCCTAAGTCAGGACAGACTATGAGTTCACCTAACCATAAAATTACTAACTAAAATGCTTCTAATGGTTAAGTGATGATGCTTGAGAGACATTTACTTAGGATGATGTGACACTAGGATAAAACAAAAAAATGTCAGATCAAACCACATGAAAACACATGTGGACTTGAAACAATAGTTAGTGTTGGCTCCAAAATTAACATAGGAAATCTTTTTGGAGGGTCATTGTCACATCAACATCATTGGCGACACACCAGGAGAACCTTGACTTAGTTCAAATGGTTTTATTGTAAGTGAAAATTATCATTCCTTCAAGAAGTACTGATTTAATAAATGGGCTACCTTTAGCTCCACACTCTACTCGGTTAAATATATTAGCTTCCCTGTTCCATTGCTCAGTGTAGCATAACACAAATATAGCAAGGTATGTCAATATCATGCAGATGTAAGAAATGGTAATACAATATGGTGAAATAAAAAATAATTAGAGTGTGACATTTACATATCTATCATTCCAATGCTACCATCATTTGTTGATAGTACCCTGATGGAGTTTCTTTAGGAACACAAATGTTTATTCGTTTCCAGTGAGCCTGTCCAGTACCTCTATGAAGTCACTTGCTTCACTTGCCCATTTAGGAATCCTTTCTCTTCTTTCACCCTTTTATTTTTATTTTATTTCATAGGATTGTGCACATACACTTATTAATTTTCATGGGAAGAAGAGGGATCCTAATTTATTGAGAGTATAAGAGGTTGTTCCCTCACAGATAGGTTTTATACCTATAATTATTTAATCACTAAATATTTTCCCATTCTCTTATTCTTCAGAAAGAGATAATAAAGAATGCACCATTATTAACAAGTCTGAGTGTGAGAACGAGAATCGTTAATAGGTAAGGATTTCATGGTTTGCTTATAGCTTCCTAGTTGAAGGATTGTGTTTTCCATTGGAAAATCAATGACTTGAAAGATGTAAACCAAACCAAAGAAGAGGGTGACATATAAGGCAATGGTTGTGTGATACTACAAATTTCCTTGTAAAAAATATTAGCCACATTATCTTGAAGCTCAAAACCAAAAAGTAAAATCACAACATGAAAAAGAAAATAATGGTCAAACACATATAACTGCATGTAACCTAACCTAACCTAAACTAGTTAGTAATATAGAACTTCCAATAAAACCATAGAAGTTGCTCCTGACCTATAAAGCAAAGGATGTGATCGTGTAAAGAGAAAACAAAAATTAGTGTAGTGAATGAGAGGAATTGTCCAACATTTTCATTAATTGATGGAAAAAGGAAGTGCAACTAAAACAATGTATTACACCTGACTTCTCTACTAAAGGGGGAACTTCACAACAATGACAATAATTGTGCATCTGACCATATATGACTTGACAAGGATCATACATGTGCAGGTCATGAAATATGAGCCTAGAATGAAAATATTCCTCTAATGAATCCGCAACACTGTAATGAACACAACCTTTAGGGAAAGACACACAAGAAAGACTACAGAGGGAAAGTTCACATCATAGGAAGTATTTTTACAAGGTTGACCATAATCTAAGGTTTTGAGCATGTAATTTTCTTTGATGGATGTTGAAAAATATTCATTAGTATTCTGTTAGGTCCCTATACTACTAGTGTAATCCCTTATTGTATTATTGTGGCCATATAGTTTAATTGGAAGTTCTATATTACATGATTGGTTTCTTAACATTTGGTATGAGAGCTTTGGATTCTACGGTTATGCTACTCCAAACAGGTCATCATGGAATTTTCGACATAACCTTTTCTATATGAAGTTTTAGAATCTAAAAGAAACCCATTTGAGTCGAAATTGATCTGAGACATGGGTCCAAATTTCTAATCTTGTCGCACTATATTTTCAGATATATGATCTATGGAAGTTAGGTGTTTCACAAGCTCTAGAACTCCATTGCAAGCCCATCATCGGGAAATTTAGCTATAAATTTTTTTCTATGAAGGTTCATACTCTGAAATTAAAACTCATTTGAGCTGAAATCTGGATGAAGTTTAGACCCAAATTTTAGATCTTCTTTTACTATATTTTTGGAGATATGGTTGAAGACATTTATGGATTTTGCAGGCTCCCAAACTACATCCCAAACAAGCGAACTTGGTAAAATCTTCATAACTTTCTCTCTAAGAATCAAATTTAAATTTCATACAAAGTTACAGAAAGAGGACTGCTTGTAGTTTTCTATATATTGGTTTCAGCTCCAAAGGTCAAAATAGTAACACATGGAACTTCGTACAAGTTAGCTCTACTGAACTAGTTTATAATCAAGTCATCATGGGAGATTTAGAATAATGCTTCCTTGGAGAATCCAAGCTTGATTAGACTTGTGGGGTTGGAAAGAGGACTCACAGGGTGACCATGAGATGCAACCTTAAATATTGGAGATCTGAAATTATAGAGATACAACAAATTCAATATATAGCTCCTACAAAGTGAAAAAAGGTGTGTACTTTTTTTAAACTTTTGCACACCTTTGGTTGAAAAATTAGTTTTGGTGGAATTAAAATGGCATGGAAGCTAATATGGATGGTACAAAAGAAAAAATTAAAGGCAACATGGAAGATTTGAAGACATATTTGACGAAGTTGCTACAGGAGATGCTTACTAATGGTGAAAGTATAGTAAAGGAAACTCATTATGAGAATAAAATAACTGTTAATCATGATTTCATAGACTCTAATGTTATATTGAAGATCCATCATGTTCTATAGTTGAATATGGGAAAATTTTATGGCAAGGATACTGTAACATGGATACTACAGATGGAGCAATATTTTGATCTCCATAATGCACAAAACATAGAAAAGGTATGCATTGCAACTTTATATTTGGAACAAAATGAGTTTGTATGGTATTGATGTCTTTCCTCTCGTAAATAATTTGTCACTTGGGAAATTTTATAGAAGAAATGATAGAACAATATGAGGATACAAAAAGAAACACCCCTTTTAGCCAATTTATAAATCTCAAACAAAAGGGTTCAGTGATGAAGCACATTGAGGAATTCCCAAAATTGAATATAATGGTAAAAGATATTCTGGAGGAGCATAGGATTCATGTGTTCATAGGGACTATAAAGGATAACTTCCAACATGGGGTTCTCCTTTGGGGACCTGATTCTTAGATAAGGAATTTTGGTTGGTAAGAAAAATGCAAAGCAAAATTATGGCAATAAGGAAGCCTACCACACAAAACTATAAAGATGGAAGTGTTGTTTCTCCTAACCTTTAACCACCTATAAGGTTGACACCACAACAATTGGAAGAAAAGAGAGAAAAAGGGATTTGTTACAAATGTGATAGGAAATACATTAAAGGTCAGAAGTGTGCCAAGAAGAAATTAATTTACATGATGTGGAAGAGGAGCAAGAAAAGGAACAAGAAACATCAAAAGAAGAGGATATATATACAAGGAAGCAATCCCAGTGAAAGAAGAACTAAATCTTACCATATACTGTAATGCATTGACAGGAATTACCACTCCTCAAATCTCAAGATAGAATGGCATATCAAGAATAAAAAGGTAATAATGTTGATTGTTTCAGGTAGTATCCATAATTTTATTCAATGCAAGATAGCCAAGGAATTGAATTCCTTCCTATATCTTGCACCCGAGTTTCAAGTAATAGTTTCAAATGGATGAACCATAAATTTCACTAGAAAGTGCCATAATATTAATCTATCCATGGAAGAATATGTCTTGAATAGTCCAATGCTTTCCATTGTAATGGGTGGTGCAGATGTTGTACTAGAATTCGAATGGATACAATCTTTGGGTACAATAGCTTTTAATTTTCAATAAAATTTCTTGAAATTATTTTGGGAAGGAAAGGAATTTTAATTAAGGGTTGTTGAAGGGAAACTAAGAAAGATAATAAACTCTAACAGCATGAAAATTATTCTAAACAAAGAATAATGGGGTGTAATTGTACAATTATGATCACTAGAGGTTCCCACATTGAAATCGTATATTTCTCCAGATCTCCAAAATGTTTCGTAAAATCATTCCAATATATTTGAGACTCCCAAAGGCCTCCCCCATATTCATGATCACGTTCATACTATTCATTTGATTCCAAGAAGTGTTCCCCCAAACATTAGGCCTTATAGATATCCATATGCCTAAAAGAGTGAAATTGAACGTATGGTTACAAAAATGCTAGAGGTTGGTATAATTCAATCTTGTCAAAGTTCCTTCTCTACTCCAGTGGTACTGGTACACAGGAAGCATGGATCATCGCACATGCGTCTGGATTATAGGGAGCTCAATAAGATTACTATTAAAGATAAATTTGCCATTCCTATCATTGATGAATTATTAGAAGAATTACATGGAGAAATTTTCTTCACCAAGTTGGATCTTCGTTCAAGATACCATCAAATGAGAGTGAAGATCGAAGACATTCCAAAAGATACATTTAGAACTCATGAGGGTCATTATCCATGTAAGCCCATTTTTTTCTCTTATGGTCCATAAAATCATGTAATCAACATTGTTCACATGCACATATGAACTCATTTTTGGTTACATAATGTTGGAAGATCTAGAATTTAAATATAGTAAACATGAGTGTACCTCTCATGTCAAGAATTTAATCTTACATATTAATACACAATTTTTTCATCGTTAAAGTCCTCATAGGTTTATCACTACATGATTTATATTGATTTTAATATAAACCTGAAGAAAAAACATGTGAAATGATTAATAAATGAATAAGTATCTAACATATGATTATGAATTCCTTCTCTTTAATTCCTTCATGTGAACCACTTAATTATGTCAAGTAGGGAATAATTGACTTATTTTATAAAAATCATGGAGTGCCTTGTGAACCTTTTTGGAATAAATATTTTTCTCTATATTTTTGTAAGCTCCATCAATATATTTCTATTATAAAAAAAGGATTACATTGTGTACAATAAATTTACTGAGTCATTAAACAAAATAGTCCCATGTGATAGATATCTCATTGAGGTGTACACTATTTCTATCGAGAGATATGTCCAGTGAACTATTTACTAACATGAGTACATATGAGAGACCATGTAAAAGAGTATGGATTTAAACAATGGTTATCCCTTTACAAGAAAAACAAAATTATTGTATGGAAGTATAAAACAAACAATGAAATTAACTTGAAACATAAAATAGAAAGGCCGATAAAAACATGACCATAGCCAACTATCACCACTACCACAATAAACGATCATGCATCATCCGATAAGAAGGAAGAGTTGTAGTACATGTATCTGATTCAATTTGAGATAAGGAAAAGAGATAGGGTTGAGGAGTTTCCCTAAGGAGATACAATTGGAGGAGATACATTGAGTGGTGTCGCATTGATCACTGAAGGAGGTTCATTAGGCTCCTAGTAATTAATGTTAGAATCTAAGACATGTTTTACAACCCTTCAAATCTCTGCAACAATATCATCCATATTGTAGTTTATGTTCCCTAAGGTCCAATTGATGTATGTCTGCCTTGAAAACAACTTGAATTTTCAACTTGTTTATCCATGAGGAGCATCTGCATCATGGTTTTCACTTGATGATGCACCATGTAGAATGAAGGAATTGTAGCTTACGTATCCAAAACCTACTAAAATTTAGAGCCCACTTTAGAGAAACACTTGAATATTTGAGCTTGATAAGTAAGCCTGATGCCCAAGCTCCTTTGACTCAAGAAGGAGGATTTTCATCCAAACTTGACTATGGAGCATATCAAATAAGTTGGCCATTGATTCCAATCTAGAGAATCAATGATGATAGGAAGAGGAACTAGTTGCACCACCTTGATGACTTAGCATTCACTACCGTGAAGCCAGAAAGACTAAAGAAAATAAAATTGGTTGACTAAAATAATAGACCTAAAACATGTGTGATGTAATAGGAGAGACAAAAATAAATATTATTTGGGTAAACTAGAACCAGAGATGGGTAGGAGGATGTGTAACTAATACTAAAGAATTCGAGAAAGACTATAAAGGAACCATCCAAGCAAAGGTGTTGTGACTAGAGCACATTTGGGTTGGAAAGTGTGTAACACCACATCATCATTCCAAACCCATTGTTTGAAATTGAAAGGAATGGAAAGAGAAGAGGGAGAGGGTAGAAGAGTACAAGACCAATGGTAGTTGAACGTGGAAGACTCAATTATGAGCAGAGGGAGATGGAATTTACAATTACCAAACTAGAGAGACTAGAGCCACGCGACCATGTAAAAAACCTGTGAAAGGGAGGAAAATGGAAATAATTGAATGATTTCAAAACAAAATCAAAAAATTTCCTAACAGTCACACCCCACATACCAAAATTGGGAAAATTAAAGAAATCTCAACTTGGTCAAAGCCTTGAAGTAACACAGTGGAAAGAACTACCACCAGATTAAAAGTGGGATCATTTCATGTGTGGTGAAGGAACAAAACAAAAAACAGAAACCATTTCTTTACGATATAACTCCGTGGAACCACAACCAAGTTTCTATGAACAAATATATGCAATTAGAGCATCCGAACACTAAAAAGGAAAATAAAAATATTATGTGTCAAGGGTGGAATATACCTAGTACAAAGGCTAAAAGACAAGCATTTAGTAATAAAGGTTGAAGACTACCCGGCATAGAGTTCCCTGACCACCACCATACTATAACATTCATGCAATTTTAGTAAAGAAATGACAACACTATACTAGAATTTAAATGATCCATTCCACCGCATGTGAGGTCATGACATAGACACATCCAATGTGTGAGGCCTTGGTTTAGACGCACATTCCCTTCATGGTAAAAGAGACCATAAATGATCTCACGATGATTTTTTTCGAACTTCATCCCTCTGATAACTAATCCCTCCACCAACAACCAATGCTTCTAATCATTTAATAGATTTTCATATCGATCATGTACTCTGATCCTAGGTGGGAATTTATTGTGAGAGGAATGGATTTGGTAAAGCCTCATCAAAGATCTAGGTAATCACCATTCATGGTCCTTATATGGAGAGGTGTGAGGACTGGCACACCCCCAATAGGCGTTATCTCTTCTACTATTCCTTTTTTCTGCATGGTAAAAATGATGTGGTAATAACATCTTCTATGAACTTTTGAGAGCACCCCATCAAGTATTCTAAGTTAAATCTTCAATATCATTTCCAAATTCCCTATTTTCTCATTTTTAGGATATTCTTCTCATTTTACTATTTCAGAAGGAATGTCAGCCTGAATCATTATTACGATAGATATTGTACACCATGTTCTTAACATTTATATTTATGGAGGTATGTTGCATAGTGAAAATAATCTTGAAGGTTATTTTACTATATTGAAAAAAGTTGATGATGGTTGTAGTAGGCCTATTAGTACACATATATAACAAGAATATGATTTTCCTTCTCCATTTTCTATTATTTTCTTTGTTGTTTTAGATTGATACTCACAATGTCATTTGAGAATGGGGATAATAAGTCTTATATAGATTGATAACTTAAAAAAATATAGTTATAAATAAGCATTCTTAATGTGGCCACAAAAGTACAACAAAAGGGTACAAAATTGATAACTCATACTTAGAATTATAATATTTTGATCCATTTTTATGTCTATGAAAAGTATATATAGGAATTCCATTGTAAATTAGAGTTAAACAAATTATGTTAAAAGTTTAATTTTTAAATTATAAATTATGCAATTGGAAATACTTAGTTTTAAGTGTAAATATGTTTTAACTAGAATAAAAGCATTTAAAATGTTCGTGAATCATACCGATTATATAGAATTCCATCAAGGTGAATAAAAAACAATATAATTAGTGAAATGAAGAAAATAAAAGCATAAAACAATAGTATAAATGATGAAATGACACAAGTACATATCACTCCACTGTTATCCCCCTAATAATCTTCCTTCATTGGTATGATAACATTATTTCTATCAAAAATATGTTTTTTGCTAGGTTTCTGTCTTAATATGAACCACAAATACCTATCCAACACATCTAGGTAAAAAAACATCGGGTTTTAGTGTTTGGGGAAAACATAAGGATTCCTAGCTTCATACCACATAATTTTAGAGTTCATAGATATCAACCCACTATTGTGATCTTCCTTTATGTTGTTCCAATCAAAGGTGTCACAACACTTTCACCTAAAAGTAACAGAGTGTAGTGAAGCAAAGTTGACTTCAATGATATTTTGTACATCTCTAATGTAATCTGACATCCCTTGTATTAGGTTTTGATCATGGTGGCTAGCATGACTAGATTAGCCAAACTTAACTTCCACTACACATTCTTTTATCATGTATCCATCATTGACATCCTCTATGTGAAAATGATGTCGATATGCCCACATAGATGGGAACAAATGCAACTATAAAAAATTAAAAAATTAGTGTCATGTGTTTAATAACCCAAAAATAATTAAAATATAAAATATATATGCTACAATGAAAAGGCATATTATGAAGTTAAAAATGTAAAGAAAAATATTATTACTAAGTTTCTACACCCAATCACTATTTCTAGCGCACCCTATTCACCATGCAAGTAACGACAAAATGCATTGTATTTCTCTCTAACTTGATCAACAACCTAACTACTAGGACATGTCATTGGCCTTTTTTATTTTAAATGATTAGGATAAGGCATGCCTCTATCATTCAACCATCTAGAATATTTCCTCACAGTATCCCATTTCCTCCTCTTTTATTTGTACAATGTGACCCATGGTTGTGTTGCTTCCGAATTGTAACGAACTAATCTATTGATGACTTCAATTTATAAATTCAACAATGAAATAAAACCAACATATATAATACACATTAGATCAAAATATGCATTATGAAGTTTAGTGTGAACAATTATTGTGTAGAAATTTGACAAATGATAAGTCACTTACTCTTTATCATGCATCTTTTTTCCATTTATTTTGAGAAGCTCCCCTTCTCTTTTTTATTCATCCCTTTTGACATCCCAAATCACTGCACTTGGTGTGTTTCTGATCTACTTGATGTACTCACTGGCATAATAGAAACAATCATATGATATGTACGCCTCTACCAGAGACCCCTCAAGCTTTTCCCTTTATTAAAAAACACCTTTCAATTTATCCATGTACCTCTCTAAGAATAACATCCAATAATAAGAGATAGAAATGATAGAAGTTGCAGTGTTGAGTGATCTTGGCTAGGGGAATTTTTTTGAATTATTGAAGGTGAAGCACAGGCGACTAGGGTTTCTGTCAACTGTTGCGAGTTTCTCTCCATGAATCGGTGCAGAGGAGGGTGCTCCACTCCCTCCTACAAGGAAGCGGTGGCCATCAAGGGTAAGAGGCCTTCAGAGAAACGAAAAGGTGATGCGGTGGGAGGAAGAAAAATAGGGATGAGGAATCAGAAAGTACCAAATCAAAGGAGAAGGATGGCACAAAAGACGAGGAAGAAAATGACAAAATACAAGGAACAAAAGACAAAAATCAAAAGGGACAATGCAAACCCAGAGCTGAAATTACTCCTAGAGTAGTTTTAAATGATCCAGTATTGCAGGAGCATAGAGATCACATGCGGACTTATGCAATCATATGCAAATTTATGGGGATATGGCCCACTGTAAAATCTTTACAAACATGGATAAGATACCACTGGAAACCCAAATGTAGCATTGATCTACATCTGGGGTCCAAAGGATTCTTTGTTGTGGTATTCACTAACATTAAAGATAAGGATAGAGTGTTTGAAGGTAGGCTCTACTTCTATGTAGTGGCAGGGCTCTATATGCAGCCATGGATGACGAACTTTGTTCTGGAGTGGGAAAATTTTACTTCAGTTCCGGTTCGGGTAAGACTCTATTCTCTACCTCTTGAATATTGGTAAACTGAATCCCTTGTAGCAATAGGTAATAAATTAGGTCGATTTATAAAAGCCTCTTAAGCCACAAGGAGGGGAAAATACACCTCTTTTGCTAGGATATGTGTGGAGATGGACCTATCCGTAGCTCTTCCAGATGAAGTCATCTTGGAGGTTTTTGATGAGGAATGGGTGAAAATAGTCGACTACAAGCATATTCCATTTAGATGCCACAGATGCCATGAACATGAGCACCTTCTAAGAGACTACCCCCTCAGTAAAGCAGAGAACAAAAGCAAAATAAATACAACGAAAGATACAAATAGATTCCACAAAGTAGTTCATAAAGGGAAAAGTAGCAAGAAAGGCCCAAATCAACACCAAGCTAAAGGACAAAAGGGTAGTCAGAACTAGTTCCAAGTGCCTGAAGAGGATGAAAAAATATTAGTAGAAGATCAAGCAATGAATGAAGATTACAAGGAAAAGGAAAAAGAAAGAGATCAGACATAGGAAGACGAAAAATAGAGGGGGATAATGCTGAATGAATCAAAGCTGGAAATGATCAGGAAATGACCCAAAGTGATATGGATATGGAGGATAATGAGCTATAGGAGATTCTTGACAGAGAAAACCTCGATCTAGAACGGTTCTTAGCTCAGGGAACAACTGGTAGGGTAGAATCACTACCTCAAGAAGAGCTCAATAAAATACAGTAGCTATTCTTATGGAAAACCCAGGCAAAGTGTTCAGAGCGAGTAAAGAACATTAAAAGATAGAGCAATGATGGGGTGAAGGCAGTAAAAATTACTCTGGGGTTAGCACCGAGAAATCCAGGGAGAAAAAGAGGTAGGAAAATACAAAATGACCTAATGATGGAATGTGGAAAGCTTATGGTGGATTAAGGTAAGATGAAAGACCTAACCAGTTACTCCTTTACCAATCTTTAATTATGAAGTTCACAACTTGGAATATTAGAGGTCTTGGTAGCAAGAGAAAATAGAGAATGATGAATAATAGAATGAAGCGGGCAGCTCCGGATATAACTTTAGTCTAAGAGACAAAATGCTCCATTCAGAAACTAAGGCAAATCCATAATAAATGGCTCAGTAGATTTGAGTTTCTATAAGTTAAAGAAAAAAATACAACAGGGGGTATCCTCACACTCCGGAATCCCCAAAAAATTGGAATAATTGATGGGGAAGCATCAAGGAATTATTTATCAGTTTTTATATAGCCAATAGGAGATAGGGACACTTATCTAGTCACGAATGTTTATGGCCCTCAAAGGTTAGATGATAAAATTAGGTTCATAGATTCCTTGGTGGATCTACAAGTCAGACATTTAGGACTACCTTAGGTCCTAGGGGGAGACATCAATATGATCAGATCTCTCTCAGAGAAAAAAGGGGGTACAAGAGTTCTAAATAAAGATTCCTTAGGCTTCCAAATCTTTTCAGAAATCATGAAGCCTGTTGATATTGAGACAAACAATGGCCTCTGTACAAGGAACAATAAAAGAGGAGGGGACTCATAGGTACCCTCCAAGTTAGATAGATTCATGATCTCTGAGGATCTCATGCTTATAGACAAGGAAATAATAGCAAGAATTCTTCCCTTTGGAGGTTCAAATCACTGGTCGATTCAAATGGAAATCAAGGGCATAGGCACCCCAAGAAATAGACCTTTCAAATTTGAAAATAGGTTGCTTTCTCACCCAGAATTCATCAGCAACATTGAAGATTGGTGGGTAGAGGATTTCCAAACTCAAGGATCAACAATGATCCTGCTTCAAAAAATATTAAAGCACGTCAAGCTAAAGCTTAAAGCTTGGAATAAGAATGAATTTGGTAATATTTTTGCATGAAAGAAAGCAATAGAAAATAAAATAATGGAGCTCAACCAAGCTTTGATCAAGGAAGGCTTTGACAAGGACATAAATGATCAATCAGAGAAACATCACCAAGAATGGGAAAAGATATTCAATCAAGAGGAAATTCTTTGGAAACAAAAGTCAAGAGCTTAATGGCTAAAAGAAGGAGAGTGAAATACTAAATTTTTCCATAAATCCACTATAGCAAATAAGACTCATAGCAGAATCTCTTCGATCAAGGATGCGGTTCGGTAGACACATCAATCTCATGGGGAGATAGAAGCAGTGTTAATTAAGAATTTCCGAGGTATTGCTGAAGAAAACACTTTAGACAGGGTTCCTTACATCAAGGATCTCATTAAGCATATCCCCAAGTTGGTATCCAGAGAGGATAACTGTAATCTTAGTATACCTGTAACGGAAAAGAAGGTCAGTGAGGTCCTTAAGGAAATGCAAAATGGTAAGGCTCCAGTTCTGGATGGTTTGAATGTAGATTTCTTCAAATCTTGTTGGAATATTGTCAAAGAGGATATTATAAGGTTAGTGGAAGACTCTAGGCTGAGCAGAACCATTTTGAAAGCTCTCAATACCATCTTTATCTCCCTAATTTCAAAGTAGGATAATGCCCAAACTCTAGAGAGGTATAGACCCATCACTTTATGCAATGTTGTTTATAAGATAATTTCCAAGGCTATGGCCAACAGACTCAAACCTTTACTACCTTTGTTGGTTTCGGGGGAACAATCAGGTTATGTGGAATGCAGAGAAATTCTAGATAACATCATTCAAGCTCATGAGGTGGTCCACTCATTAACTAGGGAAAGGAAATCGAGTATGATAATGCAATTGGACATAGCCAAAGCATATAATAAAGTGAATTGGACATATATCAAGAAAGTGCTTGCAGCGTTTGGTTTTGATCATAATTGGATCAAATGGGTCATGGCCCTTGTGACTTCCTCCAGCTTTTCAATTCTAATTAATGGATCTCCCTTTCATATTTGTCTTCCTTCTAAAGGACTCACACGGGGAGATCCACTCTCTCCTTTTCTCTTCATCCTCATGACGGAAGGGCTGGGGCGGTCCATTAAGCATGCTAGAGCAACCAGAAAATTCAAGGACTACAACTTTCGGAGAACGGTCAAGTTCTAACTCATCAACAGTTCATAGATGATACCATGCTATGGGGAATTCCCACAGTCAAGGAAGCACTAGCATACAAACAGATTTTGAAATACTTTGCTTTGGCATCGGGTATGGAAGTGAATCTTTCCAAGTCAAAAATATTTTTCTTTAATACACATATAGCCATCCAGAGAAATGTCTCCAAAATCCTTGGATTTCATAGAGACTCTCTCCCCTCTAAGTATTTGGGAGTTATAGTAATGGCTAAACCTATGCACAAAAGCATATGGGAACCGTTAATAATTAAGATGCAAGAAAAGGTCAGGAAATGGGCAAACAGGTCTCTAAATCTGGCAGGTAGACTGATTCTAACAAAGGAAGTTCTCCAAGCTATCATTGTCTTCATGTTATCTTCTCTCCTAGCTCCAATAGGAGTTTTACAACAATTTAGAAACATCCAAAGGGATTTTCTTTGGGGCAAAGAGGAAACAAGAAAAAAAATGGGCTTTGTCTCATGCGAGAAGATCTGTAAACCCAAGAACCAAGGAGGCCTAGGATTAGATGATATTGAGATTCTAAGTAAGGTTCTAGGGGCCAAACTTCAGTCGAGGTGGGTTAAGGATCCTAAGGCTCAATGGGAAAGCATATGGAAAGAAAAATATGCCAGTTCCTGGCTTTCTCATGATCTCATAAGAATGTCTGGAAAGATAAAGGGCTCTCCCATATGGAACAAGGCCTGGGAGAACATAGAGGTTATCCAAAAAAACAGTTTCTAGGAAATCAAAGATGGAGCTTTGGCACTATTCTGGGAGGACAAATGGCAACAAGAACCAACTCTTTTAAGAGAGGAATTTTTGTGCCTCAAATAGGAGACAGATAACCAAGGATTAGTGAAATTTAAGGACTTTTGGGAGCATTCTCACAATACAGAAAAATGGACAACTTGGAAAAAAAATAGGCAGTAGAGAGAACAACACCCTAAACAGTAGAGCAGAGACCCTTAAGAGGTTGTTGCATTAGAGGATGATTTTAGTTACTAAAGGGCAGGATCAACTAATATGGGGTATCAACAAAGAGGGAAGCTTCAACATTAAGGAAGCAAAAGGTATTCTCCTTAAGCTAGAATCGCAAGCTACGGACAGAACCCGGTAGAAGCCATGGAGGCACAAGGGTTGGATGAAGATCAAACTCTTTATGTAGCTGGCTCACCATAGGAAAATCTTAACCTGGGATAATATCAAGAAGAGAGGTATGTTGGGACCCTCCAAATGTCAGCTCCGTGAAGTCCAAGAGGAGACCATTGAACATCTTCTCAACAACTGCATTTTCACCTTTAGGCTATGGGATTTTTTTGCCACCATCTTCAAACAGTCTCATAGAGACAAAGGAAGCATCACTAAAACCATGAACAATTGGAGGAATAAATTTTTGGATTATGAAGTTCTTAACTCTACCTAGGCTCTGTTGCCTAGTTTCATCATATGAAATGTGTGGAAAGAGAGAAAAAAAAGAATCTTCAAGGAAGAGAAGAGTTCCTCTCTTCGCTTGTTGGAGTTAATCTCAAAATAGCTCAAGGAGACAGTCAACACTATAGTTAGGGATCTCCCCAAAAATCCTCTCTCAGAAGTAGAGTTATCAATTCTCAGGCAGTTAGACATGCAGAGGCTTAGTCCACAAGGTATAGGCAAGAAAATAGACATGAGGGAACTTGTTAAGGATTTCTGGAATCCTCCCCTAGAAGGATTTTTAAAGTATAATATCGACGGGGCTTCAAAGGGTAACCCGGGCATGGAAGTCGTTGGAGGGGTTCTTAGGGATGAAAACAGAAGCATCATCTCCCTATTCTATGGTCATCTAGGAAAAGCCACCAACAATATGGTGGAATTAATGGCATTGGAACAAGGACCAAAATTTCTGAAATAGAGAAATTGCCAAAATGTAATAACATAAGTTGATTCAGACTTAGTCATCAACTCGACTAAGAGAATTAGTCATGGAACAGGGCCGGAGAATGTTACAAAACATTGGAGGCTAGTACGGGTTCTCCATAAAATTCAGGGACATCTTCAGGGAGTGCGCACTCTTAGATTCATGCGTGTGTGACAAAAGGACAACAAGTTCACTGATATTCTTGCCAGCCAAGGTGTGAGCTGTAAGGATAGTACAATTTTGATGGATTGGCTCGCAATGTCGCCAAGAAACCTAAAAGAACTTTGCCATAACAAGGAGGAAGAGGAAAAAGAAGTGTATAGGAACAAATCTCATGAAGCTAATTCACAATGACCAGTTTTTGGCAAGATTTACTTTCCTAGTATAACAAGCCTATGGTGGAAGACTGGTCACGGCCAACCTCAGCAACTATGGCAATCTCTTCCCTGCATATCCCTGGAGTCTAGCACAAGGTTATCTTGATCAGAAGGGAAGTGGAAAGTAACAAACTATGGCGGGAAACTTTTCACAAGTTTCAGTGGCAGGACACAAGACCACTTCCAAAGTGGTTTAGGTGTGATCGCACTGCTTTTATTTTGAAGGCAGTCTAGAATTTTGGGTAGCGATTCCATTCAAATCTTGACGCATGGATGAGGACTGAGCCTGAAAACCACCCTCATCGCACACTAAAGCATGATCACTTTGGCCGTGTGATGTGATGCTCCACCATCCGTTGGGATTAAGCTGATCAATGATCAAGTTTGATCGAGTGGTTTGGTGGGGACCGGGGGTTATCCATTGGGTTTCGTCTTGGTGCGAAATGGATCTTAGGTGTCGAAATCCATAAGAAGATTGGATGGTAGAGATTTAAAGGTAGAATTAGGTTTTTGATGGCGCGGATTTTGAGGGGAGAATTCTCGGAACCTGTGTTCTTGAGTGTTTATTTTTGTATTTTTTCCAATGGGTTGGGAGTGTATTTTTTGGGGGTTCAAGGGCTTAGTTTCTATCGAGCTTGCTCCTTGCAAGCCTAAGACCACATAGTTTGGTGGCTTGGTGTAAATTTTGTAAATTATGCTTGTTTTAATGAAATATAAGGCATGACTCTTGCTTAAGCAGAAAAAAAACATCTAACAATAAGCCATCCCAACTAATTCCCACAATTCCACATTGGGAGTTCCTTCTAAAAAATACAAACAATCTCAGCTATCTCATGATGCCACCATGGAATCCTAGCCATATGAATCTCCTCTAATGTGATCTAACATATAAATGTAGATAATCTAGATAGGGTATATCGTAGGTCTTGGGGGAAGTCATGGTTCACACACCCACACACAAGGAGAGGATAATGACACTACAAAGTAACCACATTCAAAAATAAATTATATTTTTTCCCATTGCATTAAAAAAATAACAAATAATAAAATAATATTTTTAACATATGTACTCTTAGAAGGTAAAAATGGTCATGCGATTTCAACCCTCACAAATGGTCTTCCATAGTGAAGCAAAATCATAATGAAGACTCATACAAATAAGAAGCCCTCAAACCCATTATACCTTCCTTTGCCAAATAAATATCATATTTATTTAAAATCCATGGGACATCACCTCCCTTGAAAGATCAAGAGGGACCAACCTCTCCTCTACTTTATCTTCTTGGCCTATGTTTATTTTTAGCTTTTGAAGAAATAATATATATCCTAACAGCCAATGTGCCATTTTATTTTGATGATATGTGTCTTTATAAAGAAGATGATTTTTTTATGTGATCTCGTAAGTGGGAAATCTTAAGATGCTCCCAATATGGGATCTCATAAAATACATATTTTCTTTTCCTCCTAATGGGGAATTGTGGGAATTAGTTGGGATGGCTTATTGTTAGATGTTTTTTTTCTGCTT
>Ga0115851_100460_pt1 | contig 18086 bp, 18 predicted proteins | sample InSIn2gowninarea_FD_83865 | JGI IMG/M metagenome (GOLD analysis project Ga0115851, IMG submission 83865)
AAGAGCTCCTTATTTGATGTTAGAACTCCTGGACAGAATGAACAACATGGAGAACATGCTGAATGACATGGATGACAACCTCAACGAAATTCTATCTACTACCTAGCCTCCATCAACCACAGGAGATGACTCTCACCCTCGAGCTCATACTTAACACCCTGTAGAATGACAACTCAAGTGCAACTCTAGGAAAAATGATAACTCTCTCTATACCGTCTCTATTCTTCTACTTGTTTTAGAATGTATTTTGGTCTCTTAGTTTATGTAATTTTGTCTATGTATATCCTTGTTTTTGGTTTAAATTCCCAGACTCTCAGCTCAGAAAGAACGCGAGCAATATGAAAATTTTGTTTATGTGCTATTGCTTTGACCTCCCTAACGATAGACCAAACCAATCCATCTATGTTATAATCACGTTTTTTCTCGCAGTAATATAATCTAAATCCTCTAATCTTACAAAAATATGTCATTATTAGCTCAAGGCTGAACTCTTATGGGATTAATACCCTTACTTACCGGATTTTATTTTAAAATACTCGCTTATCTAACTTACTTGCTACATTAACCCAACTACCTTGTTATTTACTGCGCTAAGCGCATGAAATAACTCCATTCTTTCAAACAATTCTATCTCTTTATTTATCCTGTAAACTATTTATAACAACATTCTTTAACCCTACCTTATACCTTTATAAAAAGATTTAATTATCATTATAAATCTCCATCAACAATTATATTTTTATAATATCTTTCCTCAATGATCTTATTACCTTGAAATAAAAATTAAAAACTATCCTAAGCCCTAAATATAAACCTTTCCCTTTCCCTAGAATGGAAAATGGTCCTTCGCACTAGGGGTTAAATTTGACGCCCGTATGCCCGTTTTTTAAGTTTTTACACGTTAAATACGATTGGTTTTCGAATCTGCACGTCATCGCTGACTGGCTAATAATGCTGATTGGCTAATAATATTTGAAAAAGTCATATTGACAGGTATATTGAAAATTAACAAGCTTTAATTTATATATATATATATATATTTATTATTATATATATACACCGGACCATCAGAAGGGGTCAACGTAAAAGGTGGTATCATGATTACGCCCTAATGTGCAATCCAACGGTCTGAATATTTTGTAGGTTATGCCGTCAGCGTAAAAGGTGGTAGCGACTAGAACATTGGGCATCGTAAAAAGCCGCGTCGAGGAAGAGAAATGCTTATATTGGGATTGGGGCTGGGATTCGAACTTAGTATCTCTCAAACAGAAATGTGAGTCCTGGCAGATAAATACTTATATTGGGATTGGGGCTGGGATTCGAACTTAGTATCTCTCAAACAGAAATGTGAGTCCTGGCAGATAACGAGAGGAGAATGCTTATGGGGTTTTTGAGTGGGATTCGAACTTTGTACATCTGAAATAGAAATGTGAGTCCTGCACATAACGAGAACAACCAAGGGAACACGTGACAGTAAAGACAGTTATATCATTCCTGCCTTGTGGGCAATACCGGGCTCCCATGGGGTTTCAGTTTGAAATTTCTGTTTTACAAACGGTTATTGCTCAGCTGTGCCTCATGGCTATCGCGAAATTCCAGAAGCCAGAGTTGGCACAATCACTGGAAACGAAAAGGTTTTCGGGATCGAAGACCTTCCCCACACACAAGTTCTCCACACCGCGGTTTACTTGAAATCCCACCGAATGGGAACCTAGACAAATACCGACTAATTTGGGGATGTGGCTGGTAAAGATGGCTGGATTGAGCATATATAAATTAATCGAGAGGGTCGATGCCCATAACAAACGAGGGATCAGTAATCAAGGAAATACTAATCAAGAACTATGGCTAACTATAATTCAGAGAATGGGCTGGGTGTGGGTTACAGCGTGGAGGATGGAATTGACCAAGTGGAGATCGATCCGAGGTTGCCTCTGCTGCAGGATGCTGATCTTAGAGACAAGGTCGTTCTTCTCAGGGTCGATCACAACGTTGTGAAGAAAGGCAAGTATATAGTTCTTTCATTATTTCATTACCCCAAATGTTTATCAAATCCCCTTCTTTTTGAATTCTCAGGGTCATTTTCCAGTGCAATTTTAGGGTATTTTGCTTCATCTGGAATTTATTCGAATAATCTGAACTATCATGTTAACACTATTATTATAGTTATAAAACTTGCTACCATTTTTTATGAGAATATGACCGAGGATTGGTTTTTTTTCTCGAACTGTCTTGCTGAATAGTGTCTTCCTACTTCGCTACCAATTCATCCACTCCAAAAGGATTCTTCAGAGGTAACAGGGGAACTGAATACCTTATCACCCTGAGAACCTCGCCTCATATTTAGCATTGTAATTCTGCCCTAGAGCATCCATACTTTCTCTTCCACGTTCTCTTATCTCTAATTGTTATTTTCCATGTTAATCTTCACTGCATCTGTTTGATTTTGATGTTCCCTACCTGCATACTTGAGCCAATTATTTTCCCTTGAAATGCCTGTCTTTCCTTTGAACTTCTTTTCTCTAGCCCCCCAATTTCCTTACTTAAAGAGAAAGGTAGTCCTGGACTTCAGCATAATTCCTTTGTACAGGTTGGCATTTTTACATATGGCACATCTTTCAGTGTGACCATGAGAGCTGGCCATCTTTAATCTAGGCTACATCTGTTTATATCTTGATGTTCCCTACCTGCATACTTGAGCCAATTATTTTCCTTTGTAATGCTTGTCTGTGTAATGCTTGAGCCAATTATTTTCCTTTGTAATGCTTGTCTGTGTAATGCTTTTCTCTAGCCCTCCTGTTTCCTCACTTAAAAAGAGAGGCAGTCCCAGGCTTCAGCACTAATATATGTTTTTCCTTGTATTATATATCATGACTCATTTATGAAATGTACATCAAAATTTGTAAAACAACATTGAAAATTTGTAAAATTCGTGAAACTGGATTAGAAAATTTGTTTAAAACTTTTTAGTTCCCGGAATTTTTAGGTTTCCAGGTTCAATTTATACTGTAAACGGTTATTTCAGGGTTTCATAGCAGCATTTTTTTTTTTAAATTTTTGAATCACTTCTAGCCTCAGATCTTGAATATTTAAATTAATATTAATGCCCATTGGTAGTAGTCTGCCTGACAGTTTTGTGATGCCAGTTCTATTGTTGATTTGTTAACCTAAAAGAGTGCGGGTTCTTTGTATTGATCTACTGTTCTGAGTATGTTCTAAGGTGTTATCATTGGATTCTGTTTCATTAGAAGGTGTCTCAAAGGTTTTTAATGGTGGTGGGTGCAGGTAAAATACTAGATCAATACAGAATTGATGTCACTTTACCAACTATGTACAACATAGTCGAGCGAGGTGGAAGGTGGGCTCAACTGTTTACCTTCTAGACCTATTTTACACCCCTTAATCCTGTGTTTAGTTCAGCTTATTGTGCATAGGTAGTAGTGATGAGCTCATTTGAACTGAAACTGGAATGTGCAGGCCCATTATCATGACTCACATTGGACGCCCATATGGTAAGAAGACAAAAACTATCTCTACTGTCCAGGATGAATCCGTGGATGTTGTTGTTGCGTATTTGCAAAGGAAGCTCCACATGTTGTTGTTGCGTATTTGCAAAGGAAGCTCCACATCAAATTTGTAGTTCCTCGCTTCAATACAACGGAGAAAAATGGAATTCTGGATATTGACACCTCCATCAACTAGCTGATCCATGACCTTAAGAGTCGGAAGATTGGTGGAGTCTACCTGCCAAATACTCGGTGGTTTGCAGTGAGTTCTTTAGCATGATTCCTGTGTTTTTTTCTTCTCCCGGCTTAATTTCCTTTGTCCAATATGTAGTAAATTACTAAATTCAGGGTCGTAGTATTCTGGACTAGTCATTTATTGAAAATGAATTTATGTTACTAGCACAGACCTAACCAAACGAATGTCTGATATGTAACTTGATGTTACAAAGCTAAAGGTTGCTTGTTTGGTTTCTAACATTTGAGGTGGAGTTCCAAGTATTTGAACCCATTTGGGTGAACTTGAGATATCTTCTTCCAGTGTCAAATTGCATATCAGAGCCTGATTTAGTTGAATCTTTGCTAGTGTCCGTTTTCAATTCAGCTAATTTATGTCTAGATTAAATGTATTGTTATGCATGCAGGAGCACACAAAGAGTTCACAGATCACCCCACCTTCGTCTAGGCAGCGAATGTACCTGGCTTATCTGGGTGCAATGAACTCTTTGGTGATCTGAACTTGATCATGTCTGGTCACAGGAAGACAAATTCTTTAGAAGTCTAGGACTTGTGATCTAGGACCCAAAGCCTTTATGAACCGAGACCTGAGACCTCAATTACTTATATTGAGTTGACATCTAGGTTTTATTTACCCTTGAATGAAAAATAATGGGGCTGGTAGCAGTGACCAGCTATCTAAGCTCAATGATTGAATATAATCATCTCTTTATGATTTATAAGCATCTTCCCAAAAATAAATTAAGAATGGGAAATTCTTTATTCTGAGCCATTATATGAAATATGGTGATGAAGATAGGGGAAAAGCTCTAAAGAATTGTCATTTAGGGTTATGCTCTATATTTCAACAACTTGGAAAAATACAGATCTCAAATGAAAGTGTAGTAAGGACACTTAAGTTAATCGGTACAACAAAGCATGGAAATTTTGTAACAATTATAAATACAATTTGCAAAAATTAGATGAAACTTGTACAAATAAATATTAAACGTCATGTGATGGGCAATTTAAAAGTAAAACCGTCATAAAAAAATTCTCTGACCGGTAAAGGTACCCGTCAAATTTAACCCCTGCTTCGCACTCTTATAACCCCTAAAAACATATTCTTTTAAAATATATAGCTATCTCAATTATCAGTGGGATCTGCACTGAAGAATGCATCATCTTCTTCTTTCAAAACTAATGTTATGCCGAGAAGGTTTTATTCGAGTGGTGGAAGTCCGCCACGCAAGGTTGTTGTGTTGGGAGCTGCTGGGGGTATCGGGCAGCCATTGGCTCTTCTGATGAAACACAATCCTCTGGTGTCAAAGTTGGCGCTCTATGATATCGCTGGCACTCCAGGTGTGGCTACAGATGTCGGCCACATCAACAGCCATGCTGAGGTGGGTTCCTCTTTTCCTACCGCGTTTTTTTCGTTCTCTGTATGCTGGATCTGTTCTCTTTGCGAACGATAGAGATGTTTTGATTTTAGTTTCAAGGGATCTCCATTGGGATCGATCGTATGACGACCCACTTGGTAGGATCTACTTTTCGTTAGTGTTTTACCTGTTATTAGTTCTTTGATTTTACGTTTCTGATATTGTCCATGGTCAGATAATTTATTTATTTTGGTAAGCGCCTATTTTTTTAAAGGAACCAGGCCTTATACCAGGCTTAGACTCCACTGCTATAACCTGTCAAGGTCTCTGGGATTCTTCGAATGTGAAATTTATTCTTTTGGCCACATTTTTGCAGGAAATATGCCTTCCGGGGCTTTTGAACGTGGGTTTGAGCCCTGAAAGCACAATGATTTAATTTCTTAAACACAACCCAATTCACGTTAATGGTCAACTCAATTCACTTTCATGGTCAGTTTGTAAATGTGTTTGTGCATATTTTGATTGATGAAACAAAGCACCTAGATATTTATTTCGTGGAAATCCATGGCTGCATCATGTGCACCTACTCGATTAGGGTATTTAATTTTATGGATCTAGGTGACATTTGGCCCAACAATCCATTGAAGCAACGCCCATCGCATTGTCATTCTAAAACGATTGTATTGTACACCGTGAATATTGGATTTGACTATACCTGACATTCTTTGGGCCATTTCAAAAGAGGCAGATATTGAGGGCTACATTATTATTATTTTTGATTGTTTTCTTGTTGGCAAATGTCTTTCTGTTAACATAGTGGGTTTTGCCCTCATTGTAGATGCTACAAACATAGAATCTCTATTCCACCAATTTCATGCAGGATTTGCACCTGATCTTGTATGTTGAATCTCAATATGGTAGTTAACTCCGATGGTGAGATAATGCCGCAACATACTTCTAAGAGGGCACTGAAAGTGCTATGTTTTAACTACTTGACTACAATCTGCCTGACATTTATGGTTAGATTGAAATTTGGGCTGTGCTTATTATTATTATTATTATTATTATTATTATTATTATTAGCAGTAGTAGTATTTGCTATTGATAGGAGAAGGTTGAAATTGAGGTTGGGCTCACTATTATTGTTTTTGTTTGGTCAAGGCCTTTTGACTGGCGTGGGTGAAACACCTTAATTGCATCTATTCATCAAAGTCATGCATGACTTGCAGATGGGCTCATCTGTGCAAACCTCAATAGCACAGGGGTCATCATTAACAGCACCTCTGCATTATCATTGAACTGGTGTTTATCACGTTAACCTGACTTCATATTTTGGAGTGACATGGGCAGCCACATTATCATGGGAATATGCCTCCTGGGTTTTGAACCTGGGTCATCCTCATGACAAGCACCCTACAACTTGCCACTAAACCACAGCCCAATGGATGAGGTAGTTCATATTTTTTTGATGAAAAGTGCATCTATATTTTTAGCAGAATCCACGGCTGGATCATATGCCTCTGCTTAATAGGACTTTTTGATCTGATGGATCTAAGTCATACTTGGCCTAATGACTACTTAGAAGTTAGAATAGTCTCATTGCATTGTCAATTTGTTATTTTGTGAGGATTGAATTGATGACCCTCTGCATATTGGATTTGCCTCTATATCCAACCTTTTTGGGGTCGTTTAGATTTGCCTCTTTATCCATGAGTAGATTAAATCAAAATAGTCTTCGCAGCGTAAATTAAACTAAGGTTGAATAAACTCCCTAAAGTGGCTTGTGAGATGCTAATTATTTATCACAGCATCACTTTTATACCTAGATTGGATAAGACTATACCCTGATTGAAATGTCGTATGCCTGGATTGGACAAGATTATACCCTGATTGAAACGTGGGTTGGTATAAGTCTTCAATCTCCTACGAGCATAATCATTGCTTTTGGTGCTCTATCTCCTCGGTAAAAGCCAAAAGGTGGATTTTACTATAGAATACTAATAATCCTATTCTTGTTCACTATGAGGAGGACATACCATTTCTTGGGTCATGGAACAAGGATAACAAGTTTTACTTCTTTTGGAACTTTGCGATAATAATTTCTTTTCTTATTTTTTGGTCTACATATTTATAATTTAATTTGGTACTGCCATATTGATTTTACCATGCTTGTGTCACGACCTTCTCAGTAATTCACAGCAGTGTGACCTGGGTGCAGGTTGCAGGATATATGGGAGAGGAACAACTTGGCATGGCATTGGAGAATGCAGATGTTGTGATCATTCCTGCTGGTGTGCCTCGAAAACCTGGCATGACCCGTGATGATCTCTTCAACATCAATGCAGGGATTGTTAAATCTCTTTGCTCTGCAATTGCAAAATACTTCCTAGAGGTAAGTTGTCATGATTTATGATCTTCTTTGAAGTTTTTGTTTTCATGCGATTTTCTTATTGACTATTTCATAGGAATAAGCATGACGTTCATTGTAAGTTGCTTTGTCGAAGGCTTTGTATGTTTGAGATCTATAGAGATGGCAATATATACAAATACATATTTGCAAGAATCTTTAAGCAAGTTGCTGATCTAGATTTACATACTGTTCTTGTATATAATCAATTCTACTGGAGAGGTTAACGAAGCTTGAAGACTTCTTTGAGTCAAACGAATAGGTGATTGACTCATTATTGACTCTTTATTTAGACAAATTGCAGCTAACTTTTGCCCATAAGAAGGAAATACTAATTGAAATGAACTTAAGAGTAATTAGCTGTGTAGTCCAATGCAAGTTTGCAGCCACTGTTAAAGCCCTGTTATTCTTGTTTCTCCTCTTGTAGTTAGTAACTTAGCTTTTGGACTTTTGAGAAAATTGGCATATGAATATCAATATAAAAAATATCCTTGGTCTTCTATTTAACTGTGCACAAATCCACTTGATCACGAGGTATCCTCTATAACATTATATATTACATACAATCAGTATGTAGTATTTAAGTACTCATAAAGTTGAGATTGGTTGTATGACTTGGTTTGAGGATGTGCTGGAAATATTTCTTTCTCATCATGACTTGAGATATCTGTAGACATAGCCTGTTTCTGTAAATGCACGGCTGGAAAAGATGACTTGCACATATGGTTGGGACTTGAAATGGAAGCATCTGTTGACCCAGAGAAAATTAAATGGAAGATGATGGCTCATTCTCCCTCCCAGAAAAAGAGCTAGCTTCACTCCTACGGGAGAAATTTGACAATTACAAAGTTGACGAGGAGTGAAGGTCATGTCACCTTCTGCATCTCCTTCACTGCTACACCACACAGGAAAATTAGACCAATCATCTTCTCCAAAATGCACTACTTTCCTGAAATGTCTCTCCTGTTTCCGTGCTTTTAGGAGAATGTTATGACTTTGAATCTAATTCTGTAATTCTTGTCCCTTCTCTGTTGTGCTACTTTGACAATTTTCAAAAGATTCTTCACCTATAATATTCTCAGTCAATTTTGGCAAGTTTTGTTTGACATGCACTACAGGTTTCACTTCACATTTTGTTGCTTCCATATCCTTGTCCTCTTTAACATTGTTCCAGCTCCTTGACATCTTTTTGTCTTGAAGTTCTTTGAAGTACATTGTTAAGCAGAAACCTATCATTTTGTCTTAAAGTTCTTTGAAGTACATTGTTAAGCAGAAACCTATCATTTTGTCTTAAAGTTCTTTGAAGTACATTGTTAAGCAGAAACCTTTATCACTTCCAAAGCATCTTCACCACGCACTTTTCTAGATAGAAATGTTAGGACGTCTTATTTTCAATGGCATATTACCATTGAACGCTTGAGATGAGAGATACCTAGATTAGGTCCAGAAAAGATACAAATATCCCTAGCCAGTTTCTCAACAACAACTTTCACCCTTTTCTCAGGAAGACTAATTTGAGAGGCTTCCATCTTTATACGAAACCCTCCTCTCCCCTTTTCATGAATAGAAGATTTTGATATCATTGGGCATGGACTATTTGTTGCAACAAGTCCCATCATAAGTCCTCAAAATGGTCATAGATTTTGTTCAATAGCAAAATTCCCGACCTGCAAAACATCAACCCCGCTTGTTAATAAAATATCTAGCATTAAAAAACACATTTTCCTTCACAATGAAGGAACATATAAACCCTCAAAATTGAAAATATCCATGTTCACAAGTAGTGGAAAGACTGAAGTGTAAGGAATATGTTGAAATTCAGTCCAATCATTCTTGGGAGGGCCATCATAATAGCATTTATATTGACCAATGAACTATAATACTGTGATAGATGACTTTAATAAGTATGGAGTAAACTAAACTTGCAAGGACAAGTGGCAAGCAGGAGAGCCAATCATGACATGAACTTTGCATGAATCTGCACAATGAGAACACAATGTCTTAAGAGCACTTTTTTGCAATCCAAGTTATATGATAGGAATAAAATAAAGTACAAGATTGAAAAATACAAGCTCTCCCAATACATTTTGTTGCTTCCATATCCTTGTCCTCTTTAACATTGTTCCAGCTCCTTGACATCATTTTGTCTTGTCTTGAAGTTCTTTGAAGTACATTGATAAGCAGAAAAACCTTTATCACTTCCGAAACATCTTCACCATGTACTTTCTGGGTAGAAATGTTAGGACGTCTTATTTTCAATAGCATATTACCACAAAAACGCTTGAGATGAGAGATAGCCAGATTACCTCCTGAAAAGATACAAATTGGTGGTTCTTTTAGTGACCTATCCCTAGCCAGTTTCTCAACAATAGCTTTAACCTTTTTCTGTGGAAGACTATTTTGAGAGGCTTCCATCTTTATACGAAACCCTCCTCTTTCTTTTTCATGAGTAGAAGATTTTGATATCATTGGACATGGACTATTTGTTGCAACAAGTCCCATCATAAGTTGTCAAAATGGTGATATCATAGCACAATGCCTGACCTGCAAAACATAAGCCCTGTTTGTTAATAACATCTGGAGCATTAAAAAACACATTTTCCTTCAAAATGAAGCAACATATAAACCTTCAAAATTCAAAATATCCATGTTTACAAGTAGTCAAACATCTGGAGCATTAAAAAACACATTTTCCTTCACAATGAAACAACATATAAACCCTCAAAATTGAAAATATCCATGTTTACAAGTAGTGGAAAGACTGACCTGTAAGTTGAAATTCAGTCCAACCATTCTTGGGAGGACCATCATAATAGCATTTTTATCGACATCATGTTGAAATTGGGGTAGGGCTCATTGTGAAATTATTGTTGCATTCTGACTTGCAAAAGTCATCTGGATCATGTGAATGTATTGACTTTGAATTCTGAAGGCTTTTGTCACATGTATTGACTTTGAATTACGAAGGCTTTTGTCAAGAAATTTCATAGTTTGTCTCTATGATCACTGTAGCTATCAATTCCAGATGAGAAGAAAATGGCTAAGATAGACAAAGTGTGGCATCTGAGATACCCCAACTACCATAGTTCTCCACACAAACTGCATTTCCATCTACAAATTGAGACATAAGACTGGAATGAAAGAGTTCACCGTGAAGGTTGATTCAACCTTAAGTCCAACATTTTGTTCTCGATGACCTGTTTAGTTGAGGCAACCTAGCTTAGGACAAAACTAACTAGTATTGTCGGCAATTGGACTAGACGATGTTATTGATGTAGAAAAAGAATCGCCACAGTTTCTGTTCGGAATACTCATATGGTCTGACTGATCAGGAAATAGAATGTTTGTCTTGTAGGTCTCTCTTTGATATGTTCAATGTTTAAATAGAACAAATTCAGTTTCCACAGCAATTTCTAAGCTACCAACACTGTTAATCTCAAGGCATAACGAACTGCTGACTATAATGTGTCCGCAAGGTCAAGAACATGACCCCAAAACTGTTAATCTCAGGGCATAATGAACTGGTGACTATCATGTGTCCCACAAGATCAAGAACAAGCTTGTCCTTTGAGGTTACCCATTTAATTTTGTCTTTTTTTAAGATTTAAAATTGTCTTATTATCAGGACCAGAATGAAACGTGTACAACCAGTCAAAACCTTGTGTACCACAGTTGTTGACTTTCCACTTTTCGGCTACAAAAGCCTTTTCGGACTCATTCAAAGAAAAGTTACAATATGGAAATCCATCCTAGCAAGAATAGTGAAGAAGACCCTATGAAATCAAAGGATGAGTAGGTGAAGTTAATGCACTTGGATGACTACGTTGTGTCTCTGGTGTAGCAAAAGGTAGCCTTTCAAGATCCGGTTCATGTTTCCAGGTAATAGAACTGCCACTTCTTTTTGAGATTGGTCACAACAGCTTTCTAAAGGTAGCCTTTCATGTTTCCAGATAATAGAACTGCCACTTCTTTTTTAGATTGGTGACAACAGCTTTCTAAAGGTAGCCTTTCATATTTCCAGGTAATAGAACTGCAACTTCTTTTTGAGATTGGTGACAGCAGCTTTCTAAAGGCAGTCTTTCAAGATCCGGTTCATGTTTCCAGGTAATAGAACTCCCACTTCTTTTTGAGATTGGTGACAGATGCTTTCTAAAGACCCCATTTTCTAAATCCATATTCAACGAATGTTTGCATGGTATTAAATTTGTACTACCATTAGTGTGGCAAGTTAATAGATAAAGAAGTATGTTTCACAATTATTTGTTTTGTTCATGTACTGGTGTGTGTGTACAGTATGTATAGTATATTGTTACATATTATATAGATAGAGATATGGAGAGGGGGGAGAGTGTACTGGATAATGTTTTCCTTCTATCAGGAATGGTATATTTGGATTCAAGAAATCATCTAGAATTGGTTTTTATGGCATTGCTGAGGACTTGATATCCATGGCAGGCAATTGTAAATATGATCAGCAATCCTGTAAATTCTACTGTACCAATAGCTACTGAGGTTTTTAAGAAGGCAGGGACCTATAATGAAAATAAACTCTTTGGTGTTACTACTCTTGATGTTGTCCGCACAAAGACGTTCTATGCTTCAAAAGCAGGAGTTCCTATTGAAGGTATTTAAAATTCTGGCTTGTTATGCTTAGCTACTCTCAAATATTTAGTATTCTGTAAAATATTTTTATTTTTTATAATTTAATCATGAAATATGCATCCTGGGCAAACATGCCAGGCACTTCTCCTCATTTCAAGGATGGTATCATAGGGCTCAAGGCCATCAGAAATATAGTCAGCTCAAGATGTCACTTGAGGGAATTGAACCCGGGTGGGAAGGATAACAGTCTTTGCACACAACCATCTGGGCTAGACCCAATACATGATATGCTGCAGGATCTTACCAACATCATGCTTTTTTAAACATTAGATACAATTCTCAGTTTTATGTTTGTTGTTGATGTCATCCTATGCTGTCTGCAGAAGTTGATGTTCATGTTGTAGGTGGACATGCGGGTGTTACAATTCTTCCACTTTTTTCACATGTATATGACTTTGTTGGATCCTCATCTTGAGTTTGTTCTTTACTCTTGGATATTAGAAGATTAATTTATCAAAGATAAAATGAGATCATAATTACCTACCCTTCAATACAGTTAAAAAGGGAACATACACTTTTTTGTTTTGATAATTTTTTTTTAGGCAACACCAAAGCCAAACTCTGTATTGTCTGAGGAGGACATTAAAGCCTTGACAAAGCGCACACAGGATGGAGGAACTGAAGTTGTTGAAGCAAAAGCAGGGAAAGGTTCAGCCACACTGTCTATGGCGTAAGTTTATGTTTTGGTCCTCTATAGTGGCTAATATGCATTCATATCTTTTGAATGTTTTTTTATTCTTATGTGACTGTCTAGAGTGCTGAATTTTTCATCCATGGTTACATCCGCATTTGACTTCTTATATAGAGTATATTTTTCTTTTCATATATAACCCCCTTTATAGATTCATAGTGAACTTGATAAGTACCTAATCTGAGATTCATTGTCAGTGAGAATATGGCATGAAGGAGCTTCTTTCTTTTTATCTGAATCTTGTACTTCATACATTTGCATGTCTCAAATATTTTGCCTTAAGCTTAGGTACTTATCCTACATGAAATCATGTAGCATGCATGTCTCAAATCTTTTCCCTTAGGCTTTCTCATTTGTGTGAAACTCAGCGGGTGCTTTTAACCTGTGAGGTTTGACCGATGGATTGTTGCCTTTCATTTACCTTAGTTTGATTGAAATGTTCAGAGTTAATCTAGATTCTGCATGCAAAGATCCTTCCCTAAGAAAAGCCATGAGTCTCTTCAAGGATGTTATTCCTTCTTAAACATAAGATATGTCAAATGGATCCCGCAAAAGTTGTGTGCTTGATGATGGGTAGATCTGGGTATGAGATTTACAAATTTTCACTTACATGTATGCCTGTGGTTGCAATTCACAGATAGGCGCATAACATCCATTCATTACCTCATCTTGAGCATTTGAGCATGGTTCATGCAAAAAACATTGCTGGTCAGTTAAATCCATTAGTTGAAAACTTGGAAGTGAAGAGTAGTGTTGTAGTCTTCTCTATGTTGATGAATGCTTTTTGAGACTTCAAAATGTTTAGACATGCAATTCCTTTTTCATCTTGCTCCTGTGTTCTCAAAATTTTTTTTTTCTACTGTTTTTTAAGGCCAAATATAAACCATGGGATATATATTTTTACCCTGAAGACCTCCAAATCATTTGGAAAAGGAGGTGCTGCAGCAAAAGAGATGGGTTGAATTTGTTGTTTGGATGGACTCTATGGTATGTAATCTTAGTTGGATTTCCAATATACTTTTAAACCATATTTTCATTTTATTTTTTAGTACTATTAGATATTATGTCTTACCTCATTTTATGGTTAACATTGTATAACAAAAACATGCGTTGTGTTGTGTAATTAATACTAACATGTAATATTGATTTTTTTGGTCAGAATGCTATAGGTAATGATTGCCAAGACGATGATCCAAATTATGTTCAACATATATCAGGAGATGATGAGGATGAGGATGAGGATGATGGTGGTGAAGGAGGAGATGATGATGATAGTTGCGGTGTTGGTGATGATGTGGATCAAAGTAATGAGGATGGTCAAGATGATCATGAGGATGATCTTGGTGGTGGTAGCTAGGCATGCACATGCATTGTTTTTTATGAAGAAATTATTGTGTAGAATGACATTGTTATGTTTAGATGGGTGTTGTGAATTTACCCTATATCAATGAGACATTTTGATTTTGTAATCATACGATGAGTTTGATTTATGTATGTTGTTAATTTATCGTAGAATAACGATATTCATGAAATATTTTGATTTGTTAATCATATTTGAATATTAGTTGTTTTGATTAAAAATAATGCGGATTTTATTAGTATTATGTTGCTATTTTATACATGTTTTGAAAATTGTTAATGACATTGTTATTTTTTTGGATGGATATTGTCAATTTCTCTTAAATTTCTTTACAAATGATTTTGAATTGTGATATCTGCTTTAATGATATTTAGAAACTATCATATATTTCACTATGAATCTATAAAGGGGGTCATATATGTAAAGAAAAATATACTCTATATAAGAAGTCAAATGCGGATGTAACCATGGATGCAAAATTGAAAGTAAAATTGGATGTTAAACTAGGAATTAATACAAAATGCAAACAATTGACATACAAAGTGTTTTAAATTAGAAGTGAAAAATTGTGCAATAGTTGACACAAAGAAGGGAACAAAACATGGCATACAAAAGGATATCAAATTGGGCAAAAACAAGGACACATAAATGGGCACCAACTTAGATGCAAAAAAGGACAACAACTAGATGTAAAATAAGATGCAAAGTTGAGCGTTAAAAAGAAGCAAAAAACGTTACAAATTAATATGCCAAATGATGATGCAAATAATGGTGTAAATTTGGGATGCAAACTTGGGTGCAAAAAAGGAAAAAAAAAAGATGTAAGAAAAGACATAAAACAAGATGCAAAATGGGGCTTAAAAAAGGTGAAACCAAGAATGCCATATTGGATGTAAAAAATGATTCCTAATCACATGCAAATTTAGGCTCGAACTCAGACACAAAATTATATGCAAATGTGGACACAAAATGAGGCAAAAAAAGATGAAAATTGGATGGTGAAAAAGATGTAAAACTAGACACCAAAAAAATGCAAAATTGGATGAAAAAGTCGGTGTAAATAATGGTGCAACATTGGACACAGGTAGACACAAAAAAATGGTGCAAAAAGGGGCATAAAATAGCTTAAAATTGGATGCAAAACTTGGTGCAAAAACAAATACAGAAGTAGACGTAAAAAATGGCTCTAAATTGAATGTACCATTAGACACAAAATAAGATGCAAAGGTGGACACAACACATGACTCAACATAAGATGCAAATATAAATGCAAATTTGGATGCTCAAAATGATGTAACATTAGATGCAAGAGATGGTGTTAAAAATGATGCAAAATTGGATGAAACAAATGACGCAAAATATGGTGCAAAATGAGATGGGAAAAATGGAGACAAATCAAACGTAAATGTGGATGTAAAAAATGGTCCAAAAAAAGATGCAAAAATGGGCACAAAAATGGATGCAAAATTTGGTGCTAAATCAAATTCAACACATGGTGCAAAGATAGGCACCAAAGCTGGTGCAAAAATAGAAGCAAAAACTAGTGTAAGACTAGATACAAAACCTGGCGTAAGACTAGATGCAAAAACTGACACAAAATGGATGCATAAAAAGACGTTAAATTGGATTCAAAATACAGTGTAAACTTGATGCAAATGATGGTGCAAAAATGGAAGCAAAGAATGACACAAAATAGGAAGCAAAAGAGAATGAAAAATAGATGCAAAAAATGACACAAAACTAGAAGCAAAACCTGTCATAAAATAAGATGCAAATCTTGGTTAAAAATTTGACGCAAAAAATGATGCATAGTTTGGTGTAAAAAATGATGCAAAATCTAGCGTGAAAAGGGATGAAAAATCAGGTGCAAAAAAGGACGCTTTAAAAATTGTACAATAGAGCCAGATTTAGCGCCAGGTTGCTCATCACAATTACAAAAAAAATGCACTAAAATCTGGCGCTAAATCTGGCGCAAATCGCTGGTTTTGTTGTAGTGCATGAATGTTGGTGGGTCAAACACTATCAAAATTTCTGATGCTAGAGGAAGGGCCGCCAGTTGTTTATGGTTGAATGTCTTTTCACACTCACTCATCAACCATCTTGTCAAGGTAGTAACTCTCACTCCCTCTAACCTATGCATGACTTTGAAGTTGGTTACTTCTCACCTCCCTGGATTGAACATGAAATTCCATATCATCACCTTCGCTCCATCTTTCCCATCACCTGCCAATTCCTGAGGTTATTCAGACTGATCTCAGGAATACAACATCTTCCATGTGCATCAAGAAAGCTAAAAACTACTCCCACAAGGGTTGTTGTGTCATTAGTGGAAGAAGCAGTTCTTGCCACACTTGAAGGTCTGGCAGAAGCTATTGAAGATGAAGAGGATCCTCCAGTCTTATGACATGGGGAATGATATACTCTTGTAATCTTGGGCTCAGACTCCAGTACAGAAGGTGGAGGGGAAGGTAGCAGAGGAGGCAGAGGTGGAGACGAACCAACAGACTCAGAGTTGGAACCGTCATATTCTGAAGAAAAGGAGGAGGACAAAGAAGACAAAGAGATGGCTGACCAAAATATGGAATGGATGACTTAGGGACCATTGGCTCTCTTGGGTGCTTTGCATAAGATGCCAAAGCGGGCGGAGAGAATGAGAATCAATTTCAACCCTGACAGCACAATGAAGGCAGAATACCATTTGGACAACTTCTACCTGTAGTTGCAGACCCTTGAGATACGGTATGAAGAAGTAGCATGTAGATTATTTCCATGTACCTTGGACGGTCATGCAACTCCATGGTATCATAGCCTTTTGACCAACTCCATACAGAACTGGGTTGCGTTCAAGCGCATGTTTCTTGAAAATTTACAGATGATAAGACCCGAACCATGTTACTCAAATAATTGGGAAGCCTGAAGATGGAGGGGATATAAAAGGTACAAGACTTCAATAAGAGGTTTAGATGCATATAGAATAAGTTTGAAGTGGACACCAAACATCATGACTCCATCACTATTGATTACTACATGTCCGCATCACTGACCAACATTGCGCAGTTCTCAGGCGAGCTACGAAACCAACATTACTAGAAAACTGCAAAGAGGATATTGTTGTTGATAAAGATCTACATGCGATTGGAGTCATCAAGGATGATGAACTAGAAAAGGACTCTAAATACACGAGAAGGAAGTTCCAGATGTGGCGAGCAAAGGTAGAGACATTGAATGAAGCGATATGGAAACTCTCACTCCTGTCATCAAGAACATAACAACATAACTGTTTGAGCTTAAACAACGGAAAATAGACATGTCTGCAAGAAAAAATATGTCCAGATAGAGACAAGGAAACATGTTATCGGGAAGCAACTGTTTCCCTACAAAAACTGCGCAAATCTCTATGTTCTAGCTCGATTGGTGCACAAATCCTGAATTTTGTTCATTTCATGAAGATCGTCACCCAGAGAATTCTTGTTCAATCGTGAAAAACTAAAAGATAGAAATAATGACGAAGATGTTGCACCTGATGAGGCATCTAGTTCTAGGCATGTGGTAAACATGTATCAGTGCTCGCAAGCAGTGCTGAAGACAAACATTGAGAAACAACCCCAAAAGAAAAATTATTGTTACAATCTCAGGAGTAAAAGGGCTCCCCTTACAGTTGGCGAAGCACAAGAAAAGATGATACTGGTTATGAGGAAGGTTGATCCACCAGTCATCGCAAAGTATAAAACACAAAGCAAGCCCGAGAAGACAATGACATACAAGTCTATGTCCATGAGAAGCAAACTACAAAACCTGGCGTAAGACTAGATGCAAAAACTGACACAAAATGGATGCATAAAAAGACGTTAAATTGGATTCAAAATAC
>Ga0115851_100461_pt1 | contig 18084 bp, 13 predicted proteins | sample InSIn2gowninarea_FD_83865 | JGI IMG/M metagenome (GOLD analysis project Ga0115851, IMG submission 83865)
AGTGGGGAATGGGGTTGGGTGCACTATACATGTGCATATAAGTCTCTGTAGATCCTCCCTATCGACCAGATTATCCTCTAGCATCTTCACCATCACCTCGACTGCTATCAATCATGGGCAAAGCGACAGTCATCTTATCAAGTTCTTTCCTTGCCATCGGAGGCTTCCTCTTTGGTTATGACTCTGGTATCATCGGAGGAGTCATCTCCTTCGACACATTCAAGGACTACTTCCACAATCCGAACAGCACCACCACAGGTGCCATTGTTTCAACCTTCCAGGGTGGTGCTATGTTAGGAACCATCATCAACATGATCTTTGCCGACCGCTTAGGACGCAAGAAAACTATCGCTGCAGGTTCGATCGTCTCTTTGCTTGGATGTGTTCTCCAAGCTGCAGCTGTGAATATGGCTATGCTTATGGCTGGAAGGTAGAATATGCGTAAATGAGGAAGCCGAACCTTGCTGACTCGCTCTACAAGATTCATCGCAGGCAGCGCTGTCGGCATGCTCACATCCACCATTCCTATGTATGCCGCCGAGATTTCCGAATCCCGATACAGAGGAGCAACGTCGGGTGCTCTTCAGTGGTTCTTATCTCGGGGTTTCTTCGTCGCTCAGTGGCTCGGATACGGGTGTCAGCATGTCAAAGGAGCTTTTTCATGTGAGTTAAGTAGGGATATGAATATCGGCGTGTCTGATGTTATCTAGGGCGCTTTCCTCTTGCATTCCAATGCATTCCCGCCGCCATCCTGGTTGTCGGTATTTGGTTCCTGCAGGAGAGTCCTCGGTGGCTGTGTGAAAAGGATAGATGGGACGAAGCCAGAGCAGTTCTTCAGAAACTACACCACGATGGTACGGCCGAGACTGACCAGCGCATTGAGCTGGAATTCCGTGAGATCAGGGATGTCATCGAGGCTGATCGTATCAACAACTCGACTTCCATCAGCACGATCTTTACCAAGCCGACCTGGCGTAAGCGTCTTCTCCTCGGCTGTGGTGTTCAGGCCTTTGGACCTCTTAGTGGCATCAATGTTATAAACTACTATGGTATGTCTGTTCCACACCGCAGTCTGAGATGCATGACTGATATTGTCTCCACAGGTCCGGAGATCTACAAGATTCTTGGTATCAGCAACTCAACTTCGCTCATGATCATCGGTATCAGTGGATCGCTGTCCATCGTGTACTGCAGCATCGGCCTCTGGGCACTCGAACGATTCGGTCGTGTCAAACCCCTCATCATCTCCGCCTTTGGTCTTGGAGCCGCACTGGTTTGCAATGCCGCCATGTCGCAACACCTGGATCCTACCAACGGAAACATGCTTCGTGCCATGGTCGCTATGAACTTTGTCTTTTCTCTCTTCTACACCCCTCTTGGTATCATCTCTTGGGTATACCCAGCTGAGATTTTCCCTGTCGAGGTCAGAGCCTTCGGAAACGCAACAACCACGTTCACTAACTGGACACTCAATCTCATCTTTGCTCAGTTCACACCCCAGGCACTGGACTCGATTGGCTTCCGTTACTTCTATGTCTTCTTTGCCTTCAACATGGTTGCTATGTTGTGCTACATTTTCTTCTATCCTGGTAAGCTACAAGCACGTTTAGACGTGTCCGAATTACTGCTAACAACGCTATTACAGAAACCAAGGGTAAGACCCTCGAACAGATGGATGAGTTGTTCGGCGATCAGTTGGTGCCTCATGCTTTGGAAGATCCCAAGGGCGCCGCTATTGCTATGGAAAAGTACGATATTCAGATTGTTGAGGATGTTGCAAAGTACTAAATCCTGTTCGGCGCTGGTTGGTGATGAGGACACAGCGTGTCAGACACTCACAGAAACATCTATCAGCAGGCGTACTAGACACCTGCTCAAATTCAAGTCTGCTTCTGTCTGTTCTGCTCCTCGGGATCTGGGGTGGGATAATTTGTGGCAGAAGGTATAGCAGTATTGACAGCAGGGAACGTTACCAGTGGTACGCTGATGGAAAGTGTTGGGGGCGCGCTGTAACTTGAATATGTGGCGATATCGCCTACGGGAGAGACGCAGTAGGCCACATCCAGAAGCAGATTGGTACAGTTGGAGTAGACCTCGGGATTCAAGAAGAAGAAGTCGGACAGCGTGATGCCGTATGCAACGGACAGTTTACCACAGTTGTCGCCCGATTTTACCTGTATATGTTAGCAAGAATCTGTTCAGGTAGTGGTCTACTTACCGTATACCAATTTCCACATTGCCTTGTCTCAGGGAATGAGTTTGTTGGTGCTGGGACAGCGCTCGACGAACCGGTAGAGGCGGTAAGGTTTGTCGATGCACAGGGCTCCGTAGTACCTCCTGGTGGGCTACCGTGTTTAACGTCAGTCGATACAACAGCTGGGGAGATTCTGGAAGATATTGCATCGAGGAACTTACGAAACGCAGACTTGGAACCCGGCCCAGATGATAGCATTGCGGCAGATAGAATTGAAGTTTGGGTTCCATGCGAGGAAATGAGTTAGACTGACGTTGTATTGGCTAGCAACATCACTACACGTATCAAATCGGTCCCAGGTATGAGTCTTGCAGGTTGGTGGAGAGCACAAGCTTAGATTGCGGTTGGCAACTGCCTCGAAGGTCTGGCAGTAGATGTCGAGTCCATTCGCGTTGAGCATGTTGTAAGACGATACACTGAGGTTCTTGGCCACGGAGTGACAATCGTCACCCGCTTTAAGGGTGAAGGACCCAATGCATGAAGGCGGATTGGTGAAGTTCGGGGCGACACTATCGGTTGCAGTTGCGTTGAGTGCATAGACTGTGGGCGAGGCATATGTGTAACTACTGGCAGTGCAACTAGCCGTCAACGCGGCGAAATCGCTAGCCATCTCAATGTTATAGCCCAGGGGGTTACCCAGCTGAAGAGCCTGCACGCCAAGCCAGCAGTTCGAACAAGACATGTTGGTCGCCCAGATAACGGATTTGGACCAAGCAAGAAGTTGCGGATCGCAGTATTCGCCAGTTGAGCTTCTCAAATATTAGCTTGATGCTGCTCCATAAGAGGAAGTACCTACCTATCTTGGTAACAAGAAACCTTGGATGTGTAGAGATATTGATCCACGATGAAAGTAGCTGGATACGCAATGTTATCTTGTACAATCACATCGGTATTTGCGGTACAAGCCTCAGCGATCTTTGACCTAGCAGACTGGAGGTCTGAATCACAGGGTCCTGAACAGAGAGCCTCTACTTGATCTGCATTGAGAAGCGAGTTTCTAGATGCAGATTAGCCATAGTTCTGGATGTGCATGGCTTGGAGTCAAGGCTACTTACCGAGACGATGCTCGATGTAGAAAGGCTGGACAGCCGACAGTTGTATTCAGGGCTGATTCGCATGTTTTACTGATGCCGGGATAGCTCATGAATGCAGGCAGACCGTCCTTCAATTGCTGTGCCCATGCATGCTGTAATGATAGCGCTAACACGCTTAAGATAGGCGCTTGAGAAGGGATCATCGCATAGCAGATGGAGAAGCCTCGATCAGAACTTTTCAGAAAAAGCGACGACCAATGTCTAGAGGAAGGCAGCAGTTCATAAGAGCAATTGTGGACGATAAGAATGAGTGGGGCTGCCTGCCATAGATCAGTTCCCTGCGTGATTTCAGGGTGCTGAACCGGGTTGCTAGACGTGAAACTTGCCAAGTGAGATGCGATCACTCTTGGATGGTTGCCATGGCTTCCTGTCTCAAACTCTTGCTCAACGAGACTCATTTACGCGATTGCATACAAGCACTTCCAACTCGAACTCTTTGTCCACCATCAGATAAGCACTGCAGCGCTTCGTCCTCCCAAAAGTATCGGATTTACTATCCACCATGCTTCTTGCCGATGGATCACTTCGATTTGAGAGCGCTGGCGAAGCGGTGATAGGGAGTCATGGCTAGTATTGCCATACAATCTTAACTTATTCAGAACCAGCGGCAACCGTCGAGGCCTTCTGGTCTAAGGCAATCAGTACGTCCTTGTAATTTACGACGAACATAGTCAGCGGCGAACAGTGTTTCCATATTCGTAGTCATAACCATGGTGAGAATTCCTCAGGTGGTTTCAACCCTGGTTTCAAATGCTTCTACGGCTGATTTAGGTCCGTTGCGATTGAGCTCTGGAGTTCAAGGGTCCAAGTCAGCTTGGGCCGACGCTTGCTTTGGATTCAGACATTGGGAATGGTTTGGTGGTAGGCTAACGTGGAGGATCGACTTGGCTGTAAGCCAGGGTCCAGTAATTAGTGGTGTGTGCGGGGTAGAAGGAAAGGAGGTCCCTCGTTCGAATCCAGCGGTGATGCGACTTGCTTATCGCACTAAGCAAGGTCTTACTTTCTAGGGCTGGAGGTGAATTCAGTGTGTACTTGTCATGTGGAATGCAGGCAGCTTGGAACCGGACAAATATTACTAACTACCAGAAATCTCCAGTAGTCACTGGGAGCTTCTCGGTCCGCGGCAAAATCTTAAAACGCACATGACGAGTCAGTCGCCCCTTCTACAAATCTCAGTATGATCTTAATGTCTGGCTTGCGCCCTTTCGAAACCTCATGAAACATACAACTTGGTTGGTTCGCGTCTATATCCCGGCGTATCAATCGAGGCTGGCATGACTGGCAATGTTGTTCTCAGGGGCCGCAAGCATTGGCAGCGCCATGACTTCCGCCCTTCGTTCGTCTCTTCGAGCCAATGATGGAAGGTATATGAAGCGGCTGGTTCCTTGACGCTGGGTCACATCTCGTAATATTCAGTTCGTTCGTTTCCTCGGTTTGTCTTGAGGGTTCACCAGCCATGTCTCAGCAGAAGTCTTGGACGCCCTCTACTTTGCTGCTTGCTGGTCTTCTTTCCATTCTGGCATTGAGCTGGTGCAGGTTCCAGGTTGATCCTACCACAAGCATTACACTCTTCCCTCGCCATGCGGAGGATTGGCTTTCGTCAGATGGTCAACCTCAATACGACTCAAACTTGACAAAGCGAGCCGATTATACATGCAGTGCAGATGCATCATGCTCCAATGGTGCTTGCTGCGGAGCTTCTGGTTATTGCGGGTATGTGATCATCTTCTACGCAGGTGACTCGGGCTGATGTTGTGCCCGATGACCAGGTACGGTCCAGCCTATTGTGGAACTGGATGTCTCGGTCAGTGTAATGCCACTGCCGAATGTGGACAATATGCTGCCGAACCTGGAAAGGAGTGTCCCTTGAACGTCTGCTGTAGTCAGTTTGGCTTTTGTGGTACAACGAAAGATTTTTGCGACGCTGAATGCCAAAGCAATTGCGTCGAGCATCCATCTCCTCCGGCCGGGGGGTCTGGTAAGGTTTTCGACAGAGTCATTGGATACTACGAGTCCTGGAGCAATGTTAAATCCTGCCACAAGATCCGACCATATAATCTACCCTTGGACGCTCTCACCCATGTGAACTATGCGTTTGCATACATCGATCCTGCTTCCTATCAATTAACGACCATGGATTCCCTCACTCCCGGAAGCTTGTTTGACGACTTGACATACCTCAAGTCTATCAAGCCTGACCTTGAAATTTGGATCAGCGTCGGCGGATGGACCTTTTCTGACAACAACACCCGTACTCAATCTGTTTTTGGCGATATTGCAGCAGACGCGACAAAGCGTCAGCTATTTGCTGACAACCTCGTTCACTTCATGCAACAGCACGGCTTTGATGGCGTCGACCTTGATTGGGAGTATCCAGGAGCACCTGATCGAGGTGGCAAAACGGAAGATACCGCCAACTATGTTCAGCTTCTGGAGACCTTGAGATCAACGTTTGATAGGTCAGGAGGTATGCCCAAACTGGCCTCATTTCTTGACCATTGAAGATACTCACGTTTTAAAAGGAAAATATGGAATCACTTTCACAGCACCAAGTTCATTTTGGTACCTCAGATGGTTCGACCTGCCTGGTATGCTCAAATACTCGGACTGGATCAATCTTATGACCTATGACCTCCATGGCGTCTGGGATTCCTCAAACCCTATCGGCAGTATCGTCCAAGGCCATACCAATCTCACAGAGATCAAACTTGCCACTGAGCTGCTTTGGCGTGTCAATGTACCTCCGAGCAAGGTCACCCTGGGCTGGGGTTTCTATGGACGATCTTTCACCCTATCTGATCCGAGTTGTTCAGCACCTGGCTGTCCTTTCAGCGGCGCTTCGAAACCTGGTGAGTGATGTCTCGGTATGTCGGAATCGGACGGATTATTGACTGATTTGCTGATAGGCCCCTGCACGGCAACTGGTGGTTACCTCGGATTCTATGAGATTCAGGAGATACTGAAACAGGGTGCGAAGCCTGTTCATGACACCGAAGCCGCCGTCAACTACCTTGTTTTCGATAATGACCAATGGATCTCCTTCGACGATAAGGTCACTTTCAAGCAAAAGTCGGACTGGGCAAACACCATGGGCATTGGAGGCTCTTTGATCTGGGCGTCTGACCTTGATGACGACAAATACTCTGCCCATGCTGCACTTCTAGGCAGGACAATCAATCCAACAAGTTCACTTCAGGACATCGATGACCTCAAACAACAAGCTCAACATTTGTCCTTGACAGCAAGCGTCAAAGGCCAGACGGGCGAGCAATGTTTCAAGCACAAAGGAAAGTGCGTAAACCTGGACGATGATCAAGCCATGTCAGATGCCTGCGGCGCCGGATTCACTGTGGTTGGCTGGGCTGATGAAGGCTGTGGCAAGAAAAACCACCATTATGGCAAACCTATCTGTTGTCCTTCTGCCGGTGCCCCAACCAGTTGTCAGTGGCGTGGGGATGACACTGGCGGGACCAAGGGCGATTGCAGCGGCGAATGCTATGAAGGAGAGATTAACGTCGCCGGCATCTCATCCTCATGGGAAGGTGGCTTCACCAACGACGGTAACACCAACAAGTGCAGACGCGGTTATAAGTCATTCTGTTGCGTGGCTCCCGATCTCGCAGCGATCGACAAGAAGTGTACGATGACCGAGTGTGGCAAGGGCTGCTCATCGGGTTACAAGGCTATGTTCAAGTATTACAGCGACTGCTGGCTTGGGCGCTACAAGACTTATTGTTGTCCAGACCCATCTCCTGTCAGCCAGTGCCATTGGGTTGGAGACGGTGGCGACTGCGCCAACGTGCATTGTCCTAAGGACGAGATCGAGCTTGCTCGCGATCCTTACGGCGATCCCGATACTGACAGCTGGGCATGCTCTTGGGGTCGGAACAAAGCAGCATGCTGCAAGATTGACAGAATCGAGATCCAACCCGCTACGTGCTCCTCAAACATTTGTGAGGTGATTGAGGGCTATTGTGACTCTGGAGATGCTGACGGCGACGACAACGACGACGACGACGACGACGACAACGATGCCGACGACAACGATGATGAAGACGATGGTCTAGCTAAGCGCGATGACTGGGACGATAGCCTCAACCCTCTGATCCTGGACAAGCGTGGCGCTAGAGAATCATACAAGCCGCCAAGCGACGGACCCAAAATCGTGGTGAGAGCACTAGGATACCCAGGACCGTCGAAACTATACACCGGACGCCTTGGGTTTCAGGCCATTCCTGTGGCTTTCAGATTGGCAAGCCAGTACTGTACTGGAGATGCGTTTCAGGTTACTAAGTTTACGCTCCCACCGCCGTCCTCCATCGTGACATACAGTAAGCCATGGGAATTTCAGACTGAGCATGTGCTCGATGTAAGTCGATAAGAACCTGTACGCATGAACGCCGACCACTGACAACTCGAGTAGCGTCAAGTCATCGCCGTCAGCTTTGTTGTATCTATGTTCACTGGCACATTAGCTTCTGGCAAGAAAGCTCTTTTGAAACCAATAGGCCAGTCATTCTTCGACGTATGGAGTGCAGTCAATCCCGCACTGGCAAAATTTCCAAGGATTGGCTCGAGATATGGTCCTCAACCGGACACAATCAACGACCGCATCATGGCTTGTCTTGGGTCAAGCGGGTATCGAGCGACATTCACGCTACTCCAGAGATCTGTCAATGTCGCTAAAGGAGCGCTGATGGGTTTCAAAGATCCTGTCGCTTTAAGAAGAATCGAGAAGCTGGCGATCGCGGCCATGCAGGCCGACACCAATAAAGCTGCAGATGAATTGCTCTCAGCTATGAGGACTGTAAGTCAAACCCCAACTCCTTTGACAATGCCAGATTCTGAACTCTCCACAGGGATTTGCTATCTTTGATTATTTTAGCAAGCCGGAGGTTGGCATTGCATTCAACGCTATGAATACTCAGATGCGTACACAGCTTCAGTATATCGAGCAGACTACAGAGATATATTCCCTAGTAGACTGGTGGGATGCCTGGCTAGCTGACTTCTCCGACACGGTTGCCAAAAACGGCCGAGAATGGGCTCAGGAAGCTTTCGCAAGAGTCATACAGGCGATGCAGGACAGCAATAAAGCAGCTTCTGACGCAGGCAGGCCACAAGCAGAGGTGACAGCGGTTATCTTGGCACAGCTCGGCGAGTGGGCAAGTACCGTCAGCAGCATGGCGCTTCCGTCTTTAACTTCGATCCCCTTGCTGCCGGCCCCTGGTAGCAGCAGGAAGAGAGATGCAACGCACGATACGTCATGGCTCTTCAGCGATGATTGGGATGGTGAGTCCAAAGTTGAGCTTAACATGGCAGTGTGGCAACAGTCGATGCTTGGAGCTACAAATAACGACGTTATTGAAACTCAGCCTGACGTTATCGTTGCCGAAGAAGCACACCATCATGCCCATTATCATCACAGCCACCACGAAGCATCGACCTGAGGCGCTGGTACGATACTGGACAGATAGATATTTGAGTGTCCGAACGGGCTCATTGGGATGGGTCGTGTTGATGGTCGAGTACAGGTTAGGTCTGATCTAAAAAAGTACACAATTTTTCACCATTCTGCGATTCCATGTAATGATCACACCGACAATACATATGGTGGCCTGCAATACGAAACAACCCAAGCGTTCGGATCCCAAAGATAACTGTAGAAAGTCGGCATGAGAGTTCCTGTGTAGACCTGCATCCAGCCGACATCCTGTTCTCTGTTGCCTTCAAGAGGAGGATACTCTTCGTCTTCATCATCAGCAAATTCGCCCACGTTATCCTCATCGACAGTCGCTTTTGTGCTGGTATCATTGCAGGGTTGAGCGGCCATAACATGATCATTGTTGATCAGATTCACCCAAGGCTCATCTTCATTGTTGACAATGCTTTTCAGTGAAGCTGCGTCGATCTGCAGGCAGAAACGATATCTGACTGCCAGACTGCCAAACCAAGGTACCGGTTTCTGCCGCCGACTACCAATCTCTGCTTCAGATCCTTGCTCCCGATGGAGGGCTTGAGCACACCACTCCTGGAAATGCTTGCGGACCGTGGAAGTGCTAGCGCCGTCAAATTTGCTCTTGTCTTCGATCACAGTAAGTCTGAAACACTCTTCATCGAGCAGATCGTGTCCGTTGTAGAAGTCCATGCTTTCTCGAACTTCCTTGTAAAGATGCCGCATGCAGAGATCCCAGTCTTCGTCGCTGGCATAAGTGCAACGATAAATGACAAAGCCCCAGATGCGATGACCGTCTTCTCGAAGAGCGCGCTCTATTTGGTCTGCGGCGTTGCGTTTGAACGACAATTTACCAGGTGTGCGCTTAGATTCTGGCTGAGGGGGTAATCCTTTCTTGATCTCAGCCACACGACTCATGATCTCGTCGATCTGCGCTTGATAATTTGTTGCCATCGTGCGCTTCTGTCTGTGAAGGTGTGTAGGAGGTGTGGTAAGATGGCGTCCTGAAAGACCTGCATGAGAGAAGCAATTTCGCAGGGCTGATGGAAGAACCGTTCGTGATGGGGCTTGCCTCACAAGAGCGCTGAGCTGTCGAAGGCGCATTACGTTTGTCTTGGAGAGGAAACCATTCTTGAGACGAGAACGCGGCTGTTTTGTAGCGGATCGGAAATGAGCAAGGGTTGTACGTTGGTGGCCTGATGAAGCAACCAGGGGTACGACGCGGGGCTACCCGGAGCTAAGTCCGATTTCCAAGCTTAGCTAGCGTCAGGGAAAAACATCACAATTGCGCAAAACCCAATTTTCGGAATAACTCCCCCAAATCGAACCCAATAAACCCCAAACCGAAGCCAAATTACTCGCGGGACCGAGCTCTATCGATATGATGGAGACTCGGATGACCGCCGGGTCGAACTGGCCAGAGGTGGGTGAAAGAGACCCAAACCCACGCGCCCACGGTCGCAAAATTCAGACAGAAATCAATGCAGTACTTGAGCGTGCGCGCGCCACAACAGGCAAAGGAAGAAGCACAGCAATTCCTAGGGCCAAAATCGTTCCCCTCCTCGAATCCGTGCTTGAATTCATCGCAAAGGCTCCAGGAGGGGCGCAGGGCGGCATGCACCCAGAGGCGCCCACCAAGGACGACCTCGACGCATTCGCCGCCAAGATTCTGGCGGCTGTTGCCGTACAGCCCCAGGTTTCCCCCACAGCAAGCCGTACTCGATCATATGTCAATGCGCTCACCAACAGCCCACCACAGTCAATCCCACAATCGGCTCTCTCTAGAATGACCGCAACGTCCGCTGCCCCTATATCCTCCCGCCAGGCGAGAGAGGTAAGGGTCAAGACGAACTTTAACAACGACAACAGGGCAAGGAACGGACACAGCAGAACATCGAAGGACGTTGTAAATATGGCAAATGAAGGCATAGAAAAGGCTGGACTACACCAAGGAATACTGGGAATACGTCACATCGAAATGGCTACAGTTCAGCCCTCAGGAGATTATCTCCTGTTAGCAAAGGACGCAGCCACAGCTGAGAGACTTATAAAAAACGGTCCAAAATGGGTAACATACCTCGCGGGAAACGCAGAGGTAGTCACCCCGACATACGGGGTCATTGCTATGGGTATCCCAGTGGACACCTTTAACCCACAGGAACAACAACAAATGAAGCAAATGCTGGTCGGTGCGAACCCCCAGCTCTTACATGGATACGAGATCAACCACATAGACTGGCTTAACAAGCCTAAACCTGGGAAGGATACGGGCAGTATAGTCATCAGCTTCCTGTCCAAAGCGGGAGCAAACGCTGCACTTGCAGCGAAGGTTATCGCTTGGGAATACAACGAGAAGCGCACTTTCAGGTACAGCAGGGCATGCAAAGTACAGCAGTGCTTTAAATGCTACGAGTACGGACATACAACGCGCAACTGTCGCAACACCGAGAAATGCGGACACTGTGCAGAGGAACATCCTACGAGAGAATGCCCGACACCTAACGGGACGAAAACATGCGCTCTATGCAAGGGTCCCCACCCAGCGTGGGACCGGAGCTGCAAGTTTGGAAAGAAAGAAATGGAAAGAGTTGCGATTGAGAAGGAGAAAGTGGCCAACCAACCGTACTTCCTAGAGGACCCAGCAATTAGCCCAGGACCCTCGGAAAGAGGATCGGTGGTGTCCTTTGCCTCCCAGGAGAACGAGGAGGTAATGGAAGATGCGCCTACACCAGCAGAAGCGGCGTCGAGGACGTCGGTGGCGAGCCAAATCGCAAGCTCGATGTCAGGCCGATCCTCGCAACCAAGAAACAAATCTCTTTCTGGAATCCTAAAGAACACTAAGACCCCGCAGCGTGTCTTGAACGCTGCGGCGATAGCCCAGATCAACAGCGGAACACTCACCCCACTGCAAGCGAAGAGGCGAACTTTCCCTACGACCCTAGCCGAGCCACAGGAGGAGAGGCAATGCGAACCAGGGTCCGACGCGATTGCAATTGTAAACCCGTCCCAACCACTGGAGTCCTCCCCACCTCCGCTCCCAGAAACACCATTTGTGAGGGTCCAGAGACGCCGGTCTAACAGGGCAAATACAGCAAGGACACACGAATCCCACGAAAGCGATGAATAGAGACACCACAAAGCTTAAAATAATACAGTACAACGTACACAGACAATACGGGGTGATGGCAGAGATGCTACGCCGCCCGGGAGTGGAGAATGTCGACATCATCGCGGTCCAGGAACCGTGGATTAGCCCACATAACGGGAACACACACAATTCAACAAAGAACCTCTTCCACACCATCCTCCCTGACGTGGAGGAAAGGCCAAGGGTCTGCTTCTACATTAACAGAGGAATAGACATAAGCAAGCTGAGGATTCACCAATACGCAAGCAGGGACATTATCTCAGCACTGTTCGAATCCGAGACGCCAATAGCGATACACAATATATATAACCCACACACGGACGGGAGCGCACCAAACGCACAATACTACGGGATCCCAGGAAACAGCGTCATCCCAGAGCTCGACCAGACACTTCATACATATCGGATATACGAACAAATAGTCGTAGGCGACTTCAACCTACTACACCATGACTGGACAGGACAGGAGGAGCGTAATAGCCCCACTAACCAAACAACCTGCCTAAGGGAAACGTTTCAGAGGGCAGGCATGAAACAGTGCGTCCCGATGGGTACCATAACACGCCCTCCAGACAGATCCAACAACGAGGGGACTACGATAGATCTAGTGTGGGCCACTGAAGGAATGAGGATGGCGATGACTAGCTGCGGCGTGCAACGTGACATGGACTGCGACTCAGACCATCTACCAATAGAGACTAACCTGGGCATTTCCACACCACAAAGACCGGAAGAAAGGAGAAGAAACTACGCAGCCATGGACCTACAAAAGCTGCGGCAGAGCACTGAACAGGGCATCCCAAGACACCGACCAATGAGGACACAGGCTCAGCTAGATACATTCACGGAATCCATATCCACTGCGATCGCGACAGCGATTGACGCAGCGACACCACAAGTCCGAATACACAACACCTACACGAGACGGGAATTCAATCAGGAAGTAGCCACGGCAATTAGGAAAGTACGGAAAGCAAAGAGGAAGTGGCAAGCACGTCAGGACGACGAGAGCAGAGAGGAATATAGAGAGGCGAACCAACAAAAAGCAAGAGCCATCGCCAGATCGAATCGAGACGAACATAGGAAACGAGTAGCGGAGGTGGACTGTCCAAGGACGCTGTGGAAGCTAGCCCGATGGGTTAAGAGCAAGGACAACATCAAACCAATCTTCACACCTAACATCAAACACAAAGGACAAACGCTTCAAGGGTGGAAGGAAAAGGCCGAAGCATTTGCAGAAACCTTCTTTCCGCCACCCCCAGAAGCAGACCTTAGCGACACCCGAAACTACGAGTACCCCCAGCCAGTCCCATGCCCAGAGATTACTGAAGAGGAGGTCATGGAAGCCATCCGACTGACATCAGGGGACAAGGCACCAGGACCGGACCAGACGCCGAACAAAGTACTTAAAGCAATTGCAGACATAATCTCAAGACCACTACAGGAACTATTCAACGCATGCCTAAAGATCCAACATTGCCCACAACACTTTAAACACTCGACAACGGTGGTCATCCCGAAGCCAGGCAAGCCATCATACAAAGAAACGAAGGCTTACCGCCCAATAGCGCTCATGAACACGATTGGGAAGATCCTCGACTCAATCCTAGCAAGGCGGCTTCAGTACTACGCGGAACACTACCACCTCCTCCCAAGAAACCACACTGGCGGGAGAAAGGCTACGTCAAGCGAACACGCACTCCACATGCTTATAGAGAAGATCCACGCTGCATGGGCAGGAGGAAAAGTGGCCTCGTTACTCCTCCTCGATGTAACAGGGGCCTTTGATAACGTGTCACACGACAGGCTCACCCACAACCTACGGAAAAGACACATCCACCCGGACATGACTGGATGGATAGGAAGCTACCTAAGGAACAGAACGACAGAGATTCGACTGAGCGAAGGTACAACAGAGCCCATTCCGGCAAACACTGGAATCCCACAGGGATCCCCGCTGTCGCCAATTCTGTACCTGTTCTACAACGCCGATCTACTAGACATTGGCGGACCAGAAGACCTCATTACTGGATACATCGATGACACAAGCATACTGGTCACAGGAGACACAAAAGAGAGCAACATAGAGCAGCTACACGTAATCCATGAAAAGGCGGCCGAATGGGCAAGACGGACGGGATCGGTTTTCGCGCCGCAGAAATACGAGCTAATTCACTTCGCAAAAGGAGCGAAGGATCTAGAAGCAGAAGTGGCACTCGACCTCCCTACTGCAAAAGTGTGGCCATCGAGGACCGCAAAGTTACTTGGAGTCATACTAGACAAGGAACTCTCAGGACTGCCACACGCGGAGCACTTGAGGAGGAAAGCTGATATATCCATCCGCGGCATAAAAGCCATCGTTGGATCAACATGGGGTATTAATCTGCAACAAGGTGTACAGCTGTACAAGGCTACGATCCTCCCAAAAATTGCCTACGCGAGCTCCACCTGGTTTAGAAGCAATCCAGAACATGGGCTAAAGGGGACAACAGGGAAGACCCTTACCATCCTTCAGTCCATACAGAAGGATGCTCTCCGGATAGCCACAGGAGCATGGAAGAACACATCCCTAGCGGCAATGGAGATAGAGACCAACACTACACCTATAGACCTGTACCTCCGACAGAGGAATGAAAACGCGCTACACCGAATAAGAGGCAGTCCCGGGTATGATTCTATTATGTCGAGCCGGCCCACGCAGGACAAGCGGAAGTGGAGAAGGAAGCCCCCTCTCCAATCCCTCGAGGAACTCCACATAACCTCGAACCAGATCACAGGCCAACCGCAAGAGCAAATGGAACCGATGTACACAAACACTGTGAGCCCATGGTGGGAGCCCCCAGAGACGCATACAGCTAGCACAAAGGAAGCAGCGATTAGATTGCATAGGGCGAGGACCCGGCGGATGAGGAAGAGGGCAACGCACGCCCTTATCTACACCGACGGGAGCGAAATACAGGACCAAGTAGGCGCAGCCGCGTGGTGCCCCAGCGCGGGGAGAAAGAAGATGAGGTACCTCGGAGATAACACGAAGTCCACTGTATACTCTGCAGAACTGGTCGGCCTCGAACTTGCACTTCAGATCGCCCAAGAACTGGACAAGTGTGATGGAGCTACAATCTTTACCGACAATCAGGCCGCCATACAGGCAGTCACGCGCCCTGCCATCTCTTCCGGACAACACATCACTCATAGAGTAATACAGGAGATGGAAAGGGCAAGGAGGAGCGACATCAGCATCACCATACAGTGGACGCCCTCACACAAGGGAATTCCGGGAAACGAAGAGGTAGACCTACTTGCGAAGAGGGCGGCAGGGTGGGATCCGGATACAGGAAAAGCTAAGCCTGAGCTTCGGGCTCTAGCATACCCGATATACACTCTGCGGTCAGCAAAGAAGAGGACAGCAAGGGACAATACGAGAAACAAGTGGGCGGAAAGGTGGCACGCACACCCGCACGGGAGGATGTACTACCCGTACGCCCCTACTCCTAACAAGGCATACCTCGCCGCTCATAGCGGCAGGGGGAAGGCAATATCAGCGGTCACCATACAAATGAGGACAGGCAAGATCGGGCTGTACTCCTACTTGCATGGGATAAGGCCTGATAAAATCACAACCGATAGGTGCCGGGGGTGTAACAGACACAGGGAGACCCTACAGCACGTACTTCTAGACTGTCCCTCCTATCGAGAGACCAGGCAGAAGTACTGGCCGGAAAGGACTCCCCACACTCTTCAAGAGATACTTACTGACGCACAGGAGACTGCCACCGCTGCAAAGCTGATACTGTCAACAAACCTGCTACATCAATTTAGCAGGGTAAAGAAAGGGACATCGGCAGCATCCGTGAGGATGCCTAGCCAAAACTAAGACTGTGTTGCGCAAGCACACGAAGCAAGGACACGGAACCAAATTGACACAAGGAAAGAAAGGACACGAGAAGCGAAACGCGAAATCAGGAGTGTAACAATTGATATGGGTCTCTTTGAGACAATTTCTTATGTTGGCGCCACAAGACACATACCTGTAAATAACCGAGTAGCTAGATAGTTTTCCCGGCAAGCCACATAGTGGTAAAAGGAGAATGATTCAAAAAAAAAAAAAAAAAAAAAAAAAAAAAAAGACTAGGACGACAGGGTCACTGCAGAGACATGAAGTGAAAACAGTATTGACTACCTAACCTCAACAGGAACTGGTCAAAACATACTTGCATCACATCGACAATCCTGAACGGATAGAATAATCGTCCCAAGCAGAGAGCAACAAATCAAGATGATTGTAATACATCCTTCTAAAAGTTCTTTCCACCACCCAAGGATATTTTGAACCCGCGTGAATCTACATCACTCAGAATGAAAACGCCAATGCTATGCGCGCAAAACCAGGCAAATCGAACACCAACCCCATTCTTTTTACAGACCCATTAACGCCTTTTCCCTTCGAAGCTAGCACTCAGGCTACCTCATCAAGTCGTTCAGGTTTCTCTTGAAGCGTTCACACTTGATTTTGAGTGCGCGGACAGACTCAAGGAAGACCTCGTTACTGTCGATCTGACCAGTGCTCTCAACAGAGAAGATAAAGTGATCGCGAATACGGCCGAGTTGCACCTTGTCTTTGAATTCGTCGTGACGAAGACATTCTCGCGAAACGGTATCCTTCATTGGGTCTGCAACAACAGCCTTCTTTTCGCCTGTGGCCGGGTCGTCTTCCAAAGCAATAACGCCGCGAGGGAAGCAGCGCGCGAACTTCTTTGCGTCTGCACCAAGGATGGGCTCCTTGATGTTGATGGAAGGCAGGAGACGGTAGGAAGCGGTAGCGACGGGGGAGAATTTTGCGTGATCGGCTCCAATGCCCTTGATGCAGTGACATTGCAGGTGAATGGTTTGACCAGGTCTGAGCTTTGCGATCAGGATGTCTGGGTTGACGGGGCGGATGGCGTCGTCGCCGCTGAAGTATTCGGATTGCTGGCCTTGAGGGTGGAACTGGAATTGATGGGCGTAGACGGAGCTGTTGATGTAGAGCTTGTTGGGATCGCGCTCTCCCTGTCTTGCAAGTTCCTTGCCTTCAGGGCGCCATTCGCAAGTCACGTTGAGTTCGAGAACGATGGTGTTGTTGTCGCGAGGGACCGAGGCGCTAGGGTCGATGACTTCGCCAGATTGCTGGAAAATGTGCTGCTGAGCGGGATCGTCCTTGGGAGGGCCCTTCTTATACCACTGCATCCAGCGGAGACCTTCGCGAGAGCCAGTGAAAGGGATGAGACCAAGACGGTGACAGAGGACCTCGTCCTGGATGATGGAAGTGTTGTCGTAAACGAAGACGTCTTCGATGGCCAGGGTAGGGATTTCTGACAGCATGATACGACGGTATGCGTTTGCGACAGAGGCATCGATGCCGACGAGCGAAAAGACCGAGTCGTACTGGTCATTCTTGTGGAAGTTTACTTGCAGCTTCTTGGAGGTGGTCAGAGAGGATTGCGATCAAGCGTGAAACGAGCATGGCGTACCTGCTTAAAGGTGTCGAGATTCCACGAGTTGTCCTCGCCGGGGTAGTGGCCAGGAAAATCGGTAGAGACGACATTTGAGACGGTCTCGGGGTTGATGCCCACGAGCTACACAGAAGTTAGTCGCGGGAAGTTGATGTAGGATGGATCGCGTACTCTTCGTCTCTCGATCTCGTCTTGCGAGGGCTGTTTGAATGATCTGGCCGACATGATTGATTGACTCGACTTTTTCTCAAACAGCGTCAGTCAAGCTCAAAGAAATTCTGGAAGCACGGCCGGCGAAAGCCCGCCAAGCAAAGCGTCAGCGGAATGGCGGAGCGGAGTGGAGCGGAGACGTGATGACCAAAGGAAAGTCTGTCGATGCGTCGTTGATTGCCCGCAGCTCTACGCCTACGAGTACTCGCCTTCAGCTCGACCGTCCGCTCGACCCCCTCACCTCTCCCCGTCTGCCTTCTCAATTGCGACACAATGGCAGCTTCATTTGCTCGTATCGCATCCAGGCGACTCTACCAGCGCCCGGCTCTGCCTCGCCCCTCGACCACCTTCCGCTCGCTGTCGACCTCTCTCCCCCGTCACTTCGCCGCACCCGTCGACAACCCCAATGCCACTCGCCTGATCCCCGTCGACCC
>Ga0115851_100463_pt1 | contig 18065 bp, 14 predicted proteins | sample InSIn2gowninarea_FD_83865 | JGI IMG/M metagenome (GOLD analysis project Ga0115851, IMG submission 83865)
TTAATTTAATTAGTTTTATGGGGTTCAGTATCCGCTTTTGAACTTTTTGGATATTTAGTAGATTGTAATTGGGTAATAAGGGTGCCGGGAGCAGCTGGCTCAAAGGTGTTCTTTAACCGGATCGGAATTTTTTTGCTTAAAGCCGGCTGAATGGTGGGCGGGTAAATAATTTTTGCTCCGAAGTAGGAGAGTTCCAAGGCTTCCTCGTACGATAACTCCTCGATCGGAATCGCGTTTTTAACCCGCCGCGGATCAGCGGTCATCATTCCGTTTACATCGGTCCAGATTTCTAAACTCGCCGAATCTAAGGCGGCGGCAACAATAGCCGCCGTATAATCAGAACCGCCCCGGCCCAAGGTAGTTGTTTCGCCGTGCTCGGTAGTGGCTACAAAACCCGGGATAACCGGTAACTCCGTAGCACCGGTTAGGTATTGTTTAATGCGCGCGTTCGTTATTTCAAACTGCACTTTAGCGTTACCGTAGGTGCGGTCGGTAATTATTAGCTGGCGGTAATCGGCCGCAAAAGCCGGTACGCCGTTTTCTTTAAAAGCTTCGGCTATTAAATACGACGATAGGCGTTCCCCAAAACTCGAAACAAAGTCCAGGGTTTTTAAACTAAGTTCTTTTACCAGGTACACGCCTTGTAAAATATCTTCCAGTTCGTTGAGTAAAAACTTTACGTTCGCAATAATCGCACTTTGGCGGGTGGCATGAATCAGTTCTTTTACGGCGGTTAAATGGCGTTCTTCTAACTTTTTAAGTTCTTGCTTATAAGCCAGATCTCCTTTTTCGGCTAACCGGCTGGTGTTAATTAACAAATCCGTTACTCCCCCAAAGGCCGATACTACTACTGCTAACTCATGGACGGACGAATGGGATTTAACTACGGCCAGTACTTTTAAAATATTCTCCGGGGTACTCACCGAAGACCCGCCAAACTTTAAAACTATCATGCGAAATAAAAAATATACTAATTGATCATCTGCCCCAACGCTATTGTGGGGCGGTTAAAGTGCCATAAGGTAAGGAGGTTTTATTGATTTAACGACCTTTGATTTTTGCGAGGCGAAAGAAACTCCATAATTTTTAAAATTTCAAAACAAAGTACGCAAAATTTTCAGAGACTAACCTCATCTATTAAGTTTTGTCTAAAAGAGTAAATTGCCTTAAAAGCTTACTCCTAACGCTGTATTATAAAGTTATTAATGGCAAATAACAGCGTAGTGTTTTATCTATCGTTAAAGCTTTTCTGGCGCACAATAAAATAATAAGATCAACCATTTATACCGGCCAGTAGCTCCGGTGTCGTCGGGCACCGCGAGAATTAATCCACCGGCCACGCCTAAATTTTCACTTACTTAAAAGAAGAGGTTTGAGCATCTTAAAAATTTCGGTTACACCTGGTCCGTTTACCGCTACGCAGAATACAATACCATTTGGAGCAGCCATCAGTTTTTTAATGATTCTTTTAAATTATGTCCGCAAGAATACGACGAATACGACGAATACGACGAATGTTTTTATGTAATAGCTAAGCACAAAGACAAAAGACTAATAAGCAGCGTGCGTTTGATTTAACCAGTAATTATCACTACCAAAATAAAGTTACTGCCCTGGGCCAGGCCCGCCCTATAAAGCGAACTTTGTTTACTGCCCCGTACAGCGCGAGGTAAATACTAAATACCGACAAAACGTGGCCTTATTCAAAAATGATTAACGCTAAAGGGTTACGTATGTAAACTACGCCAATCTTTATCATTATAAGTTTAACGTGTTTTACGATGAGGTTCATTTTAGTAAAAGAGAAGTTAAATATTTTGCTTTAAAAGTTAAAAGAAAGCTTAATAGAGCCAACTTACCAGGCAGTGCAATCAACTTTCGTTGATCGTCGATAAAAGAATAGTTGATAAAAGAATAATTTATTCGAACAAAACAAATTATTCTTTTTGGCTAAAGTTTGATAAATAGCTAAAACACGAATGGCGGCTGGCTTTCATTCGTGTTTTTAATAACATTAGTTTACAAGTTTAATCTTTTACTAAATTTGCTATGAGCTAATAATCTTAGAGTATCAGAAGTATTTAATTGTATTTCAGTTGTTTAAGGTAAAATAATGCTGCTCTATTGACAAATGTCTGGTAAAACTTAGGAATAACGTATTAAGCTAAGTAGGCAAAGCTGCACGTTGTACAAGTAATAATTATTAATCTTTATTCCTGTATAAAATGGGTAGGTAGTAGATTTTATAATTTTGCAAAAACAAAGTGCGTATTTTAAGATTTAGTAAAAAAGACTTCGTTAAAACCATTTAGTATTAAATTTTTTAGAAATAAGAATCCTGTTTGCGATGTATTTAGAAGTGGATTTTAAATATTTGAACAAAAATTGAAAACGTAATTTTTGGTTTTTGATTTTTGTTCTTTACATTAGCAACGCTTTAAGCAAAACACTACTGAGAAATACTGATGTTATTTACTTCATCTGTCCTGAACCGAATTATTTTTAGCGTCATTATCGACGCTGAACGATGGATGGTGTAATTTACTTTAATAAAAAAGAAGAAGCGCCATTCCTTTAACAAGAGTGGCGCTTTTTTTTAACTATAATGTTAAGAATATAGCCGCAAGCCGAAGCGAGAAAAGTAACTTATTTAGAATTTGCCTGCTTTAAAAAGGCTAACCTTTCGGGGTAAATAGTCTTTTAATCTTTCAAGTTTAAACTTTATAACTAATAAAAATGAGTACGACCTTAAACCGTTACAGTTACCTCATAACCCAAGAAGAAACCAATCCTGCTGCTCAAGCGATGCTCCATGCCATCGGTATGACCGATGCCGACTTAAACAAAGCTCAGGTGGGAATTGTGAGCACCGGGTTTGATGGTAATCCGTGCAATATGCACCTGAACGATTTAGCTAAACTGGTAAAAAAAGGCACGAACAGCACGGAAGATGTAATTGGTTTAATTTTTCATACCATTGGGGTAAGTGATGGTATTTCCATGGGTACGCCGGGTATGCGTTATTCTTTGCCTTCCCGGGATATTATTGCCGATTCTATTGAAACCGTAGTAAACGGCCAGCTTTACGACGGCGTAATTGCGGTAGTAGGTTGCGATAAAAATATGCCGGGGGCCATGATTGCGTTTGCCCGCCTGAATCGCCCGGCTATATTGGTGTACGGTGGTTCTATCGCGCCGGGTAATTACTGCGATGCCGCCGGAAAGTTTACGAATAAAAAATTAGATATTGTTTCGGCGTTTGAGGCGCTCGGTGAGAAATACGCCGGTACTATTTCGCCGGAAGATTTTAAAGGAGTAATTGAGCATGCTTGTCCGGGCGCAGGTGCCTGCGGCGGCATGTATACGGCTAATACCATGTCTTCGGCGATTGAGGCGATGGGCATGAGTTTGCCTTATTCTTCTTCTAACCCCGCCATTAGCCCCGAGAAAAGTGAAGAAAGCATAGAAGCCGGTAAAGCTATCCGGTTATTGCTCGAAAAAGATATCAAGCCCAAAGATATTTTAACGAAAGAAGCCTTTGAGAATGCCATGGTGGTAATTACCGTTTTAGGTGGGTCTACCAACGCGGTATTACATTTACTGGCGATTGCTAATACGTTGGGCGTAGATATTACCATCGATGATTTTCAACGCATCAGCAATAAAACACCTTTGCTGGGTGATATGAAACCAAGTGGCAAGTACCACATGGAAGCCATTCACCAAATTGGCGGTATTCCGGCGGTTATGAAGATGTTGCTGAAAGCCGGCTTGCTGCACGGCAATTGTTTAACGGTAACGGGTAAAACGATTGCGGAAAACCTGGCCTCTGTACCGGATCTACCTGCCGGACAGGATGTAATAATGCCTCTGGATAATCCCATTAAAGAAACCGGCCATTTGCGGATTCTTTACGGTAATTTGGCGGAGAAAGGCGCCGTAGCTAAAATCACCGGCAAAGAAGGCGAAATTTTTAAAGGCACTGCCCGGGTATTCGACGGCGAGTTTGAAGCCAACGATGGTATCCGCGACGGAAAAGTTAAAGCCGGCGATGTAATTGTAATCCGGTACGAAGGTCCCAAAGGCGGGCCCGGCATGCCGGAAATGTTAAAACCAACTTCTTTGATTATGGGAGCGGGTTTAGGTAAATCAGTAGCCTTAATTACCGATGGACGGTTTTCCGGGGGGACTCACGGTTTTGTGGTGGGCCACATCACACCGGAAGCGCAGGAAGGGGGGGCGATTGGCTTGCTGCAAGACGGGGATAAGATTACCATTGATGCCGTTAATAACCGCTTGGAAGTAGAACTAACCGAAGAAGAATTAGCTACCCGGCGGGCCGCTTGGCAGCCGCGACCCTTGCGTAAGACTTCGGGCATTTTATATAAATACGCAAAATCGGTTGCATCGGCTTCGGAAGGTTGCGTTACCGACCGATAATTTATTGCTGTTAAAGGAACTAAGTTGTTAGTATAAAGTTGTTTAATACAATGCAGCCCCTTTAAAGCCGTAACTTACTCCGGATAATCAAAATTATACAACAAGCAGGGTTATTTTTAGATAATTAGAATAAAGCCACCATGACCGAAGAAATAAATCAACCTTTGCCCATTAATTATAAGGCAATTAACGAAGCTACTCAGGCTTCGGGTTTTACGATGGCTTCTGATGTACTGACTTGTTCTTTACTGCGTACCCTGGCAACTACCAAACCCGCCGCTAAGTTTCTGGAACTCGGCACGGGCACGGGCCTGTCTACTTCCTGGATCCTGGACGGGATGGACCAAGACTCTACGTTAGTTTCGGTAGATAACAGCGCCGAATTTTTAAAAATAGCGCAAGATTTTTTAGGCCACGACGAACGCCTGCAACTTATTTGCGCGGATGGCGGGCAATGGGTAGATCAAAATAGAAATCACAAATTTGATTATATTTTTGCCGATACCTGGCACGGGAAATACTTATTGCTAGAAGAAGTACTAGAAATGCTTAATACCGGCGGATTCTATATCATTGATGATATGCTTCCCCAACCCAACTGGCCGGAAGGGCACGACCAAAAAGTCATTAAACTCATTCAAGATTTAGAGAACACACAAGATTTAGTGCTGACTAAACAGGCTTGGGCTACCGGCATTGTTATAGCGGTAAAGAAATAACGCACGAACTAGTGAATTTTACCAAGTTATAATTAGTTAAATTTTGGTAGATGTTTCTGGTTAATTTTTAAAAATTAGTAAAATGTTCTCTACTCCGCAAACAGCTAGGAGTAGAATTAATACGAAATGTTATGAACGCAGCAGTAGCAGAAATTACCGAAAAGAGAGAGCAAGCAGTAACAGAAAAAAGGATTGTAACGGGTGCCCAGGGCCTCCTGCTGGCTTTACTAGAGGAAGGTGTCGATACCATCTTTGGGTATCCGGGAGGCGCTATTATGCCCATTTACGATGCCCTGTACGATTTTAAAGATCAACTAAACCATTACCTGGTGCGCCACGAGCAAGGCGGCGCCCACGCTGCTCAGGGGTATGCCCGCATTACTGGTAAACCGGGGGTTTGTTTTGCTACTTCTGGGCCAGGAGCTACTAACTTAATAACCGGTATTGCCGATGCTCAAATTGATTCTACGCCTTTAGTGTGCATTACGGGGCAGGTGTTTTCGCATTTGCTGGGAACCGATGCTTTTCAGGAAACGGATGTACTGGGCGTTACCATGCCGGTAACAAAATGGAATTTGCAGGTTACCCGCGCCGAAGAAATTCCGGATGCTATTGCTAAAGCCTTTTACATTGCTACTTCTGGTCGGCCCGGTCCGGTTTTAGTTGATATTACCAAGGATGCGCAGAACGCCAAATTTGAATATACCTATAAGAAATGTAAACGCATTTCTAGTTATTACCCGGTGCCAAAGTTAAATAGCAAGGCTATAGCAGAAGCCGCCGACTTAATAAATAATGCCCGGAAGCCTTATGTATTATGGGGCCAAGGAGTAATATTATCAAACGCGCAGGAAGATCTAAAAGCTTTTATTGAGAAAGCTGGTATTCCGGCTGCTTGGACCATTCTGGGCTTAGCGGGCTTGCCAACGAATCATCCTTTAAACGTGGGTATGCTGGGCATGCACGGTAATTACGGGCCTAATTTGTTAACGAACGAGTGCGATGTAATGATTGCCATTGGCATGCGCTTCGATGACCGGGTAACCGGTGATTTAAAGCGATATGCCCGGCAAGCCAAAATCATTCACATCGAAATAGATCCCGCTGAAATTAATAAAAATATTCGGGTGGATGTAGCCGTAAATGCGGATGCCAAAGCGGCATTACAAGCTTTATTGCCGTTAATTAACGAGAACAAGCACCCCGATTGGCTGCAAAAATTTAATGATTGCGCAAAGATTGAATTTGAAAAAGTAATGGCGCCCGAGATGTACCCGGCAGCGGGTAAGGTTAAAATGGCCGAAGCCATGCACCTTATTTCTGAATTGTCCGAAGGCAAAGCCGTAGTTGTTACCGATGTGGGCCAGCACCAAATGACCGCTATGCGTTATTATAACTTTAAAGATACGCGTCGGAGCAACATAACCTCCGGTGGTTTAGGTACCATGGGCTTTTGTTTACCCGCTGCAATGGGGGCCAAAGTAGGCGCACCCGACCGGCAAGTAATCGCGGTAATCGGCGATGGCGGTTTCCAGATGACTTTGCAGGAATTAGGCTGTATATTTCAATATCAAATTGGGGTGAAGGTTGTAATTTTAAATAACAACTTCCTGGGGATGGTACGGCAATGGCAGCAATTATTCCATCAGAAACGTTATTCATTTACCGAAATGGTAAACCCGGATTTTGTAGGGATTGCTAAAGCTTATGGTATTGCCGCCAGTAAAGTGACGGAGCGCGAAAACCTGCAGGCGTCTATTCAGGCCATGCTCGACCACGAAGGCCCCTATGTATTAGAAGTAGTGGTGGAAAAAGAAGACAACGTATTCCCGATGGTACCGGCCGGCGATTCTGTGGCTAACATTCGGTTAAGCTAAATTATAATTTATTAGCGTTGCTTCTTCTATGGGCGAAGCAACGCCAATAAAATTTAAAAGAATCTTTAGAAGAAGGAGATTTAAGTTGGTAATGATACAACCAGCAAATCAATAATTAAAAAAGCATATCGTATTTATAAAAAGCAATGGCGATTAATGATTATCAGATAGATTCGGGCGAGGAAAAAACTTACACCATATTTGCGTTTACCGAAAACAAAGTTGGTCTGCTTAACCGCATTACTATTGTTTTTACCCGGCGGCATATTAACATTGAAAGTATTACCGTTTCCGAGTCGGAGGTAAAAAATGTATACCGCTATACTATTATCATTAAAACTACATTTGCTCAGGTAGAAAAACTGGTAAAACAAATTGCCAAGCAAGTAGACGTTTTACGGGCTTCGTTTTACCCCGAGGAAGAAACCATTTTTCAGGAAATTGCCATGTATAAAATTCCCATGAGCTCCATGATTAATGGCAGCCAGGTGGAGCAAATTGTGCGCGATAGCCATGCCCGTATTTTAACGGTAGATCCGCAATACATTATTATCGAGAAAACCGGGCACATGGAAGAAACCCGCGAATTATTTGAAAAATTATCGCCGTTTGGCATTCTGCAATTTGTGCGCAGCGGCCGGGTGGCCATTACCAAGCACATGAAAGACCTAAGCACCTACTTGCGCGAACAGGAAGAAGCCTACCTTTAAGTTGCAAGTTGCAGGTTGAAAAGTTGGAAGGTTGGAAAATTAGAAGGTCGTACATTTTTAACAACTAACCATTTAGCCATTCAACAATCTAACCATTCAAGAATATAAAACTATCGACTAAACTATAAACTATTTAAAAACAATGGCAAAAATCAACTTTGGCGGAACTGAAGAAAGTGTTGTAACCCGGGAAGAATTTCCTTTGGAGCAAGCAAGAGAAGTTTTAAAAAACGAAACAATTGCGGTACTCGGTTACGGCGTGCAAGGTCCCGGCCAGGCATTAAACCTGCGCGACAATGGCTTTAATGTAATTGTTGGGCAGCGGAAAGATTCAAAAACCTGGGAGAAAGCCGTAAATGATGGCTGGGTGCCCGGCGAAACCTTATTTGAACTGGAAGAAGCCTGTGAGCGCGGTACTATTTTGCAATTCTTACTTTCGGATGCTGGCCAGATTGCGGCTTGGCCCATGGTAAAAAATGCCCTTAAACCAGGCAAAACCTTGTATTTCTCCCATGGTTTTGGTGTTACCTTTAAAGAACGTACTGGTATTATTCCTCCCGCGGATGTAGATGTAATTCTGGTGGCTCCAAAAGGATCTGGTACCAGCTTACGCCGGATGTTCCTGGAAGGTAAAGGTTTAAATTCCAGCTTCGCTATTTTCCAGGATGCGTCGGGTAAGGCCCGCGAAAAAGTAATTGCTTTGGGTATTGGGGTAGGTTCGGGTTACTTATTTGAAACTGACTTTAAAAAAGAAGTATATTCTGATTTAACCGGTGAGCGTGGTACGTTGATGGGTGCTTTAGCGGGTATCTTGGAAGCCCAGTATAACCTGTTACGCAAAAAAGGTCACTCTCCTTCTGAATCGTTTAATGAGACGGTAGAAGAATTAACCGAAAGCTTAATTTTATTGGTAGCCGAAAATGGCATGGATTGGATGTACGCGAACTGCTCTACTACCGCACAACGGGGAGCTTTAGACTGGAAGAACAAGTTTCGGGATGCTGTAGCTCCGGTGTTTGAAGAGTTATACGAAAGTGTAGCCGCCGGTAACGAAGCGCAACGCTCTATCGATACCAACAGCCAGCCCGATTACCGCGAAAAACTGGATGCTGAATTAAAAGAACTGCGCGACTCTGAAATGTGGCAGGCCGGCGCTCAGGTGCGCAAGCTACGTCCGCAGAATAACTAGCTAGACCATAGTCCATGGTAGATAGTCGATAGTCGATAGAATAATACTTTTACTGTGGACTATGGTCTATCGACCATGGACTAAATAGAATTACCAATGAATTTAAAGCAATCCCGTGGTCCGTCGACTATGGACTATGGACTACCTTCTAGAAAGGCAACGCTGGTGCGGGCCGAAGATGTAAAGCTTGCCGCTACCCGTTTGCAGCAGGTAGTAAACCATACTCCGTTATTGCGCAGTATCAATCTGTCAGAAAAGTACCGGGCTAATATTTACCTGAAACGGGAAGATTTGCAGGTAGTACGGTCTTATAAACTGCGCGGGGCTTATAATAAAATCAGCAGTTTAACGCCGGCGCAATTAAAAAACGGGATAGTTTGCGCCAGTGCGGGCAATCATGCCCAAGGCGTAGCTTATTCTTGCCATAAATTAGGCATTAAAGGCCATATTTTTATGCCCGTAACTACCCCGCAGCAAAAATTAAAGCAAGTACAATTATTCGGAAAAGAGCACGTAGAAATAGTACTCACCGGCGATACCTTCGACGATTCGTACTTACAAGCTTTAAACTTTTCGAATCAGAACAATACCGTTTTTATTCACCCGTTCGATGATCTGCAGGTTATTGCGGGCCAGGGCACGGTTGGCCTAGAAATTTTAGATTCCATTTCGGAACCAGTTGATTTATTATTGCTACCCGTTGGAGGAGGTGGTTTAGCCGCCGGAGTATCCAGTTATTTTCGGGAAGAAAGCCCCCATACAATCATAATTGGCGTGGAGCCGGAAGGTGCTCCGGCCATGAAAAATTCCATGGAAGCGGGCAGAAAAATAGTTCTGGATCATATTGACAAATTTGTGGACGGCGCGGCGGTAAAATCTGTGGGCGAATTAACTTTGCAAATCTGTCAAGAAAATTTAGATGAAGTAATAACCGTACCCGAAGGCAAAGTTTGCTCTACCATTTTGCAGCTTTACAACGAAGAAGCCATGGTTGTAGAACCAGCTGGCGCGCTCAGCATTGCGGCCTTAGACTTTCTGCAAGACCAAATAGTAGGCAAAACGGTAGTATGCGTAGTAAGCGGAGGCAATAACGACATTACCCGTACCGAAGAAATAAAAGAACGTTCGTTGCTCTACGAAGGCCTAAAACATTATTTTATCGTTAATTTTCCGCAACGGGCCGGTGCTTTAAAAGAATTCGTAAACGACATTTTAGGACCCACCGACGACATCACTCATTTTGAATATACCAAGAAGAATAGCCGGGAAAAAGGGCCGGCCTTAGTAGGAATAGAGTTAAAAAACCGCGCGGATTTTGATGGCTTAGTAAAGCGGATGGCCGAACGTAATTTTAACTGTGAGTACATTAACAACCGCCCGGAGTTTTATCATTTTATTATCTGATTTATATGATGCTCTAATTTAACTTTTAGCCAGTACAATTTAAATATTTTAAAAAGCAACGTAATAGCTTTGGCATATCTAGTGCTGAAGCTTTTTTTACTTTAAAATATCCCGCATCGCTAGTTGGTAGTGCCGGTAATTACTTAAATCATTATGGCCACCATCGGGTATGGTAATCAATTTTACTCGATTCTTATTAGCTAACTCAGCCAGCTTTTTTCCGGAAGAGTAAGGTACAATATTGTCGGCGGTGCCGTGGAAAATGTAAACGGGGCACTCTACTTTTGGCATCCATTTATCCGATCGAAAGTTATATTTTAACAGTAGAGTAACCGGCAGAAAAGAATAATGCGTTTTAGCCACATCATTAAAGTTGAAAAACGGTGTTTCCAGGATTAAAGCTCGGGGCTTGTTTTGCGCTGCTACCGGAACAGCCAGGCCCGTACCAATAGACCGACCAAATACAATAATATTATTTTCCGGGTATTGTTTTGTCAGATAATTATAAGCAAATTGAGCATCCTGGTGTAAAGCTGCTTCCGTACGGGAGCCGGTGCTTTTGCCAAAGCCCCGGTAATCTACCATAAACACATCGTAGTTTAACCGAAGGTAATCTTCGGCCAAGTACCCCCAAGTGCGCAAACTGCCAGCATTGCCATGAAAATACAGCAACACTCCTTTGGGGTTTTTCGCCCGAAAATGCAGGGCATTAATTTCAGTTGCAGCATCAATTTTTAAAAATACTTCTTCAAATGGAGTCTTGAACGCGAAATGAAAATGGCGGGGTAATTTTTCGGGGAAGAAAATTAATCGGTCTTGTAAACCATAGATAATACCCAAAAGTACTAAGACTATTCCAACGGCAATTGCTCCCGTAACTATCATTACTTTCAATCCAAAAACAATTGCTTTTTAAAGACGTGATATAGACCTATCTTACTGCATTCGTTAGAAAAAGTTAAAATCAAATACTAGTACTCCCAGCTCTTTTACCAGAAAGCGTAATCAATAAGAAGCCTCATTGAATGGGAAAGAGGCCTCTTATTAATATTATAATTACGGTTCGAGATTTTTGTTAGATTAATTGCATCACACCTCTGGTGTAACCAACTGATTCGGCTAAACCCGGCACGGGATCGGTCGCATTTTTCTCGTATTCCATCGAAACACTACCGGTGTATTTAATTTTTAACAAAGCTTTCAGAAATCCGGGAATATCAATTACGCCGCGGCCAATTTCGGTAGGGGTATCTTTTTCGGTGTTGCCCGTAACATCTTTAATATGAACATCATAGATGCGATCAGCAAAACGCAGGGTGTCTTTTATTGGATCCAAGCCGATGCGTTGCGTGTGTCCAATATCAATGCATAAACCAATGCGTTTATCTAAATTTTTAATTTTCTCGTACACAGTTTCGGGGCTTGGATATACTTTGTCGCCTGGTCCGTGGTTATGAATAGCTAACCGAATATCGTACTCTTTTATTTTTTTCTCGGTATAAGGTAGCAATTCGTGGTTAGGTACGCCCACAATCATTTTTACGCCGGCATTTTTTGCGTAAGCAAAGGCCCGGTCTATTTCTTGTTCCGATTTCATGTAAATTACCCCAACCCCGTATAAGTTAATGCCCGCCTTTCGCACCTTGTCCGTCATTTCCTGCAATTGCGCGGGGGTAGCATTCATGGGCAAATGCATTTCTTTTAACGATACTTCTTTCAACTCCAGGCGCTGTAAAATATTGATCGTTTCGTCGAGGCTAAATTTATGCAAGGTATAAGAAGCTAAGCCTAATTTCAGGCGATCGGCTTTGGGTTTAACCGGCGTTTGGGCGACTAAATTTTTAACAGAAACCGGGGCCAGGCTAGCAGTTAAACCTAAGCCAGCCATTTTCAGGAAATCGTTGCGGGTGTATTTCATCTAAATAATTACAGAATTTAAGGGCCTTATCTATCCTATAGTTGCAATTTATCTAAAGTAAGGGGTTGTTTGATTACTTGCAAGGCATTGTGGTTCAAATATTACCGGTAACGTTGTCAGAAGCTAGAGTAATTTTAATTTAATTAGTTTTATGGGGTTCAGTATCCGCTTTTGAACTTTTTGGATATTTAGTAGATTGTAATTGGATACAACTCTTAAGAATTTCTATAATGCTCTAATCTAAAATCACGGATTAATTTATTGATTATCTTTACAATCAATTAAAAACAGGATAAATAAAGGTAGTACGAATGGGCGAGTTGCAAATTCTTTTAGCCGAAGATAATAAGCTTAATCAATTGATGATCAAGAAAGTTGTGGAGGATTTTGGTTTTGCTTTGGATATAGTAGAGACCGGTAAGGAGGCCGTTGAGAAGCTCGCTAACCAACATTACGATCTCATATTAATGGATGTGCATATGCCGGAAATGGACGGGTACACTGCTACCAAATACATCCGCGAAAAAATGGGAGCAAAAAGTAATATTCCAATAATTGTAGTTACCAGCCCCAGCGACCGGAAAGAACATATTCAATCTTTGTTATTAGGCGCTAATACTTTTATTTCCAAACCAATAAACCCGGAAGAACTATTTACCGAAATAACTACTCTGGTTATCAAAAACCCGGTTTGGACTTAATTTTCAAATTAAGTCACTTCACTCCGCAACACTTCTAAGGGTGGTCGGTTTAGGATGCTGCGGCTGTTGAATAAACCAATTAAAACGGTTAAAAGCGTAACAATAAAAAACAATCCAATAACGGGTGCCCAATTAGGAGTAAAGGGTATTTCGAAGGAAAACCGAGCGAGCGCCCAACTGCCGGCGAGCGCCAAAATTAAACCGGTAGCAGCTGCTAAAGCGCCCAAGAAAAAGTACTCCAGCGCGGTAATAATTAAAATTTGCCGGCGGCTAGCCCCTAAAGTCCGCAGCAATACACTTTCCTGCACCCGCTGAAATTTGCTGATTAATACGGATCCGATCAAAACCAATATACCAGTAGCAATACTAAACCCCGCCATAAACCGGATAACAAACGCGATTTGACTCAAGATCTCGTCCAGGGTAGTTAAAATCAGCGCTAAATCAATAACCGACACATTAGGAAATTGCGTAACTAAAGCCCGCTGAAAATCGGCGGAGTTTTTATTAGAACTTACTTGCGTGGCAATTACGTGAAACTGGGGCGCTTCTTCCAGAATCCCTTTGGGAAAAAGTACCAGAAAATTACTCTGAATGCGGTTCCAGTCCACTTTCCGGAAGCTACCCACAATGGTTTGCACCGGTGCGCCTTGCACGTTAAACAATAAAGTATCGCCCAGTTTTATCTTGACCCGATCGGCAAAGTTTTCGTCTAACGACACGTAAATGGTATCGTCCAGACCGGTAGCCGAATCGTGCCATTTTCCTTGCGTAATTTTTTCGGAGCTAATAAGCGTGTCGCGGTAAGTTACGCGGTACTCGCGGGTAAAGGCCCAGTTCGGAACTTTAAGCGTGCTGTCTTTTCTATATTCTGCGTCGGTAAGGTTATTAATTTTTTCGAGGCGCATGGTTACAATGGGCACTTGTTGCATTAATGGCAACTTATACTGGCGGGTTAAGGAGGCTACTTGTTCTTTTTGGGACGTTTGAATGTCGAACAATACCATATTGGGTTGGTTGCCACTCGACGATAAAGTAACCCGGCTAATTAATAAACTTTGAATAAAAAATAGGGTAGCAATTAAACCGGTACCTAAACCAATAGCTACAATTAAAATAAGCGTTTGATTGTTAGGGCGGTATAAATTAGCAATACTTTGCCGCCATAAATAACTCCACGACACCGGAAAAAATCTGCGAACCAGCCAAACCAGTAAGTAAGCCATACCGGCTAGTACCAGAAAAGCTACCATTAAGGCACCGGTAAAGTAAACTGCCTGCAACAACGTGTCCATCTGCAAGGCCGCAAAACCCAACACAAATAAAATAATAAGCCCATAAACTCCCCAACGCCAGGCATCCGGCCGAAGGTTTTCTGTTTCGAAGGAAGCCCGTAAGGTATTAAGCGGCGATATGTTCCGGATAGAAACTAAGGGAAGCAAAGCAAACAAAAAAGAAATAAAAAGCCCCGTGCTAATACCGAGTAAAATGGCTTTCCAGGAAATACTTACCGTAATAGTTACGGGTAAAAAGTCAGCCAATACCACCGGCAAAATTCGTTGCACTAACGTGCCCAGCGCCGCGCCTACAACTGAGCCCAGAAAACCCATTACCAATATCTGAATTAAATAGATAAAAAAGGCTTGCTGGCTTTGCGTGCCTAAGCAACGCAAAATAGCAATGGTTTGAATTTTTTCTTTTATGTAAATATGTACGGAACTGGCTACTCCTACACAGCCCAGCAGTAGGGCTATAAAACCAACTAAAGTTAAAAAACGGGTTAAATCGCCGAATGCTTCGCCGGTATTTTCCTTTTTCGATGCTACGGTTTCGTAATTAAGGCCATCTTTCTCCAGTTTTGGCTCAATGCGTTTTACTAGTTTCTCCACGTCTGTTTTGGGCGGAAATTGGTAATAAAAGCGGTAATTGATGCGGCTGCCTTTTTGCATTAAACCCGTTTGCTCTAAATATTCCATGGGGATGTACACCGCCGGTGCCATGGTAGCCGCAATCCCCGCCTGGCCAGGTACTTTGTTTAGCGCGCCAACAATTTTAAAAATAAGATTGCCAATTTTTACGGAATCACCGGGTTGCGCATTAAATTGTAACAATACCGTTTTATCTACCAAAGCATTTTGCCCGTTCCGGAATGTGCCGCTGGCGGAAGCAGGAGTAGTTTCGATAGCCCCGTAAAACGGATAATTACCTTGCAAAGCGCGGATTTGCACCAGCCGGCTGCCACCATTTTTCGGGAACAAAATCATGGAAGCAAAATAATTTTCCTGGGCTTGCTTGCCGCCTAGACCGCGTAGGAGCTTTTGCATGGGTTTTTGCACCGGCTGATTCGTGTAAATACCTAAATCGGCTCCCAACAAAGTTTTAGCCTGGGCATCAATATCTTCGCGTAAATTATCACTGAACGATTGAATGGCTACTAACGCCGCAATTCCCAGGATTATAGAAGAAATAAACAGCAGCAGCCGCGAACGGTTCCGACGGCTATCGCGCCACGCCATTTTTAGCAGCCAATCTGGTTGCAAAGTGGGTTTAGAAATTATTCTATCCATGTTGGGAAGTATCAGGTATTAAGTAGCAAGTATCAGGAATTGTTTATTGATGGATGCTAATTTTAAAAATTTTATAATAAGTTACTGTAGCAGTCAAATAGATGATATGGTAAGTATTCTGACGTTATAATCAGAGATTGGGAATTTTAATACCCAATACTTACTACCTGATACTACTTTTAAGCCATTACAGAATCCGAAATAACCTGACCGCCTTTTACCCGAATGAGCCGTTGCGTTTTGCCGGCCAGTTCTAAATCGTGGGTGACTAAAACTAAGGTGGTGCCCTGTTCGCGGTTCAGTTCAAAAAGCAGGTTCACTACTTTTTCGCTGGTTTCCGCGTCCAAATTGCCGGTGGGCTCATCAGCAAATAAAATTTTAGGCTGATTAGAAAAGGCGCGGGCTAAAGCCACCCGTTGTTGTTCGCCTCCGGAGAGCTGGGTAGGGTAATGATGATGCCGGTTATGCAATCCCACTCGTTCGAGTAAATCCAGTGCTCGTTTGGCCGCTTGTTTTTCGCCGCGCAATTCCAAAGGTACCATTACATTTTCTAAGGCGGTGAGCGTGGGTATTAGCTGAAAATTTTGAAAAATAAATCCCACGTATTGGTTGCGGACCTGCGCCCGTTCGTCTTCGGAGAGCTGCTCGAGCCGGATGCCATTTAGTTCTACGGAACCGGTAGTAGCAGCATCTAGACCAGCGCATAAACCTAACAAGGTAGTTTTGCCGCTGCCCGATGGCCCCACAATAGCAAAGGTGTCACCGGCGTTTAAGGTAAAAGAAATATTTTGTAAAACGGGAAGTTCTTTGCCGCCGCTCCGGTACGATTTGCCGAGCTGCTCTTTTATTTCTAAATATTCTAATAACCGGCATTCTTCGGCAAGCCAATTCCCCCGTTCTAAAGTTAACAGCTCTTGCCAAAGCACGTCTTTTAGTTCGTGCAAGTGCAGTACATCCGTAGCGGCATAAGCCAATTGATCCTCCGAAAGTGGCCGGGTATTCCAGTTGCTTACCTGGTTGGTTTTATCTACTTCAATGTTAAAAATAGCCTGTAAAATATTGGCGTAAGAGGTGCGCAGGTAATTAAGTAAACGTGCCGCAATTTCAGTATCAAAAATACCTTGCGGTTTACAGCCTAACTTTTTTAGGAGCAATATATCATTCGTAGAAGAATGAATAATTTTAATAATGGCCGGATTCTCGATTAACTCCCAGAGTGGTTCCAGGTTTTTAATGGTAAACGGATCGATAAGAAAACACTCTTGCCGGGTGGCAATTTGCACTAAACATAAATTTAACCCGTAAGTGTACCGATTATCGTCGAACTCTAAATCTAAGGCCAATTCTGACGAATGAGCTAATTGAGTAATAGCCGTTAGAAAATCTGTTTCAGTAACGATGTATGAAAAAAAACGGCCGGTAGGCCGTAACTCAGGAACCATACTTACGTGTTTAGCGCAACAGGCAGCAATTTACAATTATAATGTTTAAAGCAAATAATTTGGCTGCATTTTACAATACATCTTTTAAAACTTTCCAGGTATTTTCAGCCAGAATTTCCTGGCCTTTTGCCGTAGGGTGTACGCCATCACCTTGGTTTAAATTACGCTCACCCGCCACTCCTTCGAGCAAAAACGGAATAAAGGCTAAGTTGTTTTTTTCGGCCAATTGCCGGAAAACTACCCGGAACTGAGCGGCGTACGAGCCTCCCATACTGGGCGGGATTTCCATGCCCGCCAGCACAATTTTAACGTCCGGATACTTGGCTTTCACTTTATCAATAATTGCTTGTAAATTATCTTTCGTGGATTGCGGCGGAATGCCCCGTAAGCCATCGTTCGCGCCAAGCTCCAGTACAAACACGTCTACCGGTTGTTTTAGCAGCCAATCAATCCGGCTTTTACCCCCCGCCGAAGTTTCACCACTTAAACCAGCGTTAATAACTTTGTACGGTAAATTTAAAGAATCAATTTTTTTCTGAATTAAAGTCGGAAAAGCCTCGGAAGGTTGTAGGCCGTAACCAGCAGTTAAACTATTGCCAAAAAATAAGATACTTTTCATAACTACAGGTTTCTTCTCTTCGGTGGGTACTGGTTGTTTCGCCGCCGCACTTTTTTCTTCGGGGCTGCCGTTATTACAGCCAGAAGCCAGTAGTACGAAAAAAGAGAAAAAAAGAAAGTGTAAATAAGTGCGCACCGTGATTTTTAAATTTTTATTCTGATTAATACTTAAACATGTAGTAGACTTACTGGTTTTCTTTGCGATAAGTTTAAATTTGGTCTGTTACACGCTAGAAACAACTCATAAGCTGGCTGCATTGCTAAAATATGCGTAAGTACCAGTTTAAATATTTTTTACCAGCTATAAGCAAACCAGTTTTCAATCGTTTCAAAGATAATTACTTCACCAGACTTTCAGCACTGTGGCTATATTACGCGTAGAGCAGCTCGGCAAATCGTACCGGAGCGGCGGCAAAGAACTTCCCGTTTTACAAAATATTTCTTTTACCTTAAACGCCGGTGACACCTTTGCTATTGTGG
>Ga0115851_100464_pt1 | contig 18063 bp, 13 predicted proteins | sample InSIn2gowninarea_FD_83865 | JGI IMG/M metagenome (GOLD analysis project Ga0115851, IMG submission 83865)
AAAGTCAAGACATAGAAATAACAATAAGTTTTTCTATATTCAAGATGATTTAAAGTATAACCCATGGTATATGATATCACATTGGTCCTAGTACATGGTATTATGATATAATAGCAATTTATCTTAATTTATGTATTATTTCTAATCAATCATTTAATGAGTCTAAATATGATTTATTAAATAAGTAATAAATCATTTTTAGGCATCTACAAGGGGAATTTGACTATTTAATTAAAATAAAGCATTATGATGGTCCTTGGGGATGCTGATGCAATGTGATTTCTACCCAATTCTCTAAATGTTAAAGTTAAGAAATTTAACCAAGTGTAGGTAAATAATGGGAGTAATTATGATTCTCTTAAGGTAGTCAAATGCCTCATAATCTAGTTAGTGATACACATGAATGGATGAATGAGATTTCTACTATCCCTATCTACCATCTAGTAAAACCATAGCCAAGGGAAGGGGCTTGGAAAAATTAATAGGGAAAGAAGATCCTATTGAGATTGAATCTAGTATGACATTATGAGATGACTTGAGAGGTGTAGAATAAGTGAAGATTTGGTCCCAACATAAGTGAAATACCATTACTCTTAATATTATTTTACTCATTCTATGGGATGAAGGTAGGGAAATGCCCCTGGTTTTGGCCTTAAGGTAAGATTTAGTGCATAGATTCAGGTGGAAGACATTGTTAAGTGGGAATTTTATCTAGTGAATCATATATATTAAAAGATAATGTAGGTTTTCTAAGATGAGGTCAATAAGAACAATAGGATAAAACTTCATTTAATTTTGATTTTTAGTATAAATAAAAATCATGAAAGCATGGCCTATCAATCCTTTAGACTTTTATAATTTGAAGCTATAGGTGTGAGAAAAGTTACCATAGGATAACTAGCTTACAAAAGCTAAGAATTTATAGCAATGTTTCTTTTTGATCCTTTGATGTTGGTTCTTCCTATCAATATGAAGCAAAATTTACCAAGTGCTAGATTATTTTCCCACCAATAGGGAATGTGAGTTTGGTTTAGACCATCATGAGATAGGTTAGTTTTATAATACTAATGCTTTGCACCACAATAGTAATTCAATTTAGTATGAGAGGAACTATTGATTCACACATTTGGTCATCATGCTTGGTTGAAAACCTAGTGGTGCAAAGCTACCATATGTTAGATTATGATTGAATGCCTCTAAGTTAGAATCCATGCTAGAAGTGGTGTACCTTCTCTACTTAGGAATACTTAGGGCCTACATAATTAGCAAACCCTATTCAATGGAATTATTAGATCAGGGGAAACCTTGAACCTCAATTTTAGATAGTTGATGAGGAGAATCCTTTATAGATGACTTAAATACATGGAAAAGTATTGTAAGTGATAGAGTGATATTACTTCCATAATACACTAATATTCATCCCTTTGTCCACTTAGGCTCATTTCCATCCCAAATTCTACATGCTAGATGAGATGGGGTTATTTATTAGTCAATTCAGGACAACCTATTTTTGGACTTGATTAAGCAAGGTTGTCGATTTATCTACTTAGGGCTAGTTTGGTTTGAGTGTCTTAGGAAAATAATATAGATTAGGGTTATTGATCCATTGGATTAGGTTGGTTCCATTTCAAATCAGGGTTACATTTTCCATTTTCACAAGCCTAATTTAGTTACAGTGGCTTGAGAAGCTAAGAAAGAGTGGGGTTACTTGTCCATTATGTTAGGTAACTTCCATTTCAAAGTGGGGTTCCATAATCCATCTTCTCAAGGGTGATTTGGTTCAAATGGATTGAAAATCTAAGACAAAGTGTGGTTGTTGGTTCGTTAGGTTAGGCAAGTTCATTTTCAAAGTAGGGTTTCCATGTACATTCCCTTGGGTTTGGTTTGGTTCTAATAGCTTGGTTGACTAAGATAGAGTAGGGTTTTCAGGTCCATCAAGTTAGTCTAATTCATTTTTGAAGTAGGGTTGATAGGTATATAAAACTAATTCAATTTAGAAGTGGAGTTTTCAATTCCATTGGGTGGGGTTAGCTTAATTTCAAAGTGGGATTGTTAGGTTTGTTAGATCAATTCATTTTAGAAGTGGGGTTTCCAGGCTCATTGAGTTGGTCTAGTTTATTTTCATAGTAGGTTTTTTAGGTTTATTAGTTTAGGCAAATTCATGTTTGAAGTGGGGTTGCGAGTTCCATCAGGTTGGGTTGGGCTAGTTCTATTTTAAAGTGGGGTTGCATAGTATGTTCACTTAATACTAATTCAATTTCAAGTTGGAGTTTCTAATTTCATCAGGTTGGGTTGAGCCCATTTCAAAGTGGTGTTGTTAGGTCCAAATGGTTAGTCTAACTCAATTTTAATGTGGGGTTGTAAATTTTTTCCACTTGATCCCAGTTCAATTTTAAAGTCAAGTTTCTAGGTCCATTGGGTCAAGCTAATTTGGTTTCAAATTTGGGTTGCATAGTTTAACAAGTTTAGTTAGTTTATTTTTACAGTGAGGTTTGTAGGTATGTTAGGTCGAGTAAGCTTGGTTTTATTTTAAATTGGGGTTGCACATTCCATCCACGTGGGGCCAATTTAGTTTCAATGTAGGGTTTCTAGGTCCATCCTATTAGATTGGGCCCATTTCAAAATGGGGTTTATCATGTTTATTGGATTAGTCTAGTTTGGTTTTAAATGTTTGTTACATAATATATCCACCTAGGGGGAGTATATTTTCAAAGTGGGATTTCTAATTCCATATAATCATGCTAGGTTTATGCCATTTCAAATTGGGGTTATCGATTCCATTAGGTTAGGCTAGTTGATTTTTGAAGTGGGGCTTTCTTGATCTATTTACTTTGGCTAATTTGGTTTGAGTTGGGTTACCATTGGGTTTGTACCTTAGGTGGATAAGATAAAGTGGGATTTTCTATTCTATTAGGTTAGTTTGATTTAGTCCAATTTTAAGGGGGGTTTCCACATCCATTAGGTCAAGTCAAGTAGGTTCAATTTCAAGGGAGTAACCCTATCCATCAAGTTAGATCAAGCTTATTTAATTTCAAAGTAGGATTTCCAAGTCCATTGGGTTGGTTTAGGCCTATTTGATTTTAAATTGGGGTTTTTAGGTCCATTAGGTTAGGCTAGGTTAGGCAAATTTGATTTTAAATTGGAGTTTCTATGTCCATTAGGTTGGGTTGGGTCCATTAAATTTAAAAGTGGAGTTTCTAGGTCTATCAGGTCAGGTGGGGTTAGTTTAATTTCATTTTAAAGTGCAATTTCCAAGTTTTTTAGGTTTAGTTTTGCCTATTCAATTTTAAAGTAAGGTTTCCAAGTTCATCAGGTTAGGTTAGGCTAGTCCATTTTTGAAGTGGGGTTGCTAGGTTTGTTAAGTCAAGTTAGGTCCATTTAGTTTCAAAGTAGGGTTTCTAAGTCCAATGGGTTGGGGTTGGTCCTATTCAAGTTTTATCCCATTTATTTTCAAAGTGGGTTTACCAAGTGTAGTAGTTTAGGTTTGGACCTATTCAATTTCAAAGTGGAGTTTCCAGATCCATCAGGTCTATCAGTTCAAGTTAGGCATGTTCAATTTCAATGTGGCATTTCTAGGTTCATTATGCCAAGTTGGATCAATTTAATTTCAAAGTGGGATTTCCAAGTCTATTAGTTTAGTTCAAGCCCATTTAATTTCAAATTAAGGTTTCCAATTTCATCAAGTTAGGTTTGGGCCTATTTAGTTTAGAAGTAGAGTTGTTAGGTCCATTGAGTTAGTTCAAGATTATTCAATTTCAAAGTGGGGTTTCTAGGTCTATCAGCTCAAGGTTAGTCTTGTTAGGTTTCAAAGTAGGGTTGCTAAGTACACTGAGTTAGGGTTAGTCATATTCAATTTTAGAGTGGGGTTTATAGGTCCTTTAGGTTAAGTCAGGCTCATTTAATTTCAAAGTGGGGTTTTGAGGTCCATCGAGTCAGACCCAAGTGGGGTTGCTAAGCTTATCATGTTGGATCAATTTAGGTCAAGTTGGGTTAGGATTATTAAGTTTCAAAGTGGGGTTACCAAGTCTATTAAGTTGGGTTAGGCCATTTTAATTTCCAAGTGGGGTTGTTAGGTTCATCTATTTAGGTTGGGCTAGGTTAGGCCTAATATGTAATCATTAGATGCTTATAACATACATTAATCCTCACTTACAAATTTGATTAAAAACAACATTCACCATTATAAGATCCATTAAATTATATATAAATTCAAACTTTTATAATGTAAAATTACAAATTAACAATCTCAATCATACATAATAAGATCAACATAATGATTTACCCTAGCTTACCCAATGTGAGATAATATAGCATGGAATTGGAGCCTTCTCTTCTCGTTATCTATGGATATTACAAAATTACATGCATACAAAGAAATATCATCAAAATAATGGCAATACCATCTTCTACAATACTACTACAATCTCTTATAGCAAGAAGAATAATTTCAAAACTGCAAAAAATTTGGAATGACTCATGGTCTTCCTTTAAATATTTATAATCCTAAAAGTCTCTAAGATAAGATTGATGAATCAAGAGAGTATGAAATATTTAAATAGGCCTAAAAATATCTTTAATATATCATTGATGATCTTGAACTACTCAACTACTTGAATTGTTAAGCCCCTTTAACTTCCATTGCTAACTCATCATGATGCACACTATTGGAATCTTAAAAATAGTAGACTTCATGTTATTAGCAACATGGTTTTTATCACCAATCATCTCCAAATTTTAGTATTTAATCAATCTTTAAGAATATACATCTCTAGGATGAGTACTGATCCTATAGAGATCAACCTTATATGATCTAATTCAGGTTATACCTCCCCAATGAGAAGGTATTTGGTCCCATAAATGCATAGATGAGGATACAATTCTCCAAACTTAGGCTTATCTATCCACTTGGCTTTATTCATCTTATGTCCTTTTAATACAACCAACAACAATTCTATCTCAACTCTTCTTATATCATGAGCCTTCTTTTGCTATATGGAATTCTCCTTGAGTTCATCCATAGTATTAGAAGCTAATTCATTAAGAGATGGATAAATCTCATCTAAATCTACTTCATCTTCAATGAACATATATGGATCATAAAATTCTGAATGTTCCACATTCAAAACCAAATATATGTTCATATATTTTGGTAGATTCATTCTAAAATCATTCTCACTCGCTTCATAATCTTAAATGGTCCATTCCTTATAGGTTTCAACTTCTTGGCTAGTCCTTATAACCTCTCCTTACTAAGATACAACCAAATATGGTCATCCACATGAAATGTATGGTCAACCCAATGCTTTTCATGTCTCATCTTATACTTGGCTTGGCTTATCTTAAGTTGCTCTTGTAATTTCAAATGAATTTGCCTAATCTTTACAATAAAGGTTTCAAGTTGTTTCTCTTCTTTCTCAAGTTATTCTCCTTCATCCTTTTGTTACCCAAACACATAATCAAAAGATTAAGGTGGTAAATAACTAAAATAAGTCTCAAAAGGACTCTTATTAATGGAAGAATGAATTACCCTATTATATAAATATTAGATATATTGAAGATGTTCATCCCAATACTTAGGATACTTACCATAATAACCCCTTAAGAGTTGAACCACTATCCTATTCACACCTTTGTTTGTCTATTTTAATGCATTATGTGTACATATTTTAATGAATTATGTGTACCTATAGGTGAAAGTATTGGAATGATTAGAAAAATTAACAATAACATGTCCCAAATATGCATCATATAAAGGTAAAGCAATATGAGAAAAATCAACAATAAAATTTCACAAATATTGGATAACACCTAAGAAACTCCTCACTTTAGTTATATTACTTGGATTTGGCCAATCTACTATAGCACTTACTTTATTAAGATCTATTTTAAGTTATCCATGACCAATAACATGGCCCAAATACACCAATAACTCTTTGCCAAACTCACATTTTGGATGTTTCAACAATAACTTTTTCTTATACAAATATTGAAACACTTGTCAAATATGTACAACATGTTCTTCCCAATTATAATTATAAATAAGAATATCATACAAATGTACAATAACAAAAGAATCAATAAATGTATGGAGTACATCATTCATCACCCTCATAAATATGGTTGATACATTGCACAAACCAAATGGAAAAATAAGCTACTAAAATAGGCATTGTCTTTTCTTGAAAGAGGTCTTCCAAATATCCTCTTCCTTAATTCAAACATAGTGATATCCACTCCTCAAGTCCAACTTAGTGGATAATCTTACCCCTTGAAATTTATCCAAAATATCATATATCTAAGGAAAAGGATAATGATTTTTTATGTTGATTTTGTTAAGTGCTCTAAAATCAATACACATCCTCCAAGTTTGATCTTTTTTGGGAACCAAAAAAATAGGTGATCTACATGGAGATGTACTTAGTCTAATCACACCTTGATAAAAAATTCCTAAATCCACCTCTTTATCCCCTCTTGCTCCAAAATTAATTATCGATACAAAGCTATGTTGGGCAATGAAGCATTAGGTAATAATTGAATATCATGCTATATATCCCACATAGGAGGTAACCTTGTGGCTCTACAAATAATTTAGTAAAATCCCAGACCAATTTTTGTATCAATTCTTCCCTTTTGCATGTTATTAATAGCCTAAAATCAATGTTCCATATTGTTAACAACATGAGATTCATCTTACCTGAAGCTCCAATTTTCATCATGATTTACATAAACTTTTTAAAAGACTTTACAAGGCATTTTACTTGACTGATAGTGACCAAAGGTAGCTTTTTTCCTATTGTTATATGTACTAGCTAGAAAAACCTTTCCATATTTCACCAATAATAATTTATTCAATATTGTGTAATAAATATCATCTTTGTGCCATAAATAAGGGTTATTAAGAATAACACCACAAATAACTAAAGGAACAACATCAACTATAATTTCATCAATACACTTTCCACAAATACCAAATTTTAATTTATAGTATTTAGTGACTTCCAAACTAGCATTATGATGCACCCAACCCAAAGTATGTGGATTTGGATGGTTGAAAATTTCCAATCCCAAATTACTTACTATAGATTTTGAAATCAAGTTTGCTTGAGAAGTTGGATAAAAAATGCAATCTACTTTTGTTTTCTAATTTGGATTTTGAGGTGGTCTAAATAAATCCTTTGTTATTTGACATATTTATCTTATTTAACCTTTTCAATTGTTGAATAATTTAATTTTTCATCAACATCTAAACTATTGTCAATATCCTTGTATTTTTGGATCATAGCATCATTTTACTCCTTATTTTTTTTCTTATATGGATGTAATTCTGGATATAATTTCTAATATTTATCATCAACATGACCATCTTTATCATAATGATTACAATGCCTTTTTTTTTTTTTTTTAATTTTGAATTTTTTTTTTTTTTTTTTTTTTTTTTTTTTTTTTTTTTTTTCCCTTTTTTTTTTATACTTTTTTTTTTTTTTTTTAACTTATGATCCCCTTGAATTAGAAGCCTTATTGGATTCATCATAATATCTCCTTGCTTTACCATCCTCCTCTAAATATTACACTTGCACACACACTTGATCAATATTAGTAGGATTAAACAACATGATAATATTTTGTAAATGACTATGTAAACCTCCCATGTACTTCATTAAAGTTTTAGGATATTTAACTTAAACCCCAAGCAAAGTAGAAATAGTCTAATACCATGTGATCCATAATCATCAAATGCTTATAGCATTCTCGAATCCTCACTTATAGATTTGATAAAAATAAATATTCACCATTATGAGATCCATCAAATTTCATATAATATTAAAATTACATATTGTAAAACTATAAATTAATAATCTCAATCACATACAACAATATAAACATAATGATTTACCTTGGTTCACCCAATGTGGGCTAATCCTGAATGGAATTGGAGCCTTCTCTTCTCATTATCTATGGAAATTACAAAATTACATATGTATAGAGAAATACTATCAAAATAATGGTAATACCATCTCCGACAACACTACTACAATATTCTACAGTAAGAAGAACAATTTTAGATGTATAAAAAATTCTATAATGACTCTTGGTCTTCCTTCAAATCTTTATAATTGCCAAAATCCTAAAAATATCTAACCTAAGATTGATGAATCAAGAGAGTAGCACATCTTTAAATAAGACTAGAAATATCTCCAAGATGTCATTTGATGATATTGAACCACTCAACTACCTAAAATATCGATGCCCCTTCAAATTCCACTACTAACTCATCATAATACATATTCTTGGTACCCTAAGAATAATAGATTTCACAATGTTAACAACATGGTTTTTATCACCAATCACCTCCAAATTTTAGTCTTAAACTAATTTCTAAGCACAAATACCTCTAGTATGAGTACTATTCCTATAGATATCAACTTAATATGATCCAATTTAGATTAGGGCCAGTTCAATTTGAGTGGATTTTTAGGTTTTCATGGGCAAACATGGGATAGGGGCCATCTGGTTAGGTTTTGGGCACATGTTATTTTGGGATTTCCATGGGCCATAATGGGCCTTAACACATCCATGTACAATTTTGGGGTTTTTATAGGTAAAGGATGATATGGACACATCTGAGAGGATTTTGGGGTTATCACGGGTGAAAAAGAACATGACCTCCTATGAGTGGATTTTATGGTGGTCATTCATAAAAAATAGGGTTGGGCTTATCTAGGTGGGTTTTAGGATTTTCACATGTAGAAAATATGATCAAGCTTATTTGAGTGGGTTTTGGGGTTTCCTTGGAAAAATAGGATTGATTCCATATAGGTGGGTGTTTGGGATTGATTAGCATAAAAAATGAATTCAACCTCATCTAGGTGGATAGTGGAATCATCATGGCTAAAAATGAAGAATTTCCCATCTAGGTTGGTTATTAGGGATTTTATACATGAAAATGGGATCAAGCCTATTTGGGTTAGTTTTTAGGATTATCAAGTGCAAAAATGGGCTTGATTCCATCTAAGTGGATTTTGGGAATATCATAGGCAAACTTGGGTGGTCTGTACTCATATGAGTGGGCTTTTGAGGATGTCATAGAAAAAAATAGGTTTGGGCTCATCTAGGTGGATTTTGGGGTTATCATAAGTAAAAATAAGGACAAACCCATCAAGGTGGATGTTGGGGTTATCATAAGACAAAATAAGGTTAAGCCCATTTGGGTGGTATTTTAGGATTTTCATAGGAAAAAATAGGTTTGATCTATCCACATGTAGTTTTGGGATTGTTGCAAGCGAAAATAAGTTCGATCTATCCATATGTAATTTTAGGGTTATTATGAGAAAAAATGGGCTTGATCTATCCACATGTAGTTTTGGGATTGTTGCAAGAGAAAGTGGGCTTAAGTCCATACAAGTGGATTTTGGGGTTAGGGCAGATAAAAATACAATCAAATTATATGCAAGATATTGAAAAGAAAAATTACTTTTGTAACTATCTCCACTTTTGATATTTTTCTTAATAGAAGGATACATTTGTTTATATGGTTGATGAGTCCTAAATTTGCATATGTTTTAAATACTTTGGTACCATCTTATTTCCCTCTTTAGATCATCCTTCATCCCATTTCCATACATGTCAAGTGAATAATGGAGTATTAAGTTAGATATAAGTATCTAAACTATGTGCTTGATAAATTAACCTGCCAATGTGTCTTGAGGCTTTGGAAATAGGTTCACATGTTGGAGATTGGTTACTTAGAAGCATTTTATACTACCACAATTTGTATTCATTATTGATTGAAGATGAAGGTTAGAAGAGAACCATGGTTGAAGATTGAGTGGTGCAACAGAGATGTCACCTATGTATCTATATGATACTTGACCATTATCAAATAAGATTAGGAGGATGATAATGCCTAAGTTGGTTTAGGACTAATAGCCTACTATCCCATGTTTCATATTTTGCATTTAGAATACTCATGATTTAATATGGTATTTGATTCATATATGAGATTTATGGTAGTAGTTGTAATCAGACATATATATTTTGAATAGTAGAAATGTTAGGGAGTTAGATTGATTTTCTATGCAAGTTCTAGGTTTTGCTAGATTATGAAGACATCGTTCAATTGGAATAAATGGTACTATTCATGTTTTCTATTTTTTGTTGAGCTTTGTGAAGTACTATTATAGAAAATTTGATTCATTCCTTTGTAAGAAGATAGGAAAGGCCCCCAATTTGTTGTTAAAAGTGAATACTTTTTCTATTTATAGATTCAATTAATTTATAAATTCAATCAATTTATAGATTTAGTTAGTTTATAGCTTTAGTAGTTTTGTTGATAGATTAACATGCTTGATAGATGAATGGATGGTAGTGTTTATTTCTTTGAAAGTAAACTGCTAGAAGTTCTTTTCCTTCATATGTTTGTAAAATCATTAGTGTGGTATGTTTCAATTTTCTTGTTAACATTATCAATTTTTCCTATAACCATTATTTCCTATTATCACTAGGATACCCTATTACTATTAAATTCCTATTTTAATGTCATTTTAATTTATTACCCTTCCTATTTACAATCTCTCTTAATAATATAAAATCCCCACATGCATTATTTGGGACTAGAGATAAGGTAGTAGGCATCCCTCGAAGATAACTCTATTATGCATATATATTGCATAACCCTTCATAAGCTCCCTTCCTAGATTGACAATATATATAAATGCTCTATCATTTTGGCATCATTGTTGGGGAAGGTATTTAAGTAGTAGAGTTTGTATCTTGGGTAGACCATAATATAGAGGAGTTACAGAGAAAAGGTCAACATTTCCTCTCTAGATCCCTATGCATTTATGGTTAAAACATATTTATTTTGTTAAGATAGTGCATGTATCCACCCGAAGAAAGATATGCTAAAGGATGATTTGTTAAGAATCAAGAGATAGAAAACCATGTCCAAACTCCACTAGAAGAATCTGTCAGCAAAAATCAAAATACCTCAAGAGAGGAAAGAATCAAAGAAATAGATTCAATAGATCATATCTTTGAGGAAGAAGATAATAATATCATTGGAGATAATAACTAAGCTATATTTTGATTTCCTATCAATCCTTTTACTGATGAGACTAGGATCAAATCCATCCCTCATGCAATATTTGCCACATTTTTAAAAAATCCAAATGAAGAACTTGGTGTATTCTTTTTTGAGTTTGATTTATTATGCAGAATATATGATTATACTATGGATGTACACAAACTCAAATTATTTCCTTCAACATGCAAATCTTAAGCTCTAAGATGGTTTATGGTAATTGGAAATAAAGGAATTGCCACATGGAATGACATGAAGATAGAATTATTGAATAAATATCGAGACTATTGCAGAGGGAGAGAAATAAAAGATGAAGTTTTGTAGATGTAGCAAAAAGAAGAAGAGACATTAAAAGATTATTTAGAGAAGTTTCAATTTAGCCTCCAACATTCCAAACACTCTACCATGCTAGAAGATATGTTGAAGGTAATATTTATTAAATGCATAATGGATAAATGTTTAGATGCATTAAATTTAATGTTAGGAGGATATATATTTAAGCTTAGTTTTGATGATATATATTAAGAGCATGTATCAAAAGTACTCAAGAGCCATAATGAGGAAGGGCAAGGTTGTCAAAGCTACAGGGGTGGTAAGAGAAAATAAATCAAAAAATGATAGTGGTGTTACAAAAGGGGAGATTATTAATTTGCTCAAGAACTTCAAGATAGATATACTCTCCATATTTTGTAATTCTCTAGACCAATTCACTATAGTAAAAAGGGTAAGTGCAAGAAGATGAGTCCCACTTTAAAGGAAGTCTTATGAACTGCTAGGTTTTTGTATTTGTTTAATAACTTTTGTTTTTTTGGAATTATGAATAAAACATATATGTGCACAATTTGCATACAATTCTTCACAAGTTAAATAAAAAATAAATTAAAACTGATAAGTTTTATTCAAATTATGTTTACCGAACATGAGAATTTTTTGAAACGATAATCATGGCTGATAAAAATTAATAAAAAATAAAATATTCATGAAACAAATACAAGAAAATATCATGCACAATATCTAGTATTTTAGGTGTCTTTAACCAAAAATATTTAAAAAAATATTTTAATTTAGGTCCAATTATGCTTGACGAACATGATGGGTATGGTCTTGAAATTATATTTTTTAAATAGTAGGTTTTTTTATTTATTTAATAACTTTTTTATTTTTTTGGAATTATGAAAAAAATAATATATGTGCATAGTATGCATACAATTATTCATAATATAAAAAAAAAAAAAAAATTAAAAATGATAAGTGTAGGTCAAATTATGCTTACCGAGCATGAGCAATTTTTGAAATGATAATCACAGTTAATAAAAAATTAATAAAAAAAATTCATAAAACAATTATGAAAAAATATCCTCCATAATATTTATTATCTTAGGTATCTTTACCCAAATTAATTTTAAAATATATTTTAATTTAGCTCCAATTATGCTTACTAGACATAATGGGGGTATGGTCTTGAAAGTGTATTTTTTAAACAGTGGCTTTTAAACATGCCTACCAAATATTAATTTCTATCATCTAGGTATTATAATAAATCACATATTTGAAAACTAGACTTTGAGAACTACATTTTTACATAAGTAATATTTTTCAAGAATTTGAATCTAAGCACTTCAAATTTTAAGATCAGTATGAGCAAACCTAAAACTCAAGAAAAATGCTTCCACTTTTTGGCCAAAAGTGGGACTCAACTTCTTGCACTAACACAAAAATAGAGAGGAAGCTGAAAAGCTCTTATCTATTTATTGTATCAAATGTGTAAAATGACATGCTCAAAAGGAATGTCCTTTGAGTAACACAAAGTATGCAGCATCTGTTAGGATTCTCATAAAATAGATAACTACCCAATATTTCCTCAAATCAAGAATATTTATCATCTTGGCTTTAAGGAATATGAGGATGTCGATATGAAAAATCATAAGAGATTTTGTGGATGGTATCTTCCATAACAAATACCATGGAATTAGCTAGAAATCTAGTACACTAGAAATACAAAGTAAGGGAAATACAATGGATCTTACCAATGAAGGAAAACATTTTTCTAGCAACCCATGTAGCTAAAAGTAGGATATGTGCCATACAATCAACAAGAATTTTTCTTGCAAATGCCACAAAAAATTTAGCATCCCATGCAACAACCTTTTTATCAGTAACATCAATTGTTACCACCTACTACACTTCCTCCTACACCACATCAACAAATGATTCAAGCTCCTCAAAAATCATAGAAACAACAACAACATACGCCTCCAATTCAATTATCAACTCAGCCACTTATAAATCCAAATAATAACATAGGCACTTTGGTATATTATGCTCAAGATAATTAGACATATGTTGTAAATGTTGTAGAAACAAGATTAAGAAGAATATTCCAAGATACTGTACAACTAATAATAGAAGTAGAATAGGAAGGAACTATTGACACATAAGGACATCACTTATAGAAGCTAATTCAAGAGCAACCCTATCAAGGTAATTCTCCAACCTTTCCTGAACAATTGGAATAATATGTCCCAACTAAAAATGATGAGCAACTAAGATTTGATATAATGAATGAGCTAAAAAATATGTGTCAAGATACCTCTTCTTCAATAATTAAAATATATAACTAAATATGCAAAAGTATTCAAAGAGGTGTGCACCAAAAGACCAAGAAGGAAGAAGCAAGAGCCCAAGATAATACATGTTGTAGGGAAACTAGTTGAGCTCATTCTAGGAAAGTTGATAGTCCCAAAATATGCTAATATAGAAAGCCATGTTATCATAATTACTATTGGATACCATAAGATTTCAAATGTACTAGCTGATTTGGGAGCTACCATAAATATCATTACATTTGAAACAATGACTAGAATTGGATTCACTAAGGTGATACCTACTAGCACATTGTACCCCATGGCATAGTTGAGGATATTCTTGTAGTAGTGAATTCATGGGAATACCAATGGACATCATGGTTGTAAATATAAAATCCAATATGGAAGATACCCCATAACACTTGGAAGGCCATGGTTAGTAATAGAATATGCCTACATTGAGTGCCAGACAGGGAATATGTCAATTTCTAATGGTGAGACTAAGAAAAATATTATCATTTATTCTCTAGCAAATCCAATGAATATAGAGATTCCATTGAGGGATGAGCATACTGACAATGAAAATTCAATAGTGCATAAAATCAAATTAGATCAAAGATCCTACATACAAAAAAATGATGAAGATGAAGTGTTAGAATGGAACATGAATGATATCCCTTGTTTACATGGAGATAATTATGTCATCCAATCATTCCAATATTCAGAAGAGCTAGATGAAGAGCCTTATTTGATGAAATAATAAGAAGAAACCTTACTAGAAAGGATAACAAAAATTCTTCCAAGAAAAGACCTAAACATGAATAACTCATTATCATTTGAAGAAGAGAAAAGATTGTTGGATGTGTTAATTAAGCATAACACTGCATTTGCATGGACATATGAGGATATGCAAGGGATCATCCCTTAGGTGTGTACACATCATATTTATATGCACAAAGAATATAGGCCAATTAAATAGTTACCAATAAGGTTAAACCCTACAATGAAAGAAATAATGAAAGAAGAAATACAAAAACTACTACATGTTAGTTTAATCCACCCTATATATGACAATGAGTGGGTGTCACCCTTAGTAGTTGTACCTAAGAAGAATGGGAAATGGTGGATATGTATTGATTATAGGGATCTAAACAAAGTAATAAGGAAATATCACTTCCCTCTTCCCTACATAGACCAAGTCTTACATAATCTCTCACGTAAGAAGTGTTATCACCTAAATTTAAATTATGTATTTAAATTAATACATTAGAAAACATGTGATTACACTAATACATATCTATATTAATGTTGTATTAGATATCATTAATATATATCATTAACTTACTATATCCTTGTTTATATAGGTACATCTCGACCTAAGGAGTAGGTCATATTATTATCTATATAAATAGGGATCTAATAGTAAGTCCATATCAGGGACATACATAATCCCATATCTGGTCTTGACTATGGCAATCTTTTAGGTATCTTTTGACATCACCATTTAAGGTTAGGTGTACTTCCTTATGCAAGCATCTTGAAAACTACTGGCTTATATGAATACCAAACTATGATCATTGAGAGTCTATGTAGAGGCATAGAATCAGTTCAAAATGGATCATAATCTAATGAAGACCACTAGCACTCCTTTGTAGATGAAATAGATCACTAGCATTCCTTTTGAGCATAAAGTAGACCGCCTACAACCCTCTCTTTGGATCATCTTGCTCTATGAATTTAGGTGTAGGTTTCATGAGTTGTTGAGGTTTCATCATTATCCTTCATTCATCAATATCAGGTACATTCCATGAGGTAAGTACACAAATTCAATCTTGTTTGATAATGTAATTTCAATTCCAGTTATTTGTTATCTTCTATATTAACTTCTTTGTTGTAAATTGCTATCCATAGCTCAAGTATAGGTGTTTTAGGTCTATTGATAATTTACTTATTTGCATTTCCTAAAATATTTGTAAATATTTAGTGAACTTGACATGAAATACATAAGTAGTTGTGTTAAAACCTTAGGATTTTAGTTAGGACTGATAAGTAATTTAGTGAGTTATTTCAGACATGGATCAACTAAAATTATTCTTACGAAATCTTTCAAGAAGAGATCTTGATGAGCTCTAAGGAGATATTCAACATGATGGACCAGAACCATCTAATGAAGAAGCCAACCATGGTGATAGAAGTAATACTATTTAGGCTACTATTAAGTGTATGCAAAGGTAAATTGACCAACTACCTAGAGGATCAGCTTATCCAAATGATTTGATGGAATTTGGTAGTCCTTTATGTGATGAAATCCATTTTGCATGCCACCACCTAATTACAAAGATCCTAAGTTCTATAAATTTAGCAATGAAGGAGATCCTAGGAGATATTTACAAGGGTTTAAATATGAGTGAGCTCAAAATCAGTGTAGATTCAAGATTATAGGCAAAGTTCTTTCCTCATAGTTTAGAAGGAGAGACTCATGAATGGTTCTACTCCCTACTTGAAAGGTCAGTTACATCATTTAGAGAATTAAGTAACTTATTTCTAGAGTAGTATAAGAATAACATCAAGCATAAAGTCATGGTTTTAGATCTATGTGCTATGAGGCAAGGCAATAATGAAAGTCTTGAAAAGTTTGTTGTATGATTCAAAAAGACTTGGAAACAAATCAAAATGAAGCTCATATAAAAAATAGGTAAACAATATCTTCAAAGATGTTGTCATATTATCTTTATAGGCTCATGTTGTTGATTATATCCATCTAGCATTTTTTGATATGATACATAAGCTATTGGAAAAAGAGAAAATTCTTGTAAAATTAGGGCTTGTTAAATATGGAGATGATGAAAAGCTTAGGGCCAAGGATAAAAATCCACAATCACTAAAGAAAGAAAAATCTATTTATGTAATAGAAAAATCAAATGAAAGAAAAGAAAGAAAATTCATAAAGTTTCCTTTTCCTCCTAGGTTTATATTGAAAGATCTTATGGCAAAGGGACTATTGCAGCCTTTGCCCAAACAAGAGGAAGATGAATCAATAGAAAGGCCAACATGGTGCAAGGAAGATAGATACTATGAATATCATCAAACTAAGGGGCATGCCACTAATGGGTGTGGTGGCCTAAGATATAAGATAGAAAGACTTATAGAGGATATATTTTATGTGTGTCCCACTGAAGTTAAAGATACAGGAAAAGATTAACATATCAATGTAATTTTCCATGAAGAAGTGTGTGCAACACTTACAAGAGGAATACCAAGAGTAGCAACAGATCTCATCACATGTGAAAAGGAGCTTCCTAAAGACCCAAGAAGTTTTGACCTCATTGAGTAACTCAAGAATACATAATCAAAGGTTAGTTTGTTTGAATCACTTCAAATTTTAGAACCTCATAGAGAAATGATGAATCAAATTTTCAAAAATAGTCAGATAGATAGGAATATCTTGATCACTACTTTTGCAAAAAAGGAAAAAATATGGAGTAAAGGAGATATTATTACTTTTCACCCTAGTGAAAAGCCTAGCAAGGATGTGATCAAGTTACATCCACTATTGTTTATTAAAGTGAATATATTTCGAAATATAATTAAGAGATCATTGATAAATGGTGGGTTAGCTTTAAATATAGCCACCACTCACTTTCACAATTTGATCTGGATTTATTACCTCTAAGAGAAGAGACTACCATTTGAGTTAAGGGGTTTGATGGTGTTTCAAAGAAATTTGCAAGAATCATCACACTTCCAATCAAAGTAGGAAACAAGGTACTTCATAACCTCTTTTACATTACAGATGGAAAAATTTATTTCAATTTCATTCTAGGAAGACCTTAGATAGATGATATGGAAGGAGTAGCATCCACTATGCATAGATGTTTCAAGTTTTATTTTGAAGGAAATGTTTACAAAATAGAAGTAGATGAGAAGATGGCCAAGTAGTGTAATTATGTTCTCCATGAGATATTTGGTCATCTCTTACCCGTTCATCTTCTTTCATTAATGATAGAAAATTGACCTAACCATCATGATTATCTCCATGATACGGAACAATACATAATTTATTTTTCTCTATTATTTCCTCCAAAGAGGACTGTCAAAAGTCTTCACAAAGCTTAGAGGAGTGCAAGCGATCCTTTTCTTGAACCTCCTACCATTCATCCAAGTCTCTCTCCAAACTAATGTTGTTGACATTCATAATGGTATATGAACCAAACCTGATATCATTAACGTTGATCTTTTATAATGCTTTTCTATAAATTTGATCATTCTTAGCTAGAATGGCTTCATCTTCTGCATTGTATAGAACAAATATCTCATGGAGAACATAATTACACTACTTGGCCATCTTCTCATCTACTTCTATTTTGTAAACATTTCCTTCAAAATAAAACTTGAAAC
>Ga0115851_100466_pt1 | contig 18051 bp, 26 predicted proteins | sample InSIn2gowninarea_FD_83865 | JGI IMG/M metagenome (GOLD analysis project Ga0115851, IMG submission 83865)
GATTGAACAGGCAGTGTGGAGGATCGCTAGAGCACTTCTTAGTGTTGCTTCTCTTTGGATTCTGCTTCGATATCATGGATAAGCAGGAAGCAGAAGTCGGTTGTTATAAGCACCGCTAAGACCGGATACATATCTACGAGTATGATCTCGTATGAAGCTACCTGGTTGGGAAAGCTCTTCAAGTGAATTGTTTGTACCACTGTGATTCTCTGTGACAACGAGAGGTGGGATTCGATTATTGAGGAATCTCATACTCGACGATTGCTCCAGCAAATAGACATTAGATACTACCTTATCTGGGATATGGTAAGTCTATAAGCAAGGAAGCTCCATCGCTATGAGATGATGTACAAGTCGCTACACTTTGTCTAAGCCCCAGGGGAAAGATCAAATCTGTGATTTTCTCAAACGACTTGGAGTCGTCAAGAGACCCTTGCACAAGGGTCCTACATGTTCTATACATTGAGCTCTGGGAGCTCTGGGGGCTTGTGGTTCTTACTGGAGCGACATACGACCACAGGGTGACTTACCCTCCCCTGGCGATGCGCACTAGGACAGGATGATTCGTTCTCCTGTGGACAGGATGATTCGCTCTCCTGTGGACAAGATGATTCGCTCTCTTGTGGGACAAGATGATTCGCTCTCTTGTGGGACAGGATGATTCGCTCTCTTGTGGGATAGGATGATTTGCTCTCCTGTGGACAGGATGATTCACTCTCCTATGAACAAGATGATTCACTCTCTTGTGGGACAAGATGATTCACTCTCTTGTGGGACAGGATGATTCGCTCTCCTGTGTAGTAGGATGATTAATTCTCCTGTGAGGTCTGGATGACGTGTTCTCCATGACGATTGTGTAGCGGGATGATTAATTCTCCTGTGAGGTCTGGATGATGTGTTATCCATGACGATTTTGTAGCAGGATGATTAATTTTCCTGTGAGGTCTGGATGATGTGTTCTCCATGACGATTGTGTAGCAGGATGATTAGTTCTCCTGTGAGGTCTAGATGATGTATTCTCCATGACGATTGTGTAGCAGGATGATTAGTTCTCGTGTGAGGCCTGGATGATGTGTTCTCCATGGCGATTATGTAGCATGATGATTAGTTCTCCTATAAGTACAGGATTGATTAAGTTCTCCTGTCGAGGCATCCTACCCATGCAATCTGGGACTCATGGGAAGTACCTCTCATCTGATCAATGAGCAGGGAAATGAGGATAGGGACCATAATAGTACCGATGCACGCATCGTTGTATCTACCGTACTCCCTATGCTAGGATGACCTTCATTGATCTGGGATCAATAGTACTGGTCTGAGACCAGTGGTAGGAGTTGTACCCACTATGACACTGACTTCAAGTCGGTTGAGGACTGGTCTGGGACCAGTGGTACACACTTTGAGACTAACTTCGAGTTATTAGAGTACTGGTCTGGGACCAGTGGTAGGAGTTGTACCCACTATGACACTGACTTCGGGTCGGCTGAGGACGGGTCTGGGATCAGTGGTACATACTCTGAGACTGACTTCAAGTCAGTAGACCACTGGTCTGGGACCAATGGTAGGAGTTGTACCTACTATGACATTGACTTTGGGTCAGTTGAGGACTGGTCTGGGACCAGTGGTACACACTTTGAGACTGACTTCGGGCCAGTGGAGAATGGTATGACACATTCTCAATCAATTCTTCTTCTTCATCGTTCAGCAGAGCTAAGTTGAGAAGAGCAGAGCCAACAGAGCTGAGCAAAGTAAAGCAGAGCCAAAAAAGTTGAGCAGAGCTCCACTTTCCATTCTTCTTTGGGACCAAAACAAGAGGGGACACCCACTCCGTTAAAATTGGCAACTAGGGCCAAACTCCATGTGGGTCATATTATTTATGGCAGCTGGTATTTTTATTGGATCCCTCTCATTGAGAGGTGTAGGATTTATCTAAAGATCATCCAATTCCGATAAGTATTTATGAAGTTATGAATTTATTTATGTTATGGACAAATTGTTAAGTCGACCAACAACTTATGTAGGCTCAGAAGCCCAACAGTAATGTCTATTCAACCTCTACGTTTTAGTATAAATAGAAGAGGACTTCAAGTCATTTCTACACACACTTGGATCTCTTCCTCTCCCTACTTGTCTTTGGGTTTTAGTAGGAGGAGATATCCTAAGGAAAAGCTGGAAAAGCCGGAACTGTCAGAAAAGCCGGAACTGCCGGAAAAGCCAGAAAAGCTGGAATAACCGGAAAAGTTGAAACTGCCGGAAAAGTCAGAAAATCCAGAACTGTCGGAAAAGCCGAAAAAGCTGGAACTGTCGGAAAAGTCGGAACTGCTGGAAAAGTCGGAACTGCGGGAAAAGCCAGAACTATTGGAAAATCCGGAAACGCCGAAAAATCTGGAAAAGCCAGAAAAGCCGGAAAATCTGGAACTATCGGGAAAGCTGGAAACACTGGAAACCAAGAAATACCATAAAAGCAGGAAAAGCTAGAAAAGCCGGAAATGCCAGAACTGTCGGATCTGCCGAAACAGCCGAAGCATCTGTCTCCAAAGGAAGGCAGCATGATGTATGAGATCATGGGCAGCATAATAAGCAGCATGATGATATGAGCATGGGCAGCATAATGATGCATGATGGTATGAGCATGGGCAGCATAATGATGAATGAGATCATGAGCGTGGGCAGCTTGATGATGAATAAGACCATGGAAGATGCAGCATGATGAGCAGCATGAAGGTGACAGCAGCTCAGTCATCAAGGTTCAACACATATGATAGTACAAAAAGGTGTCACACGGTAATGTGCAGCAAATAGACGAGATGCAGCACTATGATAGGTGAATGAGTCACCTTAGAGAATCAGTTTAAGCAATATGTCTTCAACTGATCTCATGCCGATATCAAAAGTCAAAGTGATTGACTTCTATTGTAAATGTACTATCTCTCTCACTTTCTCTGCTAAACTTTGAAGAACTTAAAAGAAGAATTGATCAAGGGTTTCCCCACATTGGGGTTTTTCCCTGGCTAGCGCCACATCTTGTGTCCTCTTGTCTTGGCTTGTCTTCTGCGATTTATATTTATGTTCTATCTGCAGTTTACTTCATGCTGATGTGATTGCTAATGTGGAAAAGAAATTGAAATAAATTGCTATAGCATAGAACATACCTAAAATTAACACACTCACTATCTAAGATGGGGTAAATGAACCCTGCATCCAACAACTTCTGTAATTCTTCTTTGACTATGTCTTTGAGGGCTGGGTTCATTCTCCTCTGAGGCTGGCACACTGGTTTGCATCCTTCCTTAATGTAGATGTGGTGAGTACACACCGAAGGATGAACTCCCTTCATTTCCTTATAGCTCCAAGCAAAAGCATCCAAGTGCTCTCTCAGCATGTTTCACAACTCCTCTTCCTGATGGGCTCAGAGAGGGGTCGATTTTCAGTGTTTTAAACGGACCAAATTCTACCATTTTGATATGAGCATGACTTGAGTCAACTAGGCACAAATCAATCCAAGGGTTATCTTCAGATTTATTCACCAACTCATCAAGAGGCATGGTGCTGGGGAGCTGGTTCTGGAGGTTTGATCAATGAGGTCATCTTCATCAGGTTGCCCCCCTCCTATAATAGAATCTAGGGTACAAATTGGGTAGGATGTTGATATGTTATTGAATGTTAGTTTTGATGTGCTAATTTCAACTTCAGAATTTTAAACATTTTTTAGTCATTTTCTTCATGTGCATAGGTTTCCTTTATGGTGTTTGTGAATGAACAGGTAAATTTTTTCAAGTTTTATGTCAAATTCATGATCAAAATAGCATGAAAGTAAAGCGTTGAACAACAAAAAACCCTCAAAATGAACACTTAACACAGTGTTTTGATGAAGAATTTCACCCCTCCTGAGCTACATCTCCTTGGTCCATCTTCCATGGCTTGGGCCTCTGTATTAGCTCAAAATGGCAAAAGTCTTGTTTACAATGCTCTACTACTCTTGAAACATGCTTTAATGTGCTCGGAACATCAAAATCATCTAGGAATTCCTTTTCCTAATCCAAATTTGGTCGAAGTTTGCAAAAGTTATGGCTTTCAATTTCTCCTAAGAATTCTCCACTAAAACTAGAGGAACTCTAGTTAACTCCCCTAAATCTGGAGTTAGCACCGAATTTAGGGGCTCTGTCAATTTTTTTGCCAACTTAACTCGCAATTTATTAGCAGATAAACTTGGATTAATTAGGAGATAATCTTGCATTAGCACTTAATCCACACAATTTTGGTTAATCGTTAGCTGGCGGTTATGTAGTAGTGGTCACATGGGAGGGGGCTGGCTTGCGGGCTAGCCCTCTCCTCCCCCCAACCACCAACATTTAAAACTTTAAATACATATGGTGACCATAGACAATTAAGAACCAAAGCGCGGGTGTAGTGGTATGTCGCGGAGCTTATGTGGCGAGGTCACGGGTTTGACTCTGCCGACTTGCCCATAATAATTTTACACTGCGCGCCGAAGATACCGGCCCTTTGGGGAGGGACACGTGGTGGCCTCCATTCTTGCCACATGTCCCCCTCTCATTGGTCCTCATCCACCCAATTAGATCAAGCCAACTCATCAAACCATTAACCTACCACAATGCACCACTTGGCGATATCCTATTAACCATTGACCAACTTTGACCTGCCCAGTCACCTGCCATGTCAGTAGTACAGACTACTGACTATGCAGTGACTATACCTTTTTTTCAAAATTTCCTCTATTTGGCAAAGCGAAAAAAACACAATATCTTCCTCATACGAGCTCCGTTTTGAGTGAAATGAGTTGCGTTGGGATCATCTCACCGAGATGGACATGGTTGTTTAGGTTTTGAGTGATTTTGATCAATTTGATTTTTGAGCTGAACATTGATCCCCTGATCATTCCTCCCCACTAGAAGCCTTTTGGACCCCAAAAGATACTATCAATTGTTCAGCAAGTGAGGGTACATCTCCCTCACCTTCTCTATCTACATCCATTTGGACTTAGAAGATTTTGTTCCTTAGTCCCACTCAGAGGCATTCGACATTCCCTCTCGTTCAAGTTCTAGTTCTTTTGTCAAGTATGAGATCTTGTTGAAGTTCATCAAGATATTCTGACGAGAAATCATCTATTGATGGCAGCTGAACATGCTCTCCTTGATCAACAATCAAAGGAGGCTCAAACAATATCAAATTCTTAACATTAACAACATAGTATATTTGCATATAAGGAGGAAAATCTAGCTTAAATGCATTGTTACCAATCTTTTCCTGAATTTTAAAAGGACCATAACGGATTGGCTTTAGCTTTTTACCTTCCCCTTGAAATCTCTCTTTGCTCATATATAACCAAACTTCGTCTCCAACTTGAAATTTATGACCAACATGGTGTTTGTCATGCCTTGCTTTGTAGTTGCTTTGACTTTTTTCAAGTTGTTCTTGCACTGTGTGATGTATCAACTGAATTTTCTCAATGGACTTCCTTGCCTTATCGAAGTCACTATGACCATCGATGGCAACATCTTTCTCAAAGATGAAGTCCAATGGCGATCTTATAAAGTACCCAAAATACGCCTCAAATGGCGATGTGTTTGTGGAAGAATGTTTTTCCCTGTTGTATGCATGATGTATGCAATGGAACTGTTCATCCCACAACTTGGGATGTTTGCTGCAATATCCTCTAAGAAGATGAATGACTGTCATGTTGACCACCTCGGTTTGTCCATCTATTTGCGGATGAAAGGTTGTACTCTTCTTCAACTTAGTGTCCATCATGTCCCACGAATTTGACCAAAAATTCCCAACAAATCGAGAATCTCGATCACTTACAATGGAAGTAGGAAGACCAAAATGAACCCCAATATTTTGAAAGAAAAGATGATCTATTTGTTCAGATGTAATTTTCTTTTTACGTGCTATTAGAATACACATCTTGTTGAACTTGTCTACAACTACATACAAGTAATCATGAGATTTCCTTGACAATGGAAGACCTCCTACTAAATCCATTGAGATACTCTCCCATGGACATGAAGGTACCAGAAGTGGAGTGTATAATCCTAGTTTCCTATTGCTAGGCATACTTATTCCACAAAAAGAACATCCTCTAATGAAACAAAATACATTATCAAACTGTGTAGCCAATAACAATACCTTTCGAGATTCGTTATTGTCTTGCCTACACGAAAGTGTCCAACAACCAATGAAGTGTATGCGTCCCTTATGATATTGTTTCTTTCTCCCTGTGGAATACATAACTTTCCCAAGTGATGCAACAAACTGTTATGTACATGGTAATCTAACTCTTCAATTTGGTTTCCTTGCCTCAAGCTTGCATACCCATCTTGAAATTCATTATCATGTGCATATTGCTCAATGTAACTTTCATGTAAAACAGAATTGCACTTGAGTATAATAAATAAATTTACAATAGGCCGAGAAATCATATCAGCTACCTTATTGTAGATTCCCTTTTTGTACTTGACAACCAAATGAAACTATTGTAGAAAACCCATCCATCTAAAGTGTCATGATTGTTGTAACTTTGACTGTGATTGTAAGTACTGCAATGGTTGATGATCGGTTTGGACAATGGTCTCCTTCCCCATCAAGTAGTGTTACCATTTTTTAACGCTTTGTACCAATGTGTAAATTTCTTTGTCATAAGTGGGATAGTTAGTCATGGCACCATTAAAATTTTCAAAATGAAATGAAATGGGATTACCATGCTGCATAAGGACTAATCCCATGGCATAATCACTAGCACCCATTTGAATCTCAAATGGTTGTCTAAGATCAGGAAGACTCGATACCGATGTTGACCTGATCTTTTGTTTTAAAGCATCAAATGCTTTTTGTTGTACATCTCCCCAATGCAATACTTTCTTGACACTAGTCAATGCATGTAGTGGAGATGTAATGGAAGAAAACTTAGCAATAAATTTCCTTCAATATTGTGTTGCCCCTAGAAAGCTTCTTACCTCTATAACTGTATTGGGCTTGGGCCAATTCACAATGACCTCAACCTTAGAGGGGTCTATCTTTAGTATACCTCCTCCAACAATGTGTCCCAAAATACACTACAAGTCTTGCCAAATTCACACTTTGACATCTTTAAAAACAATTGTTCTTTTCTCAAGACATCAAGTACTTTGTTCACATGCATGACATGTTCATCTCTGGATTTGTTGAATATGAGAATATCTTCTAAGTAAACAATGAAAAAGTCATCTAGAAATGTTCTCAATACATCATTCATAACTCTCATGAAAGTAGTTGGAGCATTTGTAAGACCAAAAGGCATAACAAGCCACTCAAACAATCGTTGTGTAGTTTTAAATGTGGTTTTCCAAATGTCCTCTTCAGTTATTCTAACTTGATGATAACCACTTCGTAATTATAACTTAGTGAAATACTTTGCATACCTCAATTGATCAAGCAAATCATCAATTCCTGGAAGTGGATAATGATTCTTTACCATTATTTTATTCAATGCATGGAAATCCACACACATGCACCAAGTCTCGTCCTTCTTTGGCACCCAGACTATGGGTGAACCACATGGAGAAGTAGATGGGCGTATGATACCTTTGTTAAGCAATTCTTGAATTTTCTTCTTGATTTCCATGCTCTCCATGATCAACATGTGATACATGCCAATGTTTGGAAGTGGAAAATCCTACTGCAGTTGTATCTCATGTTGAATTCCCCTCTTGGGAGGTAATCCCTTTGGTTCCTGAAACATCTCTCCATGCTTGCTTACCACATCAAACAAATCATACTTTAACTTATCATCACAACCTTCAAAATATTCATAATCAATATCATTCTTTTTCTTGACCATGAGAAAACACAACATTTTTACTTACATTTACTAGTCTCTTCATCTGCCCTGCATTAACCAAAGAAATGTTTAAATTTTTGCAATGGGCTCTCACAATATACTCTACTCCATCCTTTAGTAATTGGCATTTGTTCTGTGGCGATAAAATACCGCTTTCCAATCATACAAATATGGGCTTCCCAAAATGATTCCTGAGATGTCAAGTGGACCTACATCTAACTCAACTTCATCAATGAATTTTTTAGTAATGGCAAACCTGAATAAGCATTTCCTTATAACCTGTAAATTTGTATTATTGACTATCCAACCCAAGGGATATTGCTTATGATGAGGTGCAGTTTGAAGGTTAAGCTTTTTGATCAAGTCTTCTGAAATTGAGTTCGATTGTGACCCACTATCAAATAATGCATCAATCTGTGTATGATTTGAAATTACCCTTACATGGAACAATTCTATCATTGATTCTTCATTTGGAGTGTTGTTGTGACTATGTGAGGAACTAGTGCTTACTATAGCTGCTTTTCCTTTTGTGACCATGGCTGAAATCTCAGTCTCATCACCAGAATCGGATCCACGATCATGTTGTGTGGTAGTGGTCGTCTTTTGTTTCCCCTTATTGTTTGGTTTCTTAGGCCTTAGTTCGGGAGTGTAATTTCCAACAATGGGTTTCATCATGCCCAACTTTGGAACAATGTTAGCATATAGTTTTCTTCCCTTCTTTCTTTACACTTGCGTTCTTATTTCCCTTCCATTTTCCACCCTTCTCTTTCTCCTTGCCCTTGAATGGATTCTTCTTGGTACCCTCTTCCTAAATGTTATTTCCTCTTGCTTCAAGGTGCGTGGCTTGCACACATACCTCGTCTAAATTGCTTGGATTAAACATAAGTATGTTTTAAGTAGGAATGTAAACCCCCAATATATTTCAAGAGAGTATCTTGGGAATTCAAGTTTACTCCTAACAACAAAGCTCTTTTCCTAAACTCCTGGGTATAGTCTTGAACTATTTGGCCCTTGAGTTGCCTAAAATTTTGCTAACTCATAATGGATTTTTTCATATATGCTAAAGGATAAAATTGTCTTTTAATTGTAGAAACAAATTCAACCCAAAAAATGGATATCCTACCATGAATTTGCATTTCCTCTTGAGTCTTTATTTCCAACCAAACTAGTATTTCTCCTTCTAGCCTCAATGAAGACAACTGGATTTTTATGTCGTCTTCTTGAAGGTTCTGAATTTTGAAATAAACCTCCAATTGTCGAATCCAATTTTCTAACTTTTCTGCATTAACCTCACCATTGTACATGGGAAGTTCAAACTTAATGTCCAGTTTGAGTCAGGGAGTTTTTTCTTTTGGGGTTTTTGAATGAGTATGAACAGTTTTTGTGGTGGAAGTGGAAGATGATTTTGTTTGTGATGATAAGGATGATGAGGAATATGATGAAGATGGTGGAGATGGAGGATGCTTTCCTCCATTACCTTTGAATCCTCCTTTTCCTATTTTTTATCTTCTGAGCTTCCCTCTCCATGTGGGGATTTAAAACCCTCTCCAGCCATTCTAGTATTCCTCTCTTCATAGATGACTCTAACCATGTCAGTTAAGTCATAGAAATATTTCTTGAATGCTTCCTCTTCTGAAAGACCTTCAATCTCTCTTTCTTCAGACATGATGGCTTTGGATTCAAGCTCAGCTTCTGGTACTGCTTGTACCTCCTCAATCTCAATTGAAGGGTAAAACTTAAGGTGCTTCAAGTGTAGCTGGGATTGAAACTTTGGGTGGAGATTTTGGCCTTGTGGCTCTCCTTCTTCTAGGCATTACCTCGGGATTTGCAACCAATAGTTTCCCTTCTCCTCTCTGCAGCTTTAGCCTTGTAAGCATCACACATTTGCAACCATTAAAACCCTATTAGCACTAAACTCAAGCAATCAAGCAAATAACATTTGCTCTAATACCAACTTGATCTGTTGTTGAATGTTAGTTTTGTTGTGATAATTTCAACTTCAGAATTTAAAACAATTACTTATCATTTGCTTCATGTGCATAGGTTTCCTTTATGGTGTTTGTGAATGAACAGGTAAATTTTGTCAAGGTTTATGTCAAATTCATGAGCAAAATAGCATGAAAGTAAAATGTTGAACAACAACAAACAAATGTATAGCAAACCATAAAAAGAACATTTAACATAGTGTTTTGATGAAGGAGTTCACCCCTCCTGGGCTACATCTCCTTGGTCCAGCTTCCATGGCTTGGGCCTCTGTATTATCTCAAAATGGAAATATTTTTGTTTACAATGCTCTACTACTCCTGAAATCTGCTTCAATGTGCTCAGAACATCAAAATCATCTAGGAATGCCTTTTCTTGATCCCAATTTGGTCAAAATTTACAAAATTTATGGCTTCTTCAATTTCTCCTAGGAATTCTCCACTAAAACTAGAGGAACTCCAGTTAACTCTGCTAAATCTAGAGTTAGCGGTGAATTTAGGGGCTTCGCAAATTTTCCGCCAACTTAACTCCCAGTTTATTAACAGATAAAATTGGTTTAATTAGGAGTTAATCCTGCATTAGAACTTAATCCATGTGATTTTGGTTAACTGTTAGCTGGGGGTTATGTAGCAGTGGTCACATGGGAGGGGATTGGCTCGTGGGCTGGCCCTCTCCTCCCCCTGACCACCAACATTTAAAACTTTAAATACATACGGTGACCATACACTATTAAGAACCAAAGCACAGGTGTAGTGGTATATCGTGGAGCTGGTGCGGGCGAGGTCGCGGGTTCGACTCCGCCGACCTGCCCATAATAATTTTACACTGCGTCGCGATGATGTTGGTCCTTTGGGGAGGGACACGTGGTGACCTCTGGGCTTGCTACATGTCCCCTTCTCATGCGTCCTCATCCACCTAATTAGATCAAGCCAACTCATCAAACCATTAACCAACCACAGCGCACCACTTGGTGAGATTCTATTTTCCATTGACCAAGTTTGACCTAATTGTGCAGTGACTATACCTTTTTTTCAAAAATTCCTCTGTTTGGAAAAGCAGACAAAATGCAATACCTTCCTCATATAAGCTTTGTTTTGAGTGAAACGAGTTGCTTTGGGATCGTATCGACGAGGCAAATGTGGTCGTTCAATTTTTGAGTGATTCTGGGCACTTTTATTTTTGAGCTAAATATTGATCACCTGATTAGATGTGGTATGTTATACTTCATCTTCCTTTTCCTATTCTGACCATAAGGGTAAGCATGTTCTAGGGATGGTTGAGCAGGAGGGTACAAGACCAACTGTTTGGACAAATGCCCATTCTTGATGGTCATGTTCCCAGCTCTGCAACTTATCTAAGCATAAGCAGTGGCTAGCCATGGCCTTCCAAGGATGAGAGGATAACCATTGAATTTGGTATTGGGTTGGATAACTAAGAAGTCAACATAGATCTCCCAAGAATCAATAGAGACCATCATATCCTCAACAACTCCCTCGGGAGCTACTGTGGATTTATCTGCAAGTTGCAATATTGTTGTGGTCTTTCTTAAGGACCCTTGGAGATTCAGTTTGAGTGTGGTCTCCTTAGTCATCACATTGATGGCATCCCCAAGATCAATCAAGGTGTGGGGGACAATGATGCCATCAATGTGCACATCTACCACAGGACTTACAGGGTCTAGATACTTTGAGAAAATCACTCTACCCAACATTAAGTCAGACAACTATTCAATTACATTAATGGTAGTGATGTCTTTCTTTATCTTCCCAGGATGTTTGAAACATTTCTCCTTTGTTAGCTTGTTGTAGACGGGGACATCCTTGATGGCTTGGAGGAGTGGCATTTTAACACACAATTTTTTCAATTCCCCCAGAAGTTCAGTCTCTTTTGGGGTGTGATGATTAGGATGGATCAATCTTTTAGGAAAAGGAGGTGGATTGGCTTTAGGAACACTCTCTTCCTTTTCTTCTTCAAGCGCCTTAGGTGGAGATGGAGGTTGGTTATCTGGAAGCACTCTTCCAGACCTGAGGTTGATTTCTTGAATTTCCACAACATAGGCAGGGTAGGATGTCTCTCCACTATAAACTTGTTGTGCATGTTTTTTTGGGTTCGGATTCGGTTGAGCAGGCATATGAGGTTGCTTAAGCGGAGCAGGATGAAGGAGTTGTGGTTGAGATTGAGGTGTAGGCAGTAAGATTGGAGGTTGGTTGAATGGTGGCCTCCAACCTTGTGATGGGGTATTCCACTGAAGATTTGGGGGAGCATATGGTTGAAATGACTGGTTGGCAGGTTGGGAAGGGTATTGAGGTGCATAAGACCAAGGAGAAGGTGGGGACCATGAAGGATGAGCAGGAGAACACCAAGGGGGAAGGGATGCATTCTGATCGGGATTGTAACAGGAATAGGATGCCCCTTGCATGCCCTGCTGGTATGGTCGAGGTCCTTTAAACCTCCTTTGATTGATATAACAAAGTTGTTCAGCCCCACCTTCAGCCCCTTGGTATAAATCCTTTAATCCGAGTAGATAAGGGCACTTATCTATGGAATGGATTTCCTCACAGACCGAGCATACCTCTATAACATTCAATGGACATTCATTTTTGGGGTGCCTTCTAGTGCATCTTGGGAAAAAGATAGCTAAGGCTCTCTTTGCTTCCTTCGGCTTCCTCTTGATTTGCATGGTGTTCATTTGCAAAGCAAGGGTTTGCAACATTTCCAACATGTTTCCAATTTCACTCTTGATAGTGTTGATCTATATTGTCATTGACTTCAATAGGACAATGTTATGGATAGTAAATAATAATTTGAAGCCAAGGAGAGAAAATCCGTGAAGCAACAGGAGCAGGAAGAGTTCATCAGAAGCCATCAAAGAAGAGCAATCAGAAGAAGATTTATCGGAGCAGTGTATCGGAATTCATAGGAATAAAGAGAAACTACGGAAGCGATGAGCCAAGAAAATGCAAATCTATCGCATATGCCAAGAGTAAGAACATATCGGAGGAATTAATAAACCATGGGAACCCTTTCGACAGTATATAATATTGGCAGAAATCTTATTGGTGGTTCTATTATATTAAGTTATGTAAACACTGCTCAAACCCCTGATTGTGATATCATTATGGACCCATTGCACCATTGCAATACAACTCAATATCATATGGCATCCATCGCAGAATCACAACTGAACCATTATATTCGTATAAACATGTTCCATTCAACTTGCCGATTGCGATATAATACGTGGACCCAATAGCTCCATTAAAATATACCTTTATGTAGTATCACATCCAAGTATCGGGGAAGTTACGCAAATCATAAGGGTTGTCACCATCGAACCACCGATTGCAATAAGACTTGTGAACCCGACCATCAATTGCAATAAGAATTGTGAACCTATCCACCAATTGCGATATTAGTTGTGGACCCAACATATTTTAATATTATATCTCGTCTGTTTCATCAGCAGTATGAATATCGGCCATGTTACATCACTGATGTTAAGAGTTGCTATTGCGGGACCTCTGAAAGTTGCAATTGTGATTGTGATTGATGACGTGGATGTGGGATCTCTTTGGGTACGGTCTCTCCTATGAAATATTTCATAAATAAAACAAGTTTATGAGTAATTCGATGAATATCCATCATTCGGCCTCTCCTTTCAAATGAACGTGTCTTTTGAGTATGAGGGAAACCCATATAAATACAAGTTATAAAACCTCACCTTATGTATCGATTGGGCATTGACACAGAAAAGAATTAAAGAGGTTCACAACTCGTGAACTTGAAAAGAAAGAGGAAGCCAAAGGTCTAGCAGATGAAAAAGGTGCAACAGAAGTCGAAGGTGAGCAAAGAAGGAAGAAGAAGACAGAGCGGGAGGACAACCTTTTAAACTGATTCATCTTGGAAGGTTCAGACTCGAAGTGAAGCCATAGGGCAGACAAGCGACCTGTTGCAAAGACTACAAGGACAAGATTTTGTAAAGAAGTCCTTGGAAGTAGTATATTACAATAAACATTTCTTGACAAAATAAATCTATAGGGTTGGATCCCTAGGGGTTGGTGCCTTAGAATTGGAAGGATTGGTGTCCTTGGATTTGGTGCTCCTAAATTCAAGTTTGGTGCCTTGATAAGATAGGGTTGGAGCCCTAGATGCTGAAGCCCCATCAAATTCCAAGTTGGTGCTTGGAAAAACTCATCAGATATTGTATTCAATCTTTTTCTATATTTAATAAAATAATTTTTGTGATTAAAATTGTAAAGAATCTAAACTAGTAATAATAACAATGGAAAAAAATATTGATTCAGCCCCCTCTCAGTATTTCCAATAGATAGATGTGTTGGAGGAAGAGGAACTGCCCAAAGCTTGATTAGCCCTACCCTTCTTCCTGGCAGCCCTAGAATGTTTTTTGAAAACTATCTTGATATCATCATAAGATAGTTGATAAATGTCCCCTCCAGACAGCATGTTTAGGGTTTCCAGAATGCCCTCCCTGATTCCTCTAAGAAGGACTAACTTGAGCAGTTCAAGATCAAGGGTGCATCTAGTCCTTTTGTAACTGAGTTGGAACTTTTCCTCATAATCTTCGAAGGATTAATCATGTTTCAAGGTCATTCTAAAGATTTACTCTTTGGTGGCTTTGGACTTACAACAGTCCTTGTACTTCTTGTTGAAGGCTTGTTGCATTTGAGCCTAGGTAGTGATGTTGTCCCCAAGTAAACCCATGAACTAGCGCAAGGTTGCATCCTTAAGGGTGGATGGGAACAACTTCAACTTCTGGCCATCAAAGGTATAATCATAAGTTCTGCAAATGACAGTAAACTCAAACAAAAAGGTATCAAGGTCCTCTGAGGTTAATCCATGGAAGTGGGGAAGGGCAGAGGGGCTTATATTTTTCATCCTAGCGTCTCCATTAGTCTTTCTAATGGGGAAAGCGCCCTGATTTCTGTTTTCAGATTGATTTCAGTTTTCAGCCATGGTGTAAGTGTGTGGAACGGTTTTTTCTTCTTCTTCCCCAACAAGCTCTTCAAATATCTATGGTTGTTCACCTAATGGGTCCTATAATTCCCTTGCAGTCAGAGAGGGAAGCTGACAGTCATCAAAGAAGAGGGAAGGTTGATTGTTTGATGGTATGGGGGTATTTGGCAAGAATTTCCCTAAATTGTCTCTACTCATATGAGGCATGAAAGAAAATTTTTCTTTTAATGTGTTTTTCATAATTAATTGTAAAACAAAAGGAAAGAAGAATAACATCTACCTACTTAATGCAAATTAAAAAGAAAAGTTGAAATTACATCTACCTAGACACCTCCTCAACAACGGCGCCAAAAAGTGATTCGCCTTAGTATTGCAGTAAGAATGTTGCAACTCCAAGGGCTACCAACTTTACTTTATCAACGCGGGGTTTCGTACAAACTTGGAGGTGAGAGTGCTATATACACAACAAATGCATCATTCTACTCATGTCACTTCTCAAATGGGGCACTTGACCATTGGGGTTCTAGAGCAGTCCTATATTGAACTGAGGGGAGTCTACCTACTAACATTGAATGTAAAGTTATTTATAGTCCAGGAAAAGTAAATGCTTGTCTATTTAGGAAATGAAATTGGCCAAATGGTAAATGCTATGAAATGCCATAAATCATCTAGTTATGAAATGACACAAATTACTTGCAGAAAGGAAACTATGTTAATCTTGCAATTGATCATCTAGCTATCGAGACTGCTTAAAAATAAAAAGTTACTCTATCACCTTAAAACTCAAACATGCGACATTAACTATCTCATTCACATTTATAGAAAAAGTCTTAATTTCTAACTTTAGAGATATAAAATCTAATGCTATCTGATCTTGCAGGAGGGAAAGGAATGGGAAGGTTGGTCTAGTTTGCACTTCTGGTTATGGAGTCCAAGCTAAGGGGCTCACCTCCTCATATACTAGGTTATCCTATCATTTCAGGTCAAAACAAGATCAAAACAAGCTGCTACAGGTTTGCTACAAGAAACTGCTACAGGATGTCCTGATCTACTACAGGATGTCCTGAACTGCTACCAGAATTTAGCTGAGATGTTTTGGAGGGTAATAATAGTGATATTAGGTGTTGGATGGGTGCATGAAAGTTGTAGAAGGTGTAGGGAAGGTGAACATTGCCCAAGGCCAAGCCTAATACCCCAAGGAGGTCAAATTTTCCTCAGGTAGCTTGCTCATTGTGGCTAGAAAATAGAGGTTTGGGTTATGGCCTGGTATGCCTCAACAGAAGGTAGAGAAGACCTAGGTGAAGCTGGTTGGAGGAGTCCCTTCCTGCAGATCAACAATCACTACAATAAAACATGTTTCTCTTTTCATTTATAAATCACTACATGTCCACATGGAAAAGATGAGTTGAATTTGAGAAAGTTGATCTATCTACTGTTAATGACTAGCTCTATGAAATGGATTGTCTTTCAAGCTACAAAAACCTTAAGAAACAAGATAAAAACTTCATATGCTTCCAAGAAATCATAAACAATTATCTAGCTAAGAATGAAGCTCAATCTTTGCAATAAACAAAAGATAAAATTTGTTTTTGGGGTTGTGAGAATGGGGTCCTCTAATCATGATCGCAGGAGGGAGATGAGATAGGGGCCATATCACAAGAATTTCTGGTATAATTTCCTCCACTAAACTGCAATACTAATCTACCTCTTCAAACTAATGAAAACAAGGTTAAGCAATAATTCAAATAACCTGCTAAGCTAAACAAAACAAAACAAAAACATAAATAAACTTCAGCAACTAACTATCATTCTAAGCGAAGAATACAGCTACAAAAGAGGAACTTCTACTACTAGGGTTTTTCTCTAACCAAGGAGCTTCATCCCTCTGAGTCAACTCAGTGCTAGATCAAAACAGAATTTCTCATTATCATAAAAATTGTCAAGTACATCATAACTATAATAGTCAAAATATTTTTGCTCAAAATGGCCTCTTGGCTACAACAAAAAATTGAATCCTAATGAGTCCCTTGGCTCTCTAATTTATACAAAACTGGAGCTACCAATAGCTCCCTATAAAATAGGGATACTTGGCTCCCTAAATTGCCAATAACTCTTCCTTGACTATCACTAGCTTGGCTGCCAATGAACTCGATTTGCTTGGCTGTCAGTGACTCCAAATTGATGATATAGAATAGAGGAATCTTCAAATGATTTGAGGAGCTAAGGAGGGAGACCAACTCCTAAAACCTCTCTTGTTTGCCTACTCTGAATTCCTACACTTAAGTCAACCCAAAACTGCTCCAATTCCTATATTTAACACACATTAGGCCACATGACATAGTAACTCACCTTTACTCTTCTCACACATATTTTAAATACTAATTATTTTTAATATATTAAGAATACATTATTTATTCTTGAAATATAAAAGAATGCATTAATTATTCTTATAATATAACAAATAATTTATTAAATTTAGTAATATATAAACAAATATATTAATTGACCTTAAAAATATGCTAATTATTGTTTAAATCATATGAGTTTAATAATTTTACTAATTGGTTAATTACTCAATTTATAATATATGTATAAATTCCTTTATTATCATTTTCATTTTCATTGTCGGCCAATTTGCAGGAAGCCCTAAAAACATTTCCCTATTTATTAAATACCAAGGTTGATTAGTTTTCCAAATACTTTTATATCCCGATGATAAACTGCATTTGTGGGTTTGAAACGTTGATCTCTAAACCAACATGATTGCGATGGATCAAATAATTTGGAACAAGCTAACAATGACAGAAATCTTAAATATGAAATTGACACTCTTTCCTTTAGACTTGGGTAAACCTGTGATAAAATCCATTGTGACCTCCTCCCAACGATGACTTGGAATGGTTAAAGGTTGTGGCAAATCAAACATCCTGCCACAAACTTCTGAATATGAGACTAAAGGCCATCCCAAAAAAATTCCTTCTTGACACTATGGTAAGTTTTTAAAAATCTTGAGTGCACTCCTAAGGGAGAGGCATGCAATTCCAAAAGAATCATTTTTTTGAGTTGGGAATTTTTACAAAGAGATAAATGATCTTTGTACCATAATGAATCATTTTTCTAGCTAAATGTATCAGATGTCCTGGGATCGTGCTACAACTTTTGAATGAGTGAACACACCTCTTCATCATTCTTCCATTCATCCCTCGCTTCAGTTATCCACTTAGGTTAGATAATAGAAATGGCACAAAACAATG
>Ga0115851_100470_pt1 | contig 17983 bp, 19 predicted proteins | sample InSIn2gowninarea_FD_83865 | JGI IMG/M metagenome (GOLD analysis project Ga0115851, IMG submission 83865)
GCACAACGCTCCCGTTTGTACTATTCTCCACAGGAAGAACCGCATAGTCATACCCTTCTGGACGGGATTGATTGTCTTGTAAAGCTTGTAGAATCGCGCCGAAGGAGGGCAAGGGCACAGTCTCGGTTTTAGGCAGAGCTTCGATTGCAGCTTGGTGTGAGAAAGAGGCTTCAGGACCCAGATATGCTGTTCGCGTTCGTTCGTTCGTTGCTGGAGCTGTCATTGTGGTGCAAATTAGCCGAGCATACCTCTTGCTCGCAATAGAGTACAAAACTGTGGAAAGCTGTTATGTTAAGGACCTTGAGTATCGGGTAACAGAACGGAAAACGAGCACAATTGAATCAAAAATCCCTACCTTGAAGCACATCATATGGATAGCAGCATCCACTGGTCAGCGGAATCAACCGACATCACGCAGGCCTCACGATAGGTAATTAGTAAGTTAAGATACAGTAGCAAGAGCTTGAAGATGAGGTTTTATAGTCCTTCTTATAACAGTAACCTTACTGCTACCTGTAGGTATGCAAGATATCTCAATGATATGTGCCTCAGGCATAAAACTGAATATAGAGATCTTGGCCTCATCTCTGCATTGCACATCTCCTGTTTTTCAACAATTCCACTCTTCAATCTCCAATGCTCACGACATACTACCACACTTGTTGGCTTCGAGGTGTCTGCTAGGCTTCGCAGCTGTGAACTCTCGATCTGTTCCTTCTCACCTGACAATGACAACCCAAGAGCTTCAGCTTATGTTTATCAAGTATAGCGCCACAGGTTCTTAGAGGAGTGCGTTAGAATCATATGCTTACAACAAGCATGAATGGACGCCACGCTCAGATTCGAAGCTGATTAGTGTACTTCATGTTTCATACTATCTCATAGTACCATGACTCGACTCATCTTTGGACGGTGACCTTATACCGCAAAGAGTGTATTGGAGGAAGAATCGTGAGTGCAACACTTCACAAACCAACAATCAGACACAGCTTAGACCTCTACCTCATAGTATCGCGATAAAAGGCCGCCTCCCACCTCTTGACCTGGTAGACTAGCTTATTTCAAGCCATATTGATCACCATAGCATGCGCGTTACCTCTCTCCACGTCAATCATATCTGCCCTCATCTGACTTCCACTCTGTCCCATGATCAGTGCTCCATCAACCTCGTACGAGAACATCCTCAACTGCATTGGCATAGTCATGTCCTTGTAGTGCTCCTGAACATCATGCTTCTCGACCAGTAACGCAATTCGACTCCAGTTATCTTCGCTCATCGTATTTCCTCCATCCCTGGCAAACTTTACACATTCGTTCAGTTTCTCTGCATTCCACCATTCTGGCAAAATCTTCTTGTCCACCGGTCGAGCTGTACCAAGTCGTGTCATTGCTTCCAAAAACTCACGGAAGACACCGAGAGCTGTTGCAGGTGTACCACCTCCGAGTATTGTATCCTCATCGACATCACCATCGAATTTGTATTCGTCCTCAATTCGCATACGGTGAACATCGACCAGGAGCTTGAACACATCGTGCTCAGGTCGGTTCTTGAGCCATGTTTTGTTCTCTAGAGCTGTGAATGGATTAGGAATAGAGCATGGACCTGGGCTGGATCTGTTGTGGGTGCTGTTGCTAGTACTGTAGCCGCTGATACCTGGTATTATCGCTGCTGACACTGCTGGTCGACGACACGTCGATTTATGGTTTTTCCAATCAGCTTTCTGGCATTCTCGAGAACAGTAGTTTTGTTTATGGCATCTAGCACATTTCTTCAATGGAGCTGGAATGTTGCTCTGTGGCCTCTGGCACGAACCACACTTTTTCTCTGATCCAGAAGACATTTAAGTATCCCAACATTAGTAGCTGAGAAGAGTGAGCATACAAAAGAGCATGGGCAGATGATATGGTTGAACTATTAAGTACGAGAGTAAACATTGTTAGTAGTAATATAAACGAGTGAAAAGAGAATCAATTGGCAAACAAACGAGCTTTGAGGTTTGCCAGTATGTGTTTTCGGGTACTAACATAGCTGACGTGGGAGTGACTTCCTGGAGCAACATCATCCATTTGGGTATATTCATGGAACTTTACCGTTACTTTCATATGTACCATCAACTTCCATAAACCGATGGCCGTTATTGCCAGGCCAAATATGCCAACAGCTGGTTTCGGGGGAAAGGGGCAGAAGTAGCGAAATGCCCACCCACTTGCGTCTAAAGTGACAATTGTCATCCTCTCCACGGAGACCATCACTGCACTGTATTTTTCGCTGCATATTCGTCTGATCAGACTGTCGCTCCACGTTACTTTGAATGACTAGACGTGAACAACGCTGCATGTTGTTTCGAAAGTATATTGCGATGTTGTTTCATTGGCTGAGCGGAGAAAGTAGGCCAACAACGCCAAGCCATTCCGATATCGGGTTCAGTGCTCAGATGCTCCTGAAGCTGGACAAGTTGCCCTGGGATCAACTACCAGAGTCAACATCTTATCCTGCCAGCCGACCCAGGCCAGCCAACTGGTCGGTTATCAGCAACTAAAAATGGAAGCAAGGCTGCTTGCCAATCCCAGTGTGCATTGAAGGGATTTCTACCATACACAAGGCAAGATGCCGTCCTTCGATAGGGAAAATCCTCACTTTCGAAAGCTTCTCCTTCGCTAGTTTCCTGTACAGCAGAGCCCAATCGTCCGGGCTTGATGCGGAATCTGATCTTCCTTTACCTCCTTCTTCACAGTGGCTTTGCTGTTTCTCCCGACCACTCTTATCGCCTACCATATCCGTAATCTTCCTGGGAACTTCGCCTAGGTAGGCATTATCAGTCCAACATACAACGACAGTACACCAGTCACTGCCTTCTCGTCAGGCGGTTGACCACCCACGAATAGCTCGCTACCGATGGCGGCGTGGGTGTTGCAGACCTCGGTCAGTCCCCCTCCCTCCTTCAGTCGGTACTTCGGCAGCAAGCACGTCAATGTTGCGCTTATCCACTGGCTCCTTGAGACCCGATATTAGGCCTTCAAGTCTTGCTTCTTCGCATCCTAAGCCTAAAGACACCCGAGAGAATCATCTATCATTTGATCTGAGCACCTGTCAAGAACGGCCATGGGTGTTGCTGTGCCAGTTGCCTGCATCATCTTCACCACCATCCTGCGCACCATATTTGTGCAACTCAGCTGTGTGACGGAGAGACCAGGATGGGTGGAAATCTTAGCTCTTTACACTGTCAACCAGAGACGGGAACACCTTATTCCCCATTATACCACAACGTGCACTCGTACTGCTGAACCTCAACGTTACTGCCGGTATTCTGTATTTGCATCCACTCACGGGCTATCCAAGGTTGGAACTCGGGCAAGAGACGACAAAGGTGGTCGAGTCAGGAGATTCTGGAAGAACGGCCTGAAAAGTGAACAGCATTGGTCGCAAACTGGCTGTATCGTAATCAACACCCGCTGCATCGGCGACCGAAGACAGTGGGTTTTTTGGTGTAAGAATTGAGCTCGATGACTGGCCAAAACAAGACTCTAGCAGATGTATCCACGGCACAAGTTATCGAGAAGAGAAAGCAGTAAAGATCAAAGAGTTGAGGCTATGGACAAGATGTGTATAGCATAAAATGCAAGCCATCAACACTATACACGACTCAAGAATGAGGTAAGCAAAACATCAATCCACAAAAAGCTTACCACATTCCGACGGCTGGTCGGAATGTGGTAGAGTAACTCCTGCCTGTAACTGCAGTACATAGTGAAGCGAGGGGAGTTTGTAAGTAACTAATCTACCAGTGGCTGCAGTACAACTACAACTGTCACGAGTTGAACCCACGACCAGACCCAGGACCCATGCCCTGGACCTGCGACAGTTGTAGTTGTACTGCGCCACGATAATCGGTGCGCAGAAGTCAAGACTTGCTTCATGCGCCACTGGTGATTGTTGAGTGAATTTGTCGCGTTACTGAATATATCCATCGAATGCTAGCGCGTTCAGGGTGGGGCTTCGGGGCAGAAATGCGGCTACGAGACTTCGGGTTCGGGTATCTGAGCTTACCCTGCTGTTGATTTGGGAGTCAGATGGGGGAAAGTGCACAATTAAACTGCCCGTGTGGGTGACTGCTGCATCGCAAGTACGACCAGTCGCTATGTACCTTACCTTTGCAGTTCAGTCGGCCGAACCTCGAGACATCAACTTTACACACCCGATTTCAGACTTTACGATAGTATGTTCTGCCAACTGTCTTCTATTAGGGACTCTGGCTTGTCACGTTGATATGGGTGTGTTCGAGGAAGAAGGACATTCTTCTGAAAATGGCACCAATGTTTGGCTGATCTGATTGTGTACCTAAATATGACCATTCAAATCTTGTCCACAAGCACTGCCTCACTCTCCAACGCTTCCCTCAGTCGTCCAAGACCAGTACTCGGTCTATCCCACATACTCTTCGTCACCACTGAAACTTCACTTTCGGAGTTTGCTGATGAAACAGCTGGTCCTGGCTCGCCCAAGTCCTGACCCGTTAACTTGCCGTCTCCCTCCTTCTCGGCGTCCGCTTTAACCTCTTCCATCTTCGCGTCCTCCTCTCTTTCGTATTTCTCTAACACAGTCTCGACGCTCGGCAGACTATCGATACTCGCACTCCTTCGACTTCGATGGCTTGGTGATGTGATGGTGAACCTGATACCGGGTGACTTTGGCGATTTCGGACTGTTCGACTTAGACGACATGGAGAGGGAAGACCGCGTCTTGAATACCGGGAGCTGAGGTGGCTTTGAGGGTATTTGCTTGGGCAATGTGCTCAATCGCCCTTCTTCCTCCGACCTGTCGGCAGCAGCATCCTGCTTGTATTGTCGATTGCGACTGAGTTTGGTGAGAATGAGACCAACAATACCGAAGCAGAAGAGGATAGCAAGGGTTATACCAACGGCCACGCCGCTGCTTGCAGGAAGAGGCATCGTTGGTGGTACGGATGTTGATGGATGTTATAACTATGGGAACCTCCGGATCATCTAATCAACATCGCATAGTCGTCCATACACAGCAAATGAAACTCACGCCAGACGAGAAGTTGAAAGATTAGACATATATGTGGTACACCACCAATGTAATCGTAAGCGGATCATGGATGATGGCTTTCGCTGTTCGCATCGAGCAGGTAAACAAAGAAGAAGCAGTTGTCAAGGAAGTGCGCACTCACTATTGGCAGAAAAAGACAATAATGCATTGAGCTATAACAAAGGAAACACACTCACCTGACCATTTTCCCCTCCACAACCTTGAGAGTCACCATTCTAGAACAACTCCGGCCGCAGATCCAACACGATGAATCAATGAAGGAAAGCTCGTTCAGGATCTCTGATGACAATATCGTTAGGCCGCTCATTGAGAGGTCCGATCTGTGAGCCACGAAAGCTCGATGATGATGATTCTTGGAGTGCAATGGGTGTGGCATACGAGGCTCGTGCTGCTTCACGTAGTCTAGACCTTTTCACGCAAGTGTAGATTAGGGATCCGAGTATGATGAGGATGAGGAGGCCAGCTCCGATCGTCACCAGCAGTGCTGTCGGCGGCATCCCGGAATGGATCGAATTCATTGTGACTAGAGATTAGACTTGGTGTTGGTTTCTTTACGGTTCATTGCCATGAAAAACATCAGCGCTTCGCTCGAAACCTTTTGTACCGATGCTGGTAGGCATCCATGGCTCGGATTTCAACACACTTCATTGTGTTTATCCTAGGCTGGCGAACAAAGCCAGCGCGCTACATAATAATTTTAAAGAATCGTAAGTTCACAAAGGGCTGGATTATGACAATGAAACTTGTATTGTATGTTCTACAAAGGCTCAGAAGATGATCTATTGATAGATGGTAAATGTGCTATCGTGAATTCTGTAACGTGTGGACGATTTTGAGTTGAACAAGCTCCACCCACTTGCGCCGCGTCCACGCTTTGGCGCGATTTCGTATGCAGAAGCCAGAGGGTGAACGTTCGACCTTCCACTATGAATCAGGTCGAGGGTGAGTCTCGCGAAGAGTAACATAGACAGTGGTGTTTTGATGCTTACATCACGAAATAGTCCCTCATCAGCTTCCTATGCCGAAAACAACTCTTCACCACCCGAGCTAAATCGCCGAAACAACCCCCGAACTTACGGCAGCCTGCAGCAGACCAGGATCTGCGTGGTCGCTTGTATCCAATGCAACGACCGGTAACACCTTTGCTTGGTCGACTGCAGCCTGCCGTTGATCTTGTGGTTGAAAAAGAAGACACGAGAACGGAAATCGAAGGATCCTAGTTGATCGTCGATCCGAGACCTATTTCACTCTCTTTGTTTGTCCCAAAGCCGACACGAGGCGCTCACTGCGGTTTCACTTCCATACTGGACCATGGATTACCCGATACTGTTTGCTGGAGGCTGCGGGTAAACACATATTTGACCATCTTAAAATCTCACATTTTTGAAACACATATCCAACACATACTGGCTGTGATGAGTGAAGCACTTGCAGAGGCTATGCACGGACTGAGATTTCGCTTTCCTGGTCTACATGCTGGTTACCCAGATTCGTGCTATATGTTCTTCTGGTTTCACGGGTAACCGCTGGGCTGGTGATGAGCACTTCTCATGTTCGCGGCTAATGCTGAAATGTCATTTTGTAGTTTTCAATCTGAGCCATCCATGTTATGTATCAGCGAGTCACTTTCAAGGCTGAACTCGATCAACTTGCAGCCCAGTCGAGCAGGCACAATCTCAGCAGGTCGAGCAGTTTGCGCCTGGTCTATATGACGAGGGCATATCTGCACAACCAGGTTGAGGACATATAGGGGTACGCAACCTTAGGCTTGTCACCATTTTGATATACAAGTCCTTGCGATGGCGGTGGGAAGAGAATTTGGTCCAAGAGTCCAGCATTACAATCATGTTCGATGACGAGTATTTGTGTCAAAAGCCAAAATTGATTGTCAGCACTCGGCAGCCGCTATTATGGCTTGGTACAAGCTTGCGGCTGCTCTGTTGTTGTTGACTATGCGAACCAGAGAGCTAATCTGAGAACATGAGCTGAATGAGAGTGCTAAAGAATTGGGGGACATTTCAAACCATGATCACAGAAGTGGGTAGCGTCGGCATGTTGTAAGCAACCAATTTTGTTCCCGTATGTTCAACCATTATTGACTTCATGACATACATCTCTGGCTGTGGTGTAGTATTCTGTGCAGCACCATTGCGACAGCTGATACGCACGACAAAGGAAGAAACCCGTATCACAATGGTGATGCTAAATTCGTGACAAGGAAAAGGACTACGCTGTCCGAGACAATTGACTACAATTCTCACTTGATAGAAATCATGAATAACGATGAACAAAGCCCTTGTTTTAAGACGTTCTAAATACTGTTCCAGACACTGTCCTTCTAACAAACAGTACGGCTTTGAAGATGCTTGTTTTATCCTCGTCGTTCTCCACAAGTACAGTACTCGTCCTTCACTGTAAGTTTCATCCGGAGTTCACAATTTCAAATAACACTTAAGCTACCCGTCGCCTCACCCAGTTCATGAACCACACCCAAAATCAAAGCCCGTTAAGAGATATGATCACCATCTTCATCGTTCTAGGAGTCATCCTCCTAGCTATTCCAGCCATCTGCATCACAGTCATGCTACTCTCCAAGCTGAAGCGCGACAAGCGTGCGGTAGCCGTCAAGAACGCAACAGTAACAACAACCATGCGCGTTGGCGGGAACGGTCGCACCGTCTTCGAAACCAAAGCAGCCAAGCAAACCCCTCCACGGAATCCATCTGCACGCCGCGATCAAGTCCTTCCATACACAAACCAACAAGCTACCGCAATGGCACGACCGCAGTCCGCAAGTCAGAAAGCATGGCAACGTCTCTCACGACCGTTCTCTACCGCTGCGCCGGTCGCTCACCAAGAGGAGGACCAAATCGAACTGCGTCAGAAGCCCGCACCATACCGATCCAAATTCACAGAGCACACTTCTCCAGTCAGTCCTATCGCTCGTCCTAGTCCTGTCGGCTCATCGTCTTCGTGGAACACTATCAACAGGTTCGATGGCCCGGTGAGTCCACTGAGTGTCACTAACATGCCTGCGTCGTCTTCGGTCACTGGAACGATCATTAGAGGTTACGAGCGTAGTAGTCAGCACTCAGAGATGAGCACAGGGATTCCGTTTCACAATGTTCCATTGACACCACAAGCCGTTCGGCACGACGAGCGTAGTGCTGACAATGCGAGAGCTGGGCCTGTCGTTGGCGCTGGTGGGAGCTTTGGTCGAAGTGTGATCAGGCAGAATGTGCTTGATAAGGCGAACATGAAGATGAATAGGATAGAATTGCAGCAGGCGCCTGGCGGGAGGAAGGGAAAGGGAGGAAATTGAGACTCATGAGAGAATGATGTATTGGGTTCATGTACAGCAAAGAGCGGTTTGACGAGAATGTTTGGGTCAATAAGGGTTGGTGTAGTTACTTTGCATGGAGTTTTGGTTTCTTGAGCATTTGTCGACTGGACAGGCAACGGTTGGTATTCAGAGCAGTTGGGTTAGCATTATTTGCTGTACAGAAAAAGTTATCATACTCCTTAAATTACGGTTAAGTACTCAGATCGCAGTCAGCCATGATCAATGGGCAGAATGTAAACTATGCAAATCGTCGTCGAGGAGCAATCCTCTGCGAGAAAGTGAAGAGATTTGCAAGAGTCGTCATGCAAGCAAGAGCGGTTGCTGCCGTTCCATCCCGCTTCGCTATTCCTAGACTGGTAAGCGCGAGCACAATTGAGCTTGCCTATTGCAGCTGATGAATCACACGACAAAGCAGGTGGTGGTTGGTGGGTGTTCATCACCCGGACGTCATTAGTAGCAAAACTGCGCAAGGCAATGCCGGGACAGGTACAATTTACATGCACAAGCAAAAACCTTAAGCTACTTGTCAGTACTGGATAACCATATGCACTGCCTTGCTACAGTCATATTTCTCGGGAACATAATTGTAATACGTACATACGCGCTGCTTCACCACTATCTTCTTGTTGTTGCACCTTACGTCGAGGACTTCACGTCGCAGTTTTAGCTTCTCGAACGCTTAGGACCAGTGATACGAGTTCGCCAAGTTTAGACATCATACATTCAGAAAATCGAACACCTTAGAACCTGCCTCACTTTCACGTCTCCCAGTCTGACGATGAGCTACTTCCAGTAGCATAGCCCTTGATGAAACAATCTGACCAAGGACCGCTTATGCGGCGCCAATCCTCGACTCAACACTACCAAACCTTTAATAACATTACTCCTCCAAGGTCGAGAGGTCGACCGTTCTCGGACTCGGGAAACAGCTCGAGCAATGACCTTTCCACCGACGCTCACGACGAACACCATGAATCTCCTCTTCCGAAACGGCAAATGGCTATTTTGGCTGTCATAGCCCTTTGCGAACAGACCGCACTGAACTCGATCAGTCCATACCTTCCGGCAATGGCCTCTACCTTTCCCGAAGTCACCGCCGGAGAAGTCGGAGTCTACGTAGGAACAATAGCTTCTGCCTTTGCGCTGGCGCAACTCGGTACAAATTTCTTTTGGGGTTGGCTATCAGATCAAATCGGAAGAAAACCAGTAATATTATCGGGCACTGTATTGACTGCTGCCTGCTTTGTCGCTTTTGGGTTCTGTCGAACGTTATGGCAGGCTGTCCTGGTACAGGCATTGATGGGTGTGGTCAACGGCAACCAGGGCGTTGTGTCAACGTGCTTGGGCGAGATCACAGATCGAAGTAACCAGTCAAAGGCATTCACGTATCTACCTGTCATCTACGGCTTGGGCGGTATCACTGGCCCGATTGTGGGAGGTCTGCTCGTCTTTCAAAACAATCCATTCGACTCATCGAAACCAAACCCGTATCCGTACCTCATCCCAAATCTGGTTGCAAGTGCTGTATTACTGCTCGACGCTGTGCTGACGGTAATCTTTTTGGAGGAGTCTTTAGAAGAAGAAGGAGATCTTCCACCATTCAAACGCAGAGTTGGAAACTTGTTCTCGCGGATGTGGCAGTTCACAAGCTCAACAAGGCCTTCATATCTACCTAGACCAAGCAAAAGATCTGTGCGAAACACAGACGAGTCAGATGACGAGCCTAGCGATGACGGATCGGATGACGGACCGCATCTGCCTGAGATGATACCACACGTTGATAACGAGCTAAAGAGGAAGGATATCCTCAATCGAGATACGATTCTCCTACTAATCACATATTTAATATTCCAGCTAGCCAATATCTCCTTCAATTCGTTGTATCCGATCTTCGCACAAGCAGATGTCCCAACTGGTCGCAATTTGAATCCTGAGGAGATTGGTCTGTCCTTGGCTTTCGCTGGTGCCGTTACAATTTTGTTTCAGGTTGGGGTGTTTGGTAAACTGCGAGATAAAATGGGTAATAGATGGGCATACAGGGCTGGTCTAGGTTTGTTTGTGATAGCATATCTGCTCATGCCATTTGTGGGCTACAAGCACCCAGATGATGGACAGGGTAGCCTGAAATCGGGTGTTGTCTGGCTTTGGGTAGAAATTGGTGTTGTGTTGCTGATCAAGACTATCGCCGCTGTGGGAGGTCTTACAAGCGCATTGCTATTGGTATGCCATTCAAGTTTCGCAAAGTTGATCGAACTAACATAAACAGATCACCAATTCGGCACCCAACCACCATGTACTCGGTACTTTGAACGGTTTGGCACAGACTCTTTCTGCGGCTGGTCGAGCAGCAGGTCCATTCCTGAGTGGTGGTTTGTTCACTGTGGCTACAAAAGTAAAACCGAAGGGCGAAGCTTTAGCTTTTGGAGTTTTTGGAGCTATCGCCTTTATTGGCTTCGTGCTGTCATTTGGTATCAGGAGTGCCGATCTTGAAGCTGAGGGATGGGAGAGCGACAGCGATTCTGTCTCTGATAAGAGTGATGAAGAGAATGAGGGATGATTAGGAACATAATCACAAATTCAGACATGATAGCAGGTACAGTAGAAACGGTGTCGATACAGTTAGGGAAAGGATGCACGGCGTTACGTAAGCACGATCTGAGCTTTTTGCGTACTAAAGCGATGGAGTATCAACAATAGACGGTAGGGGGTGAAAAGAGGGTGTCTATTGTGGATTAACATACCTACCTAATCATCGGAAGGTAAGAGAAGGGGTTACATGGTGTACTACCGGTGCTTGTACAGATGCAAACGTTTGGTGTGTTCTTCACCATTACCGTCAGCTCAACATTTTGTCATCACTCCTTTCATTTCTCTTTGAGCGCATTCATGAACTCGACTGGCACCACCAAAATGTTCTCGCTACCATTATTACGAAAGGTAGTATTTCCAATAGTCGTCTTTTTGGCTATCATTGTCATCGCTCGAATACTCATCGAAGTCAAGGAGTCAACATCGACCCAAACTATCCTCCGAACACTACTGCGATCCTCGTATGGGAAGCCAGTGGAATTCAATTTCACTACCGATTACGATATAGGTCTATCGCTTGAACAAAGATTTATCAGAGACTACCACAGCTCGATTCCTCTTTCACATCCAAACCCTTATGTTCCTCGTCTATTTTCACCATGTCACGATCATCTGAACCCTCACACCAAGCACATTCGTCTTCCAAACACTCATATGCTAGGAATTTCTATGGTTCCTATCTCCCCGAACAAGGATGAAAGTACTGAAGAATTCAAAACAAACCGCTACTTCAACCCCACCATCATTCCTCTCCCATCCCACATTTACAAGGCCCTGACACCATACCCCTATGTCCTCCTCACACGCCTTGTCACCGCAGGCCTGCACCAAGAATCCCACATCTGCTTCGCTGATATCTGCTCGCCTTCCTCGGCATCTTTTCGATCAACTTCCTCTCGAATTTGCGATGAATCTGATCTAGATCTGTTAGGGAGGGGAGGGGGCCTGAGATGTGTGACAACGCCCGAGAAACTGAATATTCCACCAACACCGGCGAAGAAATGTACTGGCGCATGGCGGACTTTCCCGGACATTCCAGGATTCCATGATCCGAGAATGTTCTGGACAGGACGGAAAGGCGAGGTGTTGGTAGAAGTCAATAGTGGGAGTGCTTATGGTTGTGCAGGGTTGTGGATTGTTGATCTGAGGAGTGTTTGGCCGAGATTGGACGAAATATTGAAAAGAAGTAGCAAGAGCAAAAGACATGATGATACCGAAGACGTGGCCAGCAAATTGAATAGAGGACATGACAACCATGGCAAAAAGAAGGCTGTCGACTTGAGTTGGTTGGAACCGCCAAAGCGATACCAGTATCTGACTGAGATTACGAGAAACCCTAGGTCTAGCAGAAGCGAAGTGGAGAAGAACTGGGTGTTGTTCTTCCCAAACGAGGACGAGATATGGGTGCAGTATGATATGGTGGGTAGTGTTGTACAATCCGGTGGAGGTGATAAAATTGGAGACGTTAGCGAAGTGGTATCTGCCAACAATCACCGCAATGCTTCTGATGAGCTTGTCGCAGGGAACAATCGAGTCATAAGGACAAACACGTCAACCCCAAGCTCAGTTGATGTATTTCCAGACACAAGTCATCGCAAGCGCGAGAACGTTACCACAGCAGCAGACCCTACGATGTTCAGGAGTTGGCTGACCGACCCTGCTGAAACGACAAGTCAATATTCAGACCTCGGTGAAGGAGACGCCTCCGACCGATCAGACACAAAGTCCTCAACTACACTAGAGCCAACACCGAGTTTATCCATCGAGGCGAACATTGTGCAGAATATCACCATCGAAGGTGGTCGCACAATAGCACAGATCCTTAACACCCAAGCCTACACCACAACAAATCTGACCTCCCCAACCGAACCTCCCTGTTTCGATTACCACTCATGGACATATCTCCACGACAGCCTGAACAACAGCGGCCACTGGCATCAAGGCTCGAACTCCCTCCGGCTCATTCTATGTACGCGTCAGCAACTCAAGCAGCGAAGCTGTCTATCTGATACAAACTCCGCCGACGCCTCTCCAGCCAGCAAGAACATCGCAGATGCTGAGAAGAACGCAAACTCCTGGAATACATACGAAAGACTACTACTGCGTGAAGGCATGATAGTACACTTCAGCGTCATCCACAAAAAATTTAGTAATGCATGGAGTCTGCCGATGCGATATGAGCGATATTTTCTTGTCTGGGATGCGAGGAGACCGTTTCGTATCCTCGGTGTGAGTGCTCATCCTATCTTGTTCGGAGATGAGAGAGCGAGACCGTGGTCGTGGGAGCAGGACGTTGGATGGCATATGAATGCAACGGATGTGGCCGCTGATTCCGGGAAGAAGAAGAAGAGTCACATCGACTACAATATCATACCCAAGGAGAGGTATACCAATTCCACATCGCAAAACCACCCATACCCCGCCGAAGCAGATGAAAACACACCACAGCCAGCAAAGCACAAACGAAGTCCTGACGACCACACCACAATTGACTCCTTTGGAGGACATCAAGGAGGACCCCCATCAAAAACCCCAATACCACATTCAAACCCCAAAGCCCGTAGTCCAGTCTATTTCACATACACCCCTTCCCTATCCTGGTCCTTCCAACCACAACCACAATCCTCGAACGCAAACCTCGATGACGACGATGATATCGATCTCGGAACAGGTACACTAGACGATGAAATTATTCTGGGCATCGGAATGGATGATGTTTCGCAGGGGTTTGTGAAGGTTGGTGTGGGGGATGTTTTGGGGTGCTTGAGGGTTTGTTACTGAAGAATAGGTATTGCGTCTATATTTAGGGGGTTGAGAAGATTGAAATGCAGTGCAGTAGTGGGGGGATGAGAATGATTGTGTACGGTGATACCTACATACCTAGATACCTGCAGATAGACAGATATGTACACCAAGTAGAAATGCGAACCTACACATATAACAAGCACAGCGCCCTTCTACATGAAACCTCGAAAGGTCAAGTATTTCAGAGATAAGACATATCATAGCGTACAACCAACACCTTCAGCTCACTTGACTTCCTTTGCAAGATTCTAAACTAACCACGCAGGACAGGAATCCGGCGCAGGTTGCAACAAGGGTATTCGAGGTTACTATAGGTATGTATGTATGTGGTTATGTACCTATCAAGCAAAGGGATCAGGAAGTGACTATTTATTATACTTTATACTTTATACGCTGTGCGTTCTGATTCGCCCGGAATAATAGGACAAGTTCAATGGCATTCGGTTTTCATTTTTCATTTCGGTAGGGGAAGGCTGTATTTATATAAAGTCGCATACTGGTGTGGTCCTCGAATGTGTTGTTATGCAGCTTCTGTTGCTAGCGCTTTGAATTCATTAGTTCTTTTATACGGCGGTAGGTATACACATGCCAAAGAGCACGAGTAGTCCATATTACTTTAAAGCGACTTTTAGACTCTACCCAGCGAGTCGAAACTTGGCCAGGCGTTTGCTGTTTCAAAATCACACCTTCCCCTTCTTCTCCCGACTCCTCTGCCGCCCACCCTGCACAGCACCTACCACCGCCACCCTCTCACCCCTCCCATCCTTCCCGCCTCTACTAACCCCCTTACTATCCGCTGTCGCAAACCCAAGTTTCGCCCTCACCCACCCCGAAACCATTCCAACCATTCGTCCTGGTAAGCTCACAACCCAGCCACCCCATAATATCGGCGCAACAACACACATCGACATCCAATCCAGTAGCACAGGCGCATACTGTCCGTATTTCCTGTCGACATTGCGTTGTGCGGCGGCTGCTAAGACCACGACGTCTTGGATCTTGGACTCGAGGTCTTGGAGGCGGGTTTCGACTTGGATGGTTGAGACGGTGGAGCGTTTTTCGTAGCGGCGCATTGCGCGGTTTAGGGCATCGAGGTCGGGTTGGAAGGTGCGGCGGAGTTCGGTGGAGGCTTGGTCTGAGGCGTGTTTGACTACGTCGTCTATTGATGCTGGTTGAATGGTTTGAGGGTTGGGTTTTCCGTTGCTGAGTTCGTCTGCTGATGGGGAGGCCGGATGTGATGAAGTGGGTAGGAGGACGGAGCCTGCGATCTGTGCTTCAATTTCTGCAAGACGTTGTGTTAGTGTGCCGATTGCTTTCGAGTCGTTGGAGCCGGTTTTGTTTTTCAATGCTGCTGAGGTGCTGACGGTACGCTGCAAGAATAATGTTCGACGTTGAACCATTTTGAGTAGATGTGCGAGAGGGCGGACTTCGGATGCAAGGAGGAAAATGGTGAGATTGTAGTCGGAGACTAGCCCTTCGGAAGGGCGTGAGAGCTGTGCGCGTAGAGCGTGAAGAAGCCAGGCACCCAAGGCAGGACAGAGAAAGCAGGCGAATAGAGCAAGCAATTCATGTATTCGTAGTTCAGATGCAGCAGATTGGCCACGAGCCGACAGTTTGGCCCGCGCATTCGCAGATTTCGAAGGCGGTGGTGATTGTGAGGTGCTCTCTTCGGAATTGTCGTCATCGATGGCGGAATCAAGAGATTGAGATTCAACCTCTGCTTCGATTTCTGTTGTAACAGCTTGAGCTGAGTGGTACCACTCCCTGGCATTTGATCAGCACAATCCAGATTTTCGGATAGGTTGAAACATACCAGGGTAGGCGCACAGCCCAGTTCAAGAATAATGCGGCGAGGCAAAGCAGAGAAATATCTGTGATGAAAGCACTTCCGTTTTGGAAGAAGAGACCGCCTACAGCTGGAAGAAGAGCTAGACCAAGCGGCAAGGAATGCCAGTGTGATGACGCGGCATGTATATCCTCGACGTTTGATGCACGAGGTAAGAACAAGTCGTCTGTGGATGACTTGATTGAACGACGTGAGTCTGACAAGGTTTCTGACATAAAGGAACTATTCCGTCTCGCAAAGCGAGATTCGGGCTCGGCAAAGGTGGCTGCACGTCCAGAACCACGCTGTCTCATACCGGCGGTAGGTGAACTCGTTGCACGAGATGTTTGTACAGCTTCGGGGACGACGTCGAGTGCTTCATCTTGATCGTCGATCATCTTGCCTGGTCGTTGAGCAACTTGCTATGTGGTCTTGATAGCAGCGATGTATTTATTCTCGACACTGGACTTGTTGGTTGAAATGCAATTAGAAACAATGTTTTCGAGTATTGGTGATGTACGAGTTTGTCGCGTGCAGAGGCGGAAATGCAATCATCTTCTACCTCAGATGCTTCCCCGAACCAATCAAAATGATGTAGACGTAATCTGGTTGGGCAGCAGTAGCGATGGTGGAGCCGTGCTTGGCAGGTACGCTAGACGTTGACAACTACCTGGGTATATGAGTATCTTGCAGTATCGGTAGCACAACTTCAAGTGCTGAGTAGGGGTAGGCGTATACACGGCTTCCTAAAGATCTCAATGCCTACCTCAGCCCGCGCCAAGCATATGTGGCTGGTTCTACGATTCTTATTTACCGCCTAACATCCTCCTCAGCTACCTCCTTCTACACTGGTGCACCTTTCCTACAGGTCAGGACTGGTCAAGTTATAGTACTGGGTCCATATGCAGGAGCCTGTGTAATTTGCCGTTGATGCGCCAAACCGATATCGATGAGGTAGTACGTCTGGACAAGATTGGCCATCGCTTGTTGGCAGCTGATAGGAAACATCTTAGAATCAAGGTGGCCTCAGCAGTTGTGCTTCTCCAATCGCAAATAGCACACAAGACAAGACCGCTTTGATGAACCGAGTCATTGCCAATAATCACGCATTTTGCAACAAGTTGAATTCAGACGGGATTTTATGGAAATTACTCTCTCACTCGTGAGAGCATGAATTTGGCATTAAAGTCTAAGCCATTGCTAATAGGGTATCTTGTCTGTCTATCGTTCTGTACACCAGCTGGATCCGATCTAAAATCGCTATTACTTGGATAAGTTCGCTTTTAATGCATCCACAAACCTCCTTTTTGCGTGAATATAATCATCGGAGCTCTCAGTAAATTTGATGAAACAATGAAATGAAGGAACAGGCTTTAGCGTTGTCACTGATGTCACTGACGACGTTCGTCTCTTGAAAAAGGTCGACGATTTGTTGCTTCCAATGCTGTAGGACCGCTCACTCGAACTGCTCAAGACACTAGCGTCGCTCGAAAGTACGCCACCCGCCATCGTAGTCTCGTCGTCCTCAGTCTTGTCGATCAACGGCCGAACTTCGAGCTCGAGCTCCTTACCCACTTTGTTCCGGACATTGTCAACATTACGTGCCTTGAGCACAGCCATTTCGATTGCACAGTCAGGTTCAGTCTGCTTGCCGCGCGAGTTACATTGAACAGTAACAGTAAGCAGCTCTGATACAGGTGGTCGGTCTGTTGGCTGAGCCGTGTCGGGTTTGGTCCCTAGCCATAGCGACATGGCTTGTGTTCCACAAGGCTTCATCTGGCCCTTTCTGTCGAGTTGTATTGTCGCAATTCCCACGCTTGCCAGAAGCTTTTTGCCGAATACTTTTTCTCTGAACAGATCTCTATCTGCTTTGCCTCGAAATAGGTAAGCTAAACCTCGTACCGCTTTGGGGAGCTTTTCATACCCGTCGACACTGAGGAACTGGTGACTGTAAAACGTGACCATATATGGATGGGTGTTGTTTCGAGTCGTCGTGCTTTCCGCAGTGGGATGCAGTATGCGGGGGAAGGAGTCAAGACCTCCAAGAACTGCATGATTGAAAGTCAAAGCCATCAGATCAGATGCTTCAATGGCTCCGGCTGTTTCTTCTTTGATGCGCAGTAGTGACGAGGGCGAAATACCATCCCGACCACCCAATGTCGGCATAACATCCAGATGAAATCTTCGCACAGAAGTCGACTGAATACACAACGATCCTTCGGACTGTACCATCTTGAGATGACATTGTAGTCGATGTGACTCTTCTTCTTCTTCCCGGAATCAGCGGCCACATCCGTTGCATTCATATGCCATCCAACGTCCTGCTCCCACGACCACGGTCTCGCTCTCT
>Ga0115851_100472_pt1 | contig 17973 bp, 11 predicted proteins | sample InSIn2gowninarea_FD_83865 | JGI IMG/M metagenome (GOLD analysis project Ga0115851, IMG submission 83865)
ATCTGGTTCATATTCAGGGGGAGCATGCTCTTAGGGGGAGCATAACCCTTTGCCCTTGATGTCAAAGGGGGAGAGTGATTTGGTGTTGTTGCCATCAAGTCCAAAGGGGGAGATTGTTGGCATTATGGCTAAAGTGTTGTCCTTGATGGCAACCCATTCAGGTGATAGATCACAGTACTTCAAGTCAGCAGCAGAGATTGATGATCAGCTATCAAATATTGAAGAAAATAAGGGGTACGCAGGTACACCTTACAGAAAGTGCGTACACGCAGGTACACCTCACAGAAAGTGCGTACATACCCGTAGTTTTCCTGTTCAGGAGGTGCGTACCCCCAGATCCGTACTTTAAGGAAAAGAAAAAGCACACGTGGGGTTTTACCCTTGGTATTTAGCCGACGGTATTGTGTTATTATGGTTTTGGCCCGTGGTATTGATCCATGATTTGAGGAAGAGCTTGCCTATATAAAGCAAAGGAGACCATTTGACTTGGCATGCTTTTTGGTTGAATATCTTATGTGAGCTAGATCTGAAATTTCATGATCTCTTGGGTATATTGTCTAGATCTAAAGAAGGCGAATCTCCTGATCTCTTCGGCGCATGATCAGATCTGTAGATCTGACTGACTGGGTTATTCTTGAAGACTTGAAATCATCTCTGCTCGAAGGTACGCAGGTACAGTGCGGTTTCAGGTGCGCCGACATGCAGTTCAGAAGAAGGATACCTGCGTCGGCATGCAGATCAGAAGAAGCTCAGGTGCGTACGTACAGTGAAGGTACGCAGAACAGAAAACGGAGACCTGCGTGGGTACGCAGGGGAGCAGAAGCTAGGGTGCGTACTCACAGTGAAAGTACGCGGCGCGATTCGTTTTAAGGTTGCGTGCCACGAGCTGAGGTACGCGGCGCGATAGTGTATTTGGGTGCGTACCTGCACTAACAGTACGCAGGGCGACTGAAGAAGAAGTGCGTGTGTTCGCAGTAGAGCAGAAGGGTTCCCTGCGAATGTACGCAGGTGAGAAGAAGGTGAACTGCGTACCACCGCAGGCCAGTAAAGTAAAAACTGCGTACCTGTCTTAAGATCTTCTGTTGACTGAATTTTTCTGTTGATAAGGTGTTCTGGGTTTGGTTCTGGTATTATGATCTGATTACAGCAGTGATTGAGTAAATGATGGGTGATTGGATCGGTTTTTCATGTGATCTGATGGACTAGATCTGGTTGATGACTCACTTGTATATGTATTGATCTAGTGCTTGGGTGATTCAGAAGATTGTTTATATTGTTGTTGGGCCTTTCAGATTATGTGTTGTGCTTCAGTGTATCCAGTCTGAAAATTGATGAAACGTGGTACCTGGAGGAGAGAAGATTGTAGGCCAGCGCCTACGTACTAGTATCTAAGCTAGTACAAAAGCTAAGGGAGATCTTTGGAGCATTGTAGCAGGTAGCAACCTGCGTACTAGTAAATGGATCAGCTAGTACAAGAGCAAAGGGGGTTGTAGCTCCCGTACTGGTATAAGACTGCACCAGTACAAATATTGTAAAAGGATTTTCTTATTAAGAAGAAGATTGAGATGACTTGCAGCAGGTGGTTTTTTCCCGCATTGGGTTTCCACCTTATATCATGGTGTTCATGTGTATGCCTTATGTGTGATGATCTATTCTCTATTACTACATCTGTTATCTGATAATATGGTTGATAATGTTCTAATGCACTCATTGAAGATCAATTAACTTAATCATAAGAAGTTGTGGAAGTAGCATATATGAATCTGATTATGGAAATGAAAAAGTTTTATTAATGTGATAATACTGATTCACCCCCCCCCTCTCAGTATTATTTCCAACACATTTTGTGTGGGTCAAATTAGATAACAATAAAAATAAAAAGAAAATATTGTAATACATTTTGACACAGTGAAATTAAGTAACAATTATTATTATTATTATTATCTTTGCAATCAATGGTTTTCCCATAATATTCTTAACCCATAGTTTTGGTTTTTCCAATGGTATTATTCTCTAATGTAGCCTATTTAAATGAGTGTATAGTGCTTTTTAAAAATTACAATCATCCAATTTTACCTTAATATTAGTTTCTTCATCTTTACTTTGTCTATTTGCCTAACCAGGTTCTGGTTGGTTGTATAGAAAAAGAGAGATAACTAACCAATGATTTTGGATTCGTGCGATGGTAACAACTGAAGTGGAAGAGTTTGTTTATTGTCTTGCTTTAACAATTTTTCAATTTATAAATTATTTCATAGTGATGTTGCAAGAAATTGCAAGGGTTTTAACTATTGCAATACATAACAAGGTATTTTAGCTAAATATGGGTTGTTTTTAATATTTTTCACAGTTATTGCTTTGTGACATTTGCAACACCTTTAAAAGGATGGCTAATGAATCAAACTAGTAGGTTGTCATTTTCCTCACAAAATAATATGATGGATTTCATATAAAATTTAATTTATTTATTAAACCACCCTAGAGCCATTTAACTCAGATCTATCACGGGAAGAGGGGGATCAAATCCATCTATCATGGGCAGAGAGGGATCAAATTTTTAGAGATGCAAACATTTCCTCAAATTATTAATCCAAATAATAACAATAATAATAATCGAAATATAATAATATTAATATTAATGTTAATATTAGATTTAATGATGTTTTTTACATGGCATGATAACAAAAATTTTAATAAAACTATATCAAATTAATATTTTCAAATATTAATGTCAATATTTTAATAAATCCATAGGATATGGTTTTTCCTTTAAAGATTCATTTTACAAATGTTTTGTTAAAAGAAATATTAAAAGACATTGGAACGGAATTTTCTCTTCTTTGTGTTGAATTGTATTGTAGTTTTTTTTAACTAGATGGTTATTTTCAATTTTGTTTTAGGCCGACATTAATTTTTTATTTTTATTTTTATTTTTTGGAGATGTGGCATACTTGCACATCCCCTCATATTGGATGTTAGATTCCTATGAAGGTAACCACTGAAGCCAAAGAGTTTGTTTATTGACTTTCTTTAACCATTTTTCAATTTATAAGTTCTTTCATAGTGATGTTGCAGGAAATTGCAAGGACTATTCCAATACATAACAAGGTATTTTAGCGAAATATGGGTTGGAGGGTTAATAAATCAAACTAGTAGGTTGTTTCTTTCCTCACAAAATAATATGATTACTTTGACATAAAATTTGAATTTATTTATTAAATAAGTGTTAATTAAATTTTGTATTTGAAAATAATATAAATAAATCAATAGACTAAATATTAAGGAAACCTCATTATCAAGTTGAATATTTAAAACTTAACAAAAAAGAAATCCCCACTAACAAAACAAGCTTTATTTATCAACTAAATAAAACATTTTTAATTGCTAAAATTACATTTTAAAATAATAATAATTATCATGAATAATTAAACTAGCTTAGATTCGTCTTATAGTTAGTAATTATATTTTAATTTTATAGAAATATTTCAAATTGTTTTTAAATGTTAAGAGTCTGTTTTTTGGAAATAAGTAGATAAGTTAGCCTTTAAGAATGAAATTATTTTTTTTGTAAATTATTTTAGTTGATGTGATTTTCCTGAACAATAGTGATGAGTTAGTTCACATTACCAAGGGAAAATAACAAATAACAATTATTTTTACCCATTAACAAATGGGTTATGATAAATTTTACCATGTTTTTTGAAAAAAAGAAAAGAAAAATAAATAAATAATTTCCCTTTTGGAAAAATAAAAAAGAGAAATTAGAGTTGTAATAAATTAGTTTAAAATATATAAATAAATGTAGTTATTTGTATTTATTAATTAAAATTAATATTTACCCTCCTAGATCCATCTCAATTTTGGAGCTACCAAGCACTTAGAGGGATTTTCTTTATGATGTCGCAGGGAAAAACTATAATTATTTCTTTTACCGCAGTAAAAACAAAGACTGGATTTTATTATTATTATTATTATTATAAACATTTGAATTAAGTATTTGAGTTTTGCTATTTATGAATGGGAAACAAATGGTTGAATGTTAACAAATCTTGAAACTCTTTCATATCAAGAAATGAGGGAAAGGTAGTTACCTAACCCTAACCACTTCTCTATCTATGAATTCCCAAGAAGTAATCAAGAGGGTAGGAGGTACCTCAGAGAATGAGCAGGGAAAGAGGGAAGTGGACCTTGCATAAAAAGAGACGAGGAAGGAGCTATGTCTAGCGATGACTAGATAGTTGTGGATGTTGTAAGAGTTTAAGTTGCAAGAAAGCATCAATGCTAGGAGCAGAAGCTCGGGGGCAGGCTTGGACCTGAAGGCAAGCCTCATGGTTGGGAGGTTAAAATAGGAAAGCATATCTGTGACTGTATAAAATTATTAGTCTTAAGGATTGAATACAGGTATGTAGTGCAAATACCTAGCTTATTGTTGGTTCAGTTTTAGCATGATAACATAATTAGAAATTAATGATTTAGTCATTTTAGTCTTGGTTATTAGTTAGGGAAGTAATGAATGCTTATAAATGAAAGCTTTAAACAACCATGTAGAGTGTGATATCAAAATCAGTATAACTCTAGCTTAAAGGAAGACAATATAGATAATTACTGTAAATAGAGCAAAGGCTGTAATCAAAGGAACTGAAAAACAATATAAATACTTACTATAAGTAAATGAACCAAAGAGACTTTATATAAATGAAAGAATTACTTTATGATTCAGATTCTTTCCAAAAGATCGAGAACTATCAGAAACAATGGCATTCATAGAGAAGTAGAATAATACAAATAAAACAAAAAGAAAAATTGTAGTATCAATATAGTTCTGGAAAAACCTAGATACCTTAGGGTTACATTTTCAATATCAGGGAATGGTTACCCAAAAACCATCGGTATGAAGTAAACACGAGAGGTACGAAAAAGGGAAAGTAAAACAATTTTTCTTGAGCTTAAGAACTAATGCCATAATAACGTCATGATAAGGGTTTGATTATCTTGTCAACGGCATGAGGATTTAAATCCGTCAGAAAGCACCTCATACCCATCACTAATATCAAACCTGCAACTATAATTTCAAAGAAAACAATAGGGTTGGACATCGAATTAGGGACAAAGTCTTTCCCGAACAACTGTGCATGCATTACTGAAAGGCAATCTACTGATAAAAATTACCGGAACTCCTTAAGATTGCCATAGCAACTATAGAACCCTACCAAAGATTTAACATTCTATAACGCAGATCGATGGAACTCCATTGGAAAATATCATGAAATTGCCAAGCCTCCACATGCCAAATCAAAGAGAAATTATGTAGAAATTCACATTAAACTAAGGCGAGTAAAAGAAACAACGGTCATATTATTTACATTTCGTGGCATAGTTTATCAACTCACTTCTAGTGCGAAAACCCCAAAACAGAGAAGGATTTTCATGCACAACTCAAACCCATAAGAGTTTTACTGAAAGAATAACGCATTCAGCTATACCAGCAAGAAAATATATAAAAAGACTTGACCAATACACATAAGACAGATAAAAATGTAGAACCCTCAACAATTTAAATATGTCCATGCATAAATTGTCAAAACGTCATGAGGGCGAATCTGACTTATACATACACAAAATTACAGAGCAATAGATTTAAATTTTGAACCCTCAAGGCTAAAGCCTTGATAGAGTAGTAACAGGAAAATCCAAATTTAAACTAGAAGAGGAGATCAAACCCCCGACACAGACTCCCATCTCTATGTGAGTATTCTAGAATCACCAAGATTTTCAAATAGTAACATACCTGAAAGATCCAAGGGATTAGAATGCCTACCTTGGCAGAGCTCTGGGTGGAATGTCGTTAGGAGCTAGCTAGGAAACTGCAAACATCGGAGAACACCTACAACAGAAGATCAGAATACATTAGAAGTATTATTTGAAGAATTTGCAAATGAAACTCTGTTTAAAAATCACCCCTTAAACATAAGAATAGGCGGAACTTTCACCTGCCAAGCCTCGCAAGGGAGATGAGTTTCTTGAACTGTGAGGACCTCCTCTGACCATCAAGAACTCGTTGTCTGAACACCTGAGAGCATGACATTGAAGCGATGTCATTACCAAGGGACCGAAACATCCAAAGAGAATTTCAAATGACAAAAAGTAGAGACCCTACCAGAGTCTAGGTAGAATTATGAGTTCCATCAAGCGTCGTTGATTGTGGTTAGGTGGAGGACAACTGTAGATGGAGCACCACAATCAAGGAGGATAGACACTTGTATAGTATATGGAGGGAATCCCGAAGGCTGAATCTGCCAAGCTAATAGGATAGATGGTCATAAACATAAACATTAATACGATTGCAAAAAATTATATTACGAGGACAACCCCTCGTACTATGAGATGGGTTTAAATTAATGTATATACACCTTAATTTAATATACCTCAACATATTATGTAAATGTGTATCCTTTGTAATATCTAAATGGTGTGATGAGTAATTATATCGGATGATTAATATTAATTTTTTTTTTTACATATAATGGAGATGTGACAAGTGTTATCAGAGCTAACTCAGGTTACAAAACTGAGGGCCTTTGGAACCTAATATTTGAAAAGTGTTGTGACTGAATACAATAAATAAGTAGGAGCAGCTGCTATGAGGAGAATAGGCAACGCACTACACGTACCCATGATAGAACCAGGACCTGCATCTTTTCCAGAAACCAACCCTGAAGTATGGGTGCAACTGGGTGAGGAACCTCGCAACACCAATGTCACCATTTTGGAAACCATGCAAGATTTGAAAGGAGAGATGGCTCGGTTAAGGGAAGACAATGAAAGACTTATGTAGGAGAGAAAATCATGAAGAGTCTGTCAGACAAACAAAACCAGCGTTCGCAAGTACCCAGCCCAGAAGATGGGCATATGACCGGAGAGCAAGAGTACCGAACGAAATATCTAGAGACTGAAGGAGGAGAAGAAAATCAGGAAGAAAAATCCGACAATGCTTCAAAACACAAAACACTGAAAAAACAAAGAACAAAACTATAGGAAGAATTTCGGAAAACAAAACCGCCCCTCTTCGATGGTGAGCAAGAAAAGGTAGCTGGAGTCTGGCTTATTAATATGAATAAGTATTTCAATTACAAGAGAGCCACTCTCTGGTGGGAAGAGGTGAAGACTGTGCGGGGAGTAAATGAACAAAACATAACATGGGAAAATTTTCAAAGATATTTTAAGGAAAGATATCTTACTGAACAATTTTATGACAAAAAAGCAAAAGAGTTTCATGTACTAAGACTGGGACAGATGACAATGGATGAATTCATTACCAAGTTCACATCCCTACTTCGATACGTTCCCTACATACGGGAAGAAAAGGCAAAGATGCATCGATTCATCGGTAGTCTACCCCTGTTCATGAAGGAGCATCTTGAATTCGATAACTCGAAAACTATGGATGAGGTTATACGAAAAGCTCGGATTTGTTACCAACAAAGCAGACAAAATGGAGATATGGGAAAAATATGGAATGACAAAAAGGGCATTAAGTTTCCTACTGGCGGCAAAGGAAACAAATATGTCATGAATAAAGGACCCCATAAAGGACAGATAATCAAAAATCAAAATAGGAATCCAACCAGATTTAAACTCCCTAATGAATCTAAAACCAATGAGCAATCAGGCAGAACCGAGGTTGAATTAGCTGCAAGACCCCCAGTGCAATGCTGGGGATGTGGAGGACCACACTATGTCAAAAATTGACCCAATCGCAAAGGCAATGAACAGATCTCTCAAATCTAGGAGGCATCCACTATAGAGGAGGTGGGTAGGGGCATCCCAAAAATCAATGCTACCCTTGAAGATCATCAAGCGGAATACCAACCGACCATGGTGGAATTCGAAGGCAAATTTTTTGACCAATCTATCTCTATTTTAATTGACCAAGGAGATACATTAAGCTATGTTAGTGCTAAGATAGTTGATAAGTGTTGTTTACAAGCAGTCAAATTTAAAAATCCTGGGTTAGTATAGCTAGCCACAGGGGAAAAAAGGAGAGTGTTGGCCAAAGTCAGCAGCTGCCCATATGTCAGTCCTTGATAACAGACCTAAATATCTTACCCCTGGGATCATATGACGTCCTTATAGGCATGGACTGAATAGAGAAGCTTTGTTCCCTTACAAATTGTAAGACAAAGGCTATCCACTATATAGATGAGGAGGGAAATAGGCAGGAGATGCAAGGCATTTTAAGGACAATAAAGTTAAGATCCATAACTGCTTCACAGTGAGCAAGCATCAGAAAAGGATGCCAAATATATGCAATTCATGTGGGTTATGCCAACTCCAAGGAGAAATCTAGTCCTTTGGAAAACATACCGGTAATACGAAATTTTCCAAATGTATTTCCTGAAGAGATTCTAGGACTTCCCCTTAAAAGGGACATAGATTTCACCATTGAACTAATACCGAGAGCCGCTCCGATGTCCCAAGCACCCTATCGCATGAGCATACCAGAGCTTACCGAAGTAAAGTTATAGTTACAAGAACTGTTAGATAAAAATTACATTCGACCTAGCATGTCACCTTGGGGAGCCCTGGTATTGTTTATTAAAAATAAGGATGGGACTCTGCGCATGTGTATGGACTATTTCTAGCTAAATAAGTTGACTATTAATAATAAGTATCCCTTACCAAGTTATATGAACTATTTGATCAGGTAAAGGGCGCGACAATATTTTCAAATATAGATCTGCGCTCAGGATACCATCAGATCATAATCAAGGAAGAAGACATAGCAAAGACAACTTTTAGAACTTGCTATGGACACTATGATTTCATCGTGTTACCCTTCGGGATGACCAACACCCCTGCCACCTTCATGTGTCTCATGAATGGTACATTCCATCCATATTTGGATAAATTTTTATTAATTTTTATTGATGATATAATAATTTATTCTCACAGCATTGAGGAGCATGAGGAGCATCTGAGAATAGTTCTATAGACTCTTAGAGAACATCAACAGTATGCCAAATACAACAAGTGTGATTTATTTAAGGAGAAAATCTAGTATCTAGGCCACATTATTACCAAGGATGGAATAGTGGTGGTCCTAGAAAAAATAAAGACTATAATGGAATGGCTCGTACCCAAGGACGTGGCAGATATAAGATAATTCATGCGGTTGACCAAGTATTACAAAAGATTTGTAGAGGGGTTTTCCAGAGTAGCATACCCCATAACTGTTGGAAATAATACTGAGAGGGGGGGGTTGAATCAGTATTAGCAAATCAATAACTTTTTCATTTCCATAATCAAATTTATATACGCTACTTCAGTGAAGGGAACTCGTGTGTACACACAATTGTATTTAAGGTAACTAGCGTATATCCAGCAAACTTATGATTCAATTAATTCATCATATGTTGATTTTTAATCAGTGCGTCAATACTTCATTAACCATATAAATAGTAACCAAGTGCAGTAAAAACAGAACAGGCCATCACACATAAGAAACATACATGAACACCAAGATTTAAGGTGGAAACCCAATGCGGGACAAAAACCACCTGCTGCTGTCTTCTTTTAATATAAGAAAAACCTATTTACAATCTTGTACTGGTGCAGATTCATACTAGTACGCAGGCACCCACCTGCAGAAGGCTACAACCTTCTCTCGTTCTCCAGCTTCTACTGGAAGGGAGCTACAACCCCCTAGCTCTTGTACTAGCCAATATGTTTACTAGTATGTAGGCGCCGACCTACAGAAGGCTACAACCTTACCTCTTCCTCCAGGGACCACGTTTCATAAATTTTCATACTGAATACTCCTAGAACACAACACCACAATCTAAAAGGCCACGTTTCATCCAATTTTCATACTAGACCCATCAACAACATTGAAGCTCAAAATCAATCACCACTGAACATTCAGAATATTTTCATCAAAACACAGTCACCAGAATCACAGATCAGAACCGAGAACTCTGCAACAACCACTAGAACCAACTATAAATTCAAATATCATATCTCATAATGTACACAATACTCTGATGAATTGAAATAGCGTGTATATGCGCTTTTACCAAAGCCAACAAGCATATACATCTGCAAATAATTTTGCAACTATTACAGACTTTAGTTATACCCAGATCATAACATTTACATAATAACCCATGCATCAATATTCAGATCTAGATTACATAATCAAACCAGATAATGATAATTCATTTCAAGCCTTAAGTTCTTGATCCATCATTAGATCTTATCCCTCATCAACCACTAAGGTTCATCCTTGATTCAGATCAAGCAAAGCACCATAAGTCGATAACCTGCATACTAGATCTCACACTTCATCAGATATTCGATACTTGCACACCTTGACCTAATGATCTTCTCCTCCTTTTATAGTTTTAGGCCTTTCTCAAAACCATGGACCAAAACCACTTAGGACCAATACCTTGGACCAAATACCTAGGGTCAATACCTTGGACCAGATACCTTGGACCAATACCATGGATCAAAATACCATGGACCAAATACTTTGGACCAAAAACTTAGTTTTCCAAGGTATACATGCTTTTCCTTCTGTGAAATTGCGTGTGTACGTATACGCTACTTGTGGTCAGTGAACCTGCGCTTATATGCAGCTTGGTCAAGGTGAACCTATGTATACCTCTCTTTCTTCATTCTGTGAAGACTGAACTATAATTCTTTGTTGTTTACCTACTATACTGTGATATTTCATCTGAGTGAGTTGCCATAAAGGACAATACCTGTATCATAATGCCAACAATCTTCCCCTTTGGACTTGATGGCAACAACAACACCAAGTCACTCTTCCCCTTTGACATCAAGGGAAAAGGGTCATGCTCCCCCTGAGTACATGTTGAAATCTCTAATTAAGCTCCCCCTTTGTACATGCTAAGATGTACCAATCTGTTCATGCTCCCCCTGAGCACATGCTGAGTCTGCAAAAATATTTTTCAAAAGAATAACATGACTCTACAACTCAACTAAGTGAGTATGACCTTCCTATCACCAATGACTCATACATACATCAATCTTCCAACCAAGTGGGGATATACCAAATGTTTATACATGACTGAAATAGAAATTATTACATCATCCTTCCCATGCAAAGTGGGGTTACAAATTAGGTCTTTGCATGACCTTTACATCAAATGGTATACATGACTTTTATAACAGAGACCAACAATCTAAACAAGACCATGATAGTCATCAACAACTATCATACACCATATATGATCTGCACCATCAACAGCATCAGGATCAACAGTTTGTATATTTCTATCATCAAAGGAGTCACCTGAATCAAAACAACTATGTGGATCTATACCAAGATCTTCTAAGATAATGCCAACAATGCATTAGAAGCATATGCTCCCCCTGAACCTGTGTAAACTTATGAGTACCAACACATTTCCACATATCATCTGCAAATTGTAACCATATCAAACAGATCAGACTCCTTTTCCTGAGTTTGTCCCTATGCTTTTTCCTCAAAACACCATCTACACGATTGTGCAGCTTCTAACTCGCGTATATACGCGACTTCTCTTCATAATAGTTGCATATGAAAATTGGAATACTGAAGTTTTACACTTTAGATTCCCCTAGGTTTGTTATGTCTGCAAACTGAGTTATGCCACATCTTTCTGACAATAATTATGCCTTCTTCAATTCATTGGATTGTGATGATGTATGCTCCTTTTTGTTTGGTGTCCGAAATTTGCTCCTACATTCCTTTACTTTATGTCCAAACTTGTTACATGCATAACATCTTACATGTTTCATATTCCTTTTATTGCAATCAATAGCTTTGTGACCAAACATATTGCAAGAAAAACAATATCCCTTAAAGTACCTAGAACATGATGATCTTTTTGTGTGATGGTCTTGAACCATTCTACTTCTGCATCTAGCTGCAACATGTCCAAAATTATGACATATAAAAAATTCAACATCATTCATCGAAGGAAATACCCGACTATCACTTCCACAGTTAGGAGTAAAAGATTTTCTTTCCTTGGTTGTTGATGGGGTTGACCTTTTATTTCCTTGTTGAGCATCTCAGATTTTTCATTGGAGTTTCTTACCTTACCTTGTGAGCTAGATTCACCTTCATGAAAACCAAGACCAATCTTTATAATGGGCCAACACTGAACTTTGAGGATTTCATCTAACGTTTCTGATCCTTTAGAAAATCTAATATTTAGAGTCTTTGTCTTTTCAAGTTCTTTTCTTAGACTTACTACTTGACATTCTAACACTTCATTGTGTTTGTCCTTTTCAATGAGTTGATGTGTCACTGTGTTTATGACTATATCCTTTTCTGCCAAACTGATTTTAAGTTGACTAATTTCTTTAAGGAAATCTTCCTTTTCTAAGCCATTATTTTCATATGCCATGAGTAATTTAATTTCTTGATCATCTTCATCACTATTGGACAAGCCATCACTATCATCATGAGTATAATAATTTCTATTACCTTCTTAAGACATCTTTCCTTTGTTATGAGGGCATCTAGTAGCGTAATGACCAGCTCTACCACAAGAAAAATCTTTGAAAGGTAGCTTACCTTTGAACCTTCCAGAACCCTGTTGAAGCTTCTTCACAAAATTTACCTCATCTTCTTCTTCTGAAATGTGTCCTGATTCATTGAGTTTTTCTTTTCCCTTTGCTGGTGCTTTAAATGTGGCTTCTCTCATATCTGATGGTCCTCCTTTTCTCATCTCAAAGGCAGTTAAGATTCCGTGAAGCTGCGTCATAGTGATATTTTGCAGATCTTGCTTTTCTTCTATGGCAGACACTTTAGGTTCAAATTTAGCGGACAAGGATCTCAAAACTTTCTCAACTAAGGCAACTTCCTTAATTTATTCACCCAGATTCTTCATACAATTGACAATCTCATCTATGTGTAAGATGTAACTAGTGATGCTTTCATCACTATGCATCTTAAGAGTTTCATACTGAATTCTGAGAGTTTGAAGCTTAGCACGTTTTACCTGAGAGTCTCCTTCCTGGCTTAGAATGATTTTATCCCATATTTATATGGCTGATTTGAGCTGCATGACTTTGAGAAACTCTGATTTTCACAAACTTCCCAATAAAATAGTGACAACTTTGGCATTGGTTTCATAATCCTTTTTACCTGCCATATCTGTAGGAATTGTTGTTGGAAATGTATATCCTCCTTCCACAATTTCCCAAACATCTATTGCAAGCGATTGTAGATAGGCTGTGGTTCTTATTTTCCACTAAACAAAATTGCTCCCATCGAAGATTGGCGGTTTGATGGATCCCATGCTTTCTTGATTATTCATGTTGATGGATCTCCCTTCAAGAAATCAAGCTTCTTATGAAGGACCTGCTCTGATACCAATTGTTGGAAATAGTACTGAGAAGGTGGGGTGAATCAATATTAGAAAATCAATAACTTTTTCATTTCCATAATCAGATTTATATATGCTACTTCAGTGAAGGGAACTCGTGTGTACACACAACTGTATTTAAGGAAACTAGCATATATCCAACAAAATTATGATTCAGTTAATTCATCATATGTTGATCTTTAATCAATGCATCAGTACTTCATTAACCATATAAATAGTAACCAGGTGTAGTAAAAGCATAACAAACCATCACACATAAGAAACATACATGAACACTAAGATTTAAGGTGGGAACCCAATGTGGGACAAAAACCACCTGCTGCTGTCTTCTTTTAATATAAGAAAAACCTGTTAATCATGCACTGGTGCAGACTCATACCAGTATGCATGCACCCACCTGTAGAAGGCTACAACCTTCTCTCATTCTTCAGCTTCTACTGGAAGGGAGCTACAACCCGCTAGCTCTTGTACTAGATGATATTTTTACTAGTATGTAGGCACCGACCTACAGAAGGCTACAACCTTCTCTCTTCCTCCAGGGACCACGTTTCATAAATTTTCATACTGAATACTCCTGGAACACTACACCACAATCTGAAAGGCCACGTTTCATCCAATTTTCATACTAGACCCATCAACAACATTGAAGCTCAAAATCAATCACCACTAAACATTCAGAATACTGTCATCAAAACACAGTCACCAGAATCATAGAGCAGAACCCAGAACTTTGCAACAACCACTAGAACCTACTGTAAATTCAAATATCGTATCTCATAATGTATATGCTACTATGATGAACCAAAACAGCGTGTATATGCACTTTTACCAAAGCCAACCAGCATATACATCTGCAAATAATTTTGCAGCTATTATAGACTTCAGTTATACCCAGATCATAACATTTACAGAATAACCCATGCATTAGTATTCAGATCTAGATTATACATAATCAAACCAGATAATGATAATTCATTTCAAGCCTTAAGATCCTGATCCATCATTAGATCTTATCCCTCATCAACCGCTAAGGTTCATCCTTGATTCAGATCGAGCAAAGCACCATAAGACAATAACCTGCATACTAGATCTCACACTTCATTAGATATTTGATACTTGCACACCTTGGCCTAATGATCTTCTCCTCCTTTTATAGTTTTAGGCCTTTCTCAACACCATGGACCAAAACCACTTAGGACCAATACCTTGGACCAAATACCTAGGGTCAATACCTCAGACCAAATACCTTGGACCAATACCATGGACCAAATACTTCGAACCAAAAACTTAGTTTTCCAAGGTATACGTGCTTTTCCTTCTGTGAAAGTGCGTGTGTACGTATACACTACTTGTGGTCAGTGCACCTACGTGTATATGTAGCTTGGTCAAGGTGAACTTGCGTATACCTCTCTTTCTTCATTCTGTGAAGACTGATCTGTAATTCTTTGTTGTTTACTTGCTATACTGTGATCTTTCATCTAAGTGAGTTGCCATCAAGGACAATATATGTATCATAATGCCAACAATAACCTCCTTGCAGAAGAAAGGGAAATCTTTCAAGTGGACAATGGAATGTCAAAAGAGCTTTGACCAGCGTAAGCATTTATTAACCACTGCACCTATCTTGAGCATTATAGACCCAAAAAAAGGTTACATAGTCTACACTGATGCTAGCAAGGAAGGGGTGGGTGGCATTCCAATGCAAGAAGGTAGGGTGATTGCATATGAATGCAAGAAACTCAAGGAGTACGAGCAGAAGTATTCCGCTTATGACTTAGAATTAACTGATGTCATTCATGCACTAAAAATGTGGCGCCATTATCTTATTGGTAAGAAATTTCTTCTGATGACAGATCACCATAGTCTAACCAACTATTTTAAACAACCTACTTTGAATGCCAGACAAGCCAGGTGGAGCGACTTTTTAAGCAGTTTTGATTTCGAAATCAAGCATTTGAAGGGGAAAGAGAACCGAGTCATGGATGCTTTAAGTTGAAAATTACATTGTATTTATGAAATTTCCTATAGTGAAATACAAACTACCTTCCAGGAGTTGATCAAGGAAGCAGCTGGACAAGACCCAGAATATCAATCCTTATGGTAGCAAGCCAAAGTTATGAACAACCAGAAATAGTAGCTAGGATACGAAATAAACATGGAAGGTATGATGATTTATAAAGGAAGGATATATGTACCTAACCAAAAAGAAATTAAGGATTTAATTTTAGATGAATGTCATAAGAGCCCATATGCAGGCCACCTAAGTATCAAAACCTAATTACTATGCTTAGGAAAGAATATTTCTGGCCCGACATGAAAAAGGATGTTGCTGAATATCTAACTCGTTGTCTGGAATATTAGCAAGTAAAAACAGAACATCAACACCCAGCTGGATTATTACAACCCCTACCCATTCCATAATGGAAATGGGAAACCATCTCCATTGACTTCATCATGGGACTACCCAGATCCAAAAGGAAAAATGACTCAATAATGGTAGTAGTAGACAAATTGAGAAAATCTGCTCATTTCGTACCTGTGCAATCAACTTACAAGGCTATTCAAATCACTAACATTTTCATGCAAAATATTTTTCGATTGCATGGATTACCAAAATGTATAATCTCTGATCGCGATGTAAAGTTTACATCGGCTTTCTGGAAGGCCTTATTCAAAGGATTAGGCACGCAATTGAATTTTAGTACAACATATCACCCTCAAACGAATGGGCAAACCGAGCGAGTGAAACAGGTGGTTGAGGACATGCTGCAGACTTATGTAATGCAACAACCCTCCAAATGGGAAGATTACTTGCACTTGGTAGAATTTGCTTATAACAATGGCTATCATACGTCATTACAAATGAGCCCATTTAAATTATTGTATGGGCGCAGGTGACTAACCCCTTTAAGCTGGGGAGACCGGAAGATAAGTGAATGTTAGGTCCAAAAATGCTACAAGAAATGGAGGAGATGGTCAAAAGGGTTCGATCAAATTTAAAGGCAGCTCAAGGTTGGCAAAAGAGCTTTATTGATCGAAAAAGGAATTTCCAGGAATTTCAAATAGGGGATCACGTTTATGTAAGGGTACGACCAAAGAAAAGTACCTTGCAATGGAACGATTGTGCCAAGTTGGCACCCTGATTTTGCGGCCCTTTTCAGGTTTTAGCAAGAGTTGGACCAGTGGCTTATCAGCCAGCCTTGCCTAGCAACATTCGTATGCATAATGTTTTTCATGTTTCGGTATTAAAAAAATATGTTTACAATCCTAAACATATAATTAATTGGCAAGATATACAAGTAATTAAAAGTTTTTTTTTTGGCCAAAAAAGTATTAAAAGTTAAAAAGGAACAGACAACTTTTTTTTTTTTAATTGTCTATAGGTCGAACCATAAGACGAGTTCCTGGTCAAACCATTGGTTATACTTGCTCAGAGAGAAGTAATGTTGCGGAAATAAGCTATCACCCAGGTTAAAGTGCAATGGAAGCACTTTGAGCCGGAAGATGCCACCTGGGAAGATGAACAATTTATGAGGAAGGCCTTTCCAGGTCTATTCGTAGCAGAAAAACATCGGGACATTGTTTGATTTTTAGGGGGGGAGATGTGATGTCCGCGGGAAAAACTATAATTATTTCTTTTACCACAGTAAAAACAAAGACTGGATTTTATTATTATTATTATTATAAACATTTGAATTAAGTATTTGAGTTTTGCTAATTATGAATGGGAAACAAATGATTGAATGTTGACAAATGTTGAAACTCTTTCATATCAAGAAATGAGGGAAAGGTAGTTACCTAACCCTAACCACTACTCTATCTATGAATTCCCAAGAATTAATCAAGAGGGTAGGAGGTACCTAAGAGAATGAGTAGGGAAAGACGGAAGTGGACCTTGCACGTTTGATATTAGTGATGGGTATGAGGCGCTTTTTGAGGGATTTAAATCCTCATGCCATGGACAAGATAATCAAACCATTATCATGACATTATTATGGCATTAGTTCTTAACCTCAGGAAAATTTGTTTTACTTTCCCTTTTTCGTACTTCTCGTGTTTACTTCATAGTGATGGTTTCTAGGTAACCATTCCCTGATATCGAAAATGTAACCTTGAGGTATCTAGGTTTTTCCAGAACTATATTGATACTACAGTTTTCCTTCTTGTTCTATTTGTATTCTTCTTCTTTTCTACGAATGTTGTTGTTTTTGATAGTTCTCGATTTTTTGGAAAGAATCTGAATCATAAATTAATTCTTTCATTATATAAGATGTCTTTGGTTCCTTTACTTATAGTAAGTATTTATATCGTTTTTCAGTTCCTTTGATTACAGTCTCTGCTCTATTTACATTAATTATCTATATTGTCTTCCTTTAAGCTAGAGTTATACTGATTTTGATATCACAGTATACAGGGTTGTTTAGAGTTTTCATTTATAGGCATTCATTGCTTCCTTGACTAATAACCAAGACTAAAATGACTAAATCATTAATTTCTAATTATGTTATCATGCTAAAACTGAACCAACAATATGCTAGGTATTTGTACTACATACCTGTATTCAGTCCTT
>Ga0115851_100473_pt1 | contig 17912 bp, 11 predicted proteins | sample InSIn2gowninarea_FD_83865 | JGI IMG/M metagenome (GOLD analysis project Ga0115851, IMG submission 83865)
ACTTGCAAGCCAGTACTTGCACACAATAGTGCTCTTGGAGGATCCAGGAGTAGATGGTCGAACAAAGGTGTTTGCCATGGACTTACCGACTAACACGCCACTATCGCTAGTGTTTAAAGATGGACGAATATCGGCCTTATCGGTACCGAGCAGGGATGCGATTGCGGCCGCAAGGTCGAACGAGTGCTCTTCAAGAGCGGTCTCAATCTGCTCATCCAACATCTGATCACCAAGAATAGATCTAAGCATGTCATAAGGACTCATATCAGGCTGCGGAACCCATTCTGGTGCGGCTGCGCTCAGTGGTCCTGTTCCACCGAAAGATGAATTGCTTGTTGTATCGTCCTCCATCAACCAGTCGACCGTGTCGTTACCAAAATCGCCGTATATATCTGGGGTGGGGCTGGTGTCTGAAAATTCATAAGCATTCAGATTAGGACTGTGAGGAATTGGTTGAGCGAGTGCCAGCCGTGGGGACGGTCGAGGGGACACGAACGGGGATACTGCAGAACGCTGGCGAGAGAAGCTGGGACGTGAAGCAGGGAAACCAGTGGACAGGGCTGGACTGGAGGATGGGGGTGGCGAGCCTAACGGTGTGGGAGCTCTGTTGACCTGCCACGGCGCAGGTGAAGCCTTGCGAATAACGGTATGTCTCTGTAGCAGCTCCTCGTCCCCCTTTGAGGCGTTCCTATGTCGCCATAGAGCGTCCAGTACCGCATTCTCAAGAGCTGGGCCGCTCAAAGTCGTTTCTTTCCGCAACAAGTCCTCCAACTGCTCAATTTTGTCCTCCTCTTCCAGCTTTTGGTTATCTAGAATGCCCCTGCATAGCTGGTATTGCTCGGTGGTAATCATGGTACTGCTGCTCGATAGCCGCTTATTAGGTTATCACTTTATTAGGATCGCCGTCAATGAAGATGGTTCCAGACATCGATGCCGCCGGCAGATCAGTTCGCGCTTGTGGTGACAGACTAACAAGACCTGAGAACTGTTGTAGAGGACACGAGGAGGCAGGAGACGGGCTTAAGCATTGATGCGCGTGAGGATCTGTACTCGTCAAAACGGGAGACGGACAATGACAGTGGTGAGAACTGATGGATGTTGCTGCGCAGTGCTTCGGATCATCAAGTTACTTTCTACGACTGACACTGGTGACACCGACGACGATTGCGCCAACCCAGACAATGTCGGGCTTAGTAACGAGGATTGTGCATGAACGAGTTCCTGTCAATGCAGCGCCAACTAATACGTCACCCCGATGGAACTTAGCCCTGTGGCTCCTCGGCCGCCCTTCGTATGGAGGCCCACCGCGTGTTCGAATGGATCCCCGTATTTTTCCTAGAGTATCGAGCAACGACAATACGTAACTTGTAGCTTGACATGGATCGCTGCGACCTGCTTTCTTTGCCTTCAACGACATCTGCACCACGGCTCTGCTTGGTACGCCAATGATTCGCACATAGCTTAGGACCGCTCTCGTTCCAAGAAGAGTTCTTTGCTTTCCTTTTGGCAGCCGTTGGCGCACCTGAACTCATCATGTCGCCGTCGATAACGCTTCCAGAATCACCTCGTATCTCGTCTCCTGACATCTACGGCTCATCTCCCCATCGATCTCGCCCGGCGCCGTTGAGTAACAGGACGTCGCATTACGGCAGGAGCAGAGTGGCTGGGATGCGAGATGAAATCATCAATAGTGCCGAGATGGTACAACGGAGAGTTATGGCAACAGTCCACAAAATGACGCCTTTACAACGAATTCTAGCTGGGATAGCTTTGGTTCTAGCTGGAGTCACTGGGCTTCTATTCTTGATTTTCAATGAACGGCTGTTTGGTTGGCTTGGGCCATATGCTGACAAGTGGAAGCATACAACTGGTGGCTGGACAATCCTCTGGGCCCTCACATTTCTAACAGCATTTCCACCCATGATCGGATATTCAGCGTGCGGCACTACAGCTGGATTTGTGTACGGTGTTGGTGAAGGCTGGCTTATATATGCCAGCGCCTCGGTGGCTGGGTCTTTCTGTTCTTTTATCGTGTCAAGAACAGTGCTCAAGAAATACGTAGAGCGTATGGTGGCTAACGATAAACGCTTCGCCGCCTTAACTCTAACTCTAAAGGAAGACGGATTAAAGTTGCTTTGCATGATCCGATTATGCCCGCTGCCCTACTCTCTCAGCAACGGAGCTATGTCGACATTTCCTACTATTCAACCTTCTACCTATGCTCTGGCTACAGCAATCATCTCACCGAAACTGATCATTCACGTTTTCGTTGGAAGTCGGTTAGCCGCAATAGCAAAGAACAAGGAGGAGATGAGTGCCGGAGATAAAGCACTAAATTGGGCGAGCATCTTCTTCTTTGGAATGCTCGGTGCCTTTACGGGTTGGTTTATTTACCGGAAAACCATGCAGCGAGCTCGAGAACTAGAGGCCGAAGAACATGACAACGTTCGAAGTGCAGTTCGACATACAGGGGCTCCACCACCGGAATTCTCAGATGACCCTGAGGCACAGGTAGCGACGGGAACCTTGGTACAGGACGATGACGAAATCTCATATTTCGACGATGAACCGACTTCACAATCTTACCGTGACGAGCAGCCAGATGAGAACCACGTGCTTGGTAAAAGTGACGTTGACGACGACGACGACGATGCTGACGCTTGGAGATAACCTGATTTGGTAGAACATTCTCACATAGAGCATCAAATATAGACTGGTCCAATAGTATTTTGGATCCTGCTATCTCGTGCTGTTCTTTTTTGCCGTGTTTAGTTACGCGCAGGCAGAAGCACACGAGGCGTGATTCATATGTGGCCTAACCAAGCAAATGGTGTGCTTATTATGCTAATCAGCTTCGCATGGGGTTTAGCTTCGACCACTGCCCAGTTAATTTTAGTATCACTAGCCCGACTGTGTTGTCCATCTCAAGTACTATGGCGTATCAAAGGAAGGATGATGAATGACAATGGTATCGAACATCGTCCGACTGATAACATGAAGCGAACAACTTGCAAGTCAACCCAAAACATGACCAATGCGTGAGCTTCGATCTACTTGAAACCTTCTAGGGAAGGAAGCGTTGGAAGCGGTTATGGCCATCAGATAGGTCCCTGTCATGCGCAGTCAAGGTCCATAGGTATGGCGAATGAATAAGTTCGACCTCGCATCTGTACACCGTCGTCATAGTGGCCCATATCGCTGCAACCGAGTTGAAACATAATGAGATCAAGCCGGTAATGAGCGACTCAGCAAGGCAGCCTGTACCGATTAGATACAAAGGTTAAAACCCAATAAGTTGGGAATTGGTTGCTGCTAGGCGACGGGGCTAATAAACACTGTGAGTTTGTAGTGGCTCAAATGACCGTAGGTCGGCGTATCACAGTGTATTGACAGCTCTGTTGAGCACAAAAGCTGGAGTGTAAAGAGTGCCTGGCAAGCACTACGGAGCGCAAGCGGTACCAAAAGTCTGTGTTCGGTCGTGGCCATTATTTGTAAGTTACAGCACTGCAGCCTCCACAATCTCCAGGTCTTCAGCCATGACCACCGTCGCAGTACCTTATGCGGCCGAATGCGAACCAAAATCAGCAGCGCTACCAACTATGTCGGCATTAGGCTTGCATTCACATCTGCGCCTTTGCGACTCTCGCTCTGTTGTGTGAACAGCGCAGCTATCGTCGACTTCACTCGAACCTCCACGTCGCTTCGTTTTTCGCCTACCCTGACGGTATCTGAGCATTGTGACCGGCGCTCGAACACGCACGCTAGACTATTGCAATTTCGCTGTTCCTAATCTCAGGCGCTCCGACCGACGACTTTCAACGCTCCACGATCCGCCTGCTGCCATTCTGCACAACAAACTGGATAAAGCGCTTTTGCTTCTGGGCACCTGACCCCTCCTCATCTGTCTCAACTAGCAAGTTGTGAATAGTTAATTATACAATTTTCCGACATTGATCAAATTATCCTTCAGTTTTCTGCCCGAGCACAGTCGCAACGTTCGGATGAATTTGGGGCGGTTTGATCAACACAACACTCGTGATTAAATCCGTGAATACGAAGCGCATCGCAAACTGATATCTGGCAAGAGGCACGAACAAACATCAGTGAAGGCACACGAATTCTATGCCATCTGGCACCCTCGGTGCCATGGCTAGTGCTCAGCCTATCAACCAGGCTTCGCATCGTGGTGCTCCAGTTTTCCAAGGCGTTCAGCAGGCCGTTTCACCTCCGTCGAGGGATCAATTGAAGTCATGGTGGAAAGGTTTCGGCAGAAGGAAGGAGAAGGAGGAAGAAAAAGGTGCGTGCGGTGAACACTCGCTATCAGCCACGAAAAGTGCTGCTGGTTGTGCGGTCTTGAGAACGACACCATAATCCCTCCATTCTGAGAAAGCAAGTATACTGATGAATGGAACAGTGCCCGTGTCTCGGGGCATATTCGGTGTGCCATTACCCGAGAGCATCCTCTATGCAAACGTTGCAATTTCCCTCACGAACGAGCAAGGTGAAAGTTTCATTTACGGTTACGTACCTATAGTAGTTGCAAAATGTGGTGTGTTTCTCAAAGAGAAAGGTTAGTTTCCTTGTCGGCTGCCTTGAGCGTTTGGCTGACGTGTGACAAGCAACGGACGTAGAGGGTATATTCCGACTCAGCGGATCCGCAAAACGGATCAAGGATCTTCAAATGATTTTCAATTCTCCTGACCGATACGGCAAAGGCCTAGACTGGACTGGTTACACAGTACATGATGCAGCTAATATTCTGCGTCGATACCTGAATCAACTTCCGGAGCCTATCGTACCACTCGACTTTTACGAACGATTCAGAAATCCACTAAGAGCATATCAAGCAAAGGCTGGAAACGATGCTCTGGTAATGGAGAATCAAGAGCATGCAAAAGCTGTCCACGCATATCAAACCTTGATCAAGGAATTGCCAGCTTTGAATCGCCAGCTCCTGCTATACATTCTCGACCTGTTAGCTGTCTTTGCATCCAAATCAGACCTTAACCGAATGACAGCTCAAAATCTAGCTGCTATTTTCCAACCCGGTATAATATCACATCCTCATCACGATATGGCGCCGAATGAGTACCGGCTTAGCCAGGATGTATTGATTTTCCTGATTGAGAATCAGGACAACTTCTTGATCGGCATGAATGGTACTGCCATGAGCGACGAGATGAAGGATGAAGTTCGAAGCGGTCCACCTTCGATCAAAACACCAAAGGCAACTCTCGGTCGATCAGCGTCTACCGCCAGTGCTGGGACGGATAGTCTCCGAAGAGTGGGAGGGCTGCGGCGTGGTGGATCTGTCTCATCACGTACCTCAAGGGATCGCAGTAGTCCTGGGGTATCCAGTCCAGGTACACCAGCATCTCCCTCAACCTTTCCTGGCAACTCTAGCGGCTCAGGAAGTCTTGGCCGCAGTAACACAGTACCCTCGAACCGGTCGCCTGCAATGACCGGACACCGATTTCAAAGAATACCAGAAACCAGCCAATCAAGCACATCTGTATTGAACACCCCCGCAACAATCCGAGATTCTTCGTTGGATGAGAATGTTACGACGAACCTCCAAAGCTCTGCAACTACACCGAGCACTGATACACGACCTCCCCAAACGCAGAACACTCTAGCTGAACTCAGTAGAACTGGCCAACCAGAAGCGTCGGCAGTCGCTACACAAGAAGGGAGAACCATTCAGGATTCGCTCTCAGTGACACCAGTAAATGGAAAGCAACCGAAGGAACGAATATTATCAACCTTTTTCCCAAGATCCCCAATTTTCGGACCATCAGATCAGCAGTTGAACCAACAGCAACAGCAGAACAAACCTAAAAAACTTCAAAAGCGAAAGATACCTGGTAGCACCAGCGACAGTGCTCAAAGTTCTCAGGCTTCTTTAGATAATGGTGAGGAAGGAAGCACTTTTCAGACACCCTTATCAACGCCAATCCCTGCAAACCAAGAAAGAGCAGATCCGATTGAGAACTACACCCAGGCTGTCCCACCAGCAACAACAGCCCCAACCACTGAACAGCTCCCTGGAACACAATATACCACATCCCCTCCATCTCGCGAAGCACGGAACAGTCGAGGCTTAATGCCACCAAACTCACCAACACCATCAATACATTCACGAGGCTCTGCTACTGATCCTTCCGACCTGGACGCATTAGATGATCCTGTTGTTCGCGAGGAGAAGAAGAGGCGCAACCGGTTCAGACTTTCGAGCGCTTGGAAAAGCGATGATGTACCCCTGGCACCTCCACCACTCATTGGGCAAAATCCGGGTGCTCGAATTAGCAATAGTTCGCTTGGCTCCAATCGGCCAAGGAAAAGTTTCACTGGTGATTCACAGTTGACACAGGCTAGCATAGCGGATGGGTCCAGTACTGGTCATCCTTCGGCTTTCCCAACGTCGAGCCGCGAGTCTGCCGAGATGCTCAAAGAAATATCAGGCGAACCTGTAAAGAAAGAGGGTATGCTGAGTAAGTGGAAGGCAAAGCTTACTGGATCTGATAGGCGGGAACGCGAGGCAGAAAGGGCGAAGAGTCCTCCACGGCTACATCCCGATCAAAATAGTTCCAGGAACAGTCTAACAGCTATGGCACACGAGGCCTTCTCACCACGTGGCCGGTCTTTTGACAAGCCTCGAGAAGATGTCTTGCCTATAGTTAAAGAGAAGCCCCTGGCAGAAGCACAGTACCAGCCAGCGCAGTATCCGGTTCAACCGCAACAGTCTAGCCCAGTACAACATCAAACTCAAGCACAACAACCTTCTCAGCTCTCGGAACAACTTGCTTCTGTGTCACTGAAAGCTGTACCTACACAAGCACAATTGCCGGCCTCTTCTACAGCTCCACTTACAATCTCGAACACCACTCCGGCTCTTGCCCCGCTGGTTTCCGCTGGTCCTGGACCAGTACCGATTGTCATACCAGGGCATGTGTCAGGAGCTGTGTCTACACTTAGCAATCCCCACAATACTGCAACCACAGCCGTTCACGCATTGACTACAATGGATCCTCAATCACAAGGAGCATTCACAACTGACATTTCGGTCGCAGCAGTTGAGGAAAGGGCTGCAATAAAAAATGAACATGCACCAACAGAAGCAACAAACCCTGATACTGAAATCGTAACCGACCTTGCACAACAGAACAACACATCTGGACCATCTGCACAACCAGTGGTAGAACCACAAACTAATCAGCAAAACCTCTTGATAAAGGAACAGACCTAGTTGAAAATCAGCAACAGCCAATTTACCACCACGACTGATTACGGTAAGGATTCGTGATAGATAATTTTTTTTGCACATATGAGCGCTTATAGCGATGTTGGCAAGTTCCATCTGAAGAAGCAGACGAGCTTTGATGTCCTCCTTAATGTAGTTAACGGTTCTAAGTACATAAGAGCTGAATACTATCCATAATCACTATGCCTTAACTACCGTACACCCGCTTTTATTCTTAACACAGTTGTTTATGAGTAAAGACTGTGTCCTCTATTTTTGTACCGGCCATTCGCGAGTGAATGTGCTTTCCTTGACACAATGCTCACCACAACCGCTACCCAGTGGTATTGTGACAAGGCAACAAGGCCACCAAATCAGGCAAATGATGCAAATCAGTAGCTGCGGCGAGTTCAACCAATCACTCTCGTGTCTCTAGTTCCACCAGGATTTTTCGTAGTTGCAGAGAAACCCATCTGAGCAGGAATAAAATAATATTGCGCTGGGTTCACAGTCCCTTATACCACATTGCTGAACACATTTCTGGCTAAATCGCAACCACGAAATCTATTCTCCTCTTTCGCAAGCAGATCTAGCCTTGGAAATCTCTGCACGACAAGCATTCTAAGAGCTCTCACACGCTCGAATATCACTACTTCAATTCCACTGATTATAGTGTGAACCCTCAAATCCCGTAACAACTCTTAGCGCCCAATTCTCGGAAAACTCAAAGAGACATCGTCAAGGGAAAGGTGCCAAAATGGCAAAAGACAAATCCCTTTCCAAAGACGAGCGCAAAGCAGCTAGAAAAGCTGAGAAGGAAGCAGCTCTGACAGAACCGGCAGGCATTTCGAAATCCAAGTCTGACAAGAAAGAAAAGAAGGAGAAAAAGGAGAAGAAAGCCAAACTAGCAGAGAAATTCCTCGACGAGGTGGAGAAAGCAGATGGTGCAGTTGTGGAGGTGAAGGGGAATAAGAAAGAGGTTATCAAGACAGGAAACGTAGGTACTGATGGCGAGGTTGAGAGCGAAGTTGAGGGCGAGGGAGAGGACGGTATGATTGTGGATAGCAAGGGTGCTGTGAGGCCGATTGGGGCACTGGTACCGTTTGCGAATCCTTTGGCGGATGAGAAGGTTGGAAAAAAGGTCTTTAGGGGCGTCAAGAAGGGTACGTTCCATGTCTAGCGAACACACCAGCCCCCTTTGGATTACGTTTTCTGGTACTAATGCTAACTTTACATACAGCTGCCGCACAACGAACATTAAAGCGCGGTGTCAAAGAGGTCGTCAAAGCTCTCCGAAAGTCGCCTTCAGGCGCTCCTTCAAAGTCCTCCGATCTACCAACTGGCATAATAGTGCTAGCAGCAGACATCTCCCCTATGGACGTCATCTCACACATCCCCGTGCTTTGCGAAGACCACAACATCCCATACATCTACGTCACGAGTCGAGCTGAGCTGGGCATGGCCGGACAAACTAAGAGACCAACCAGTGTGGTCATGATTGCGAGAGACATTGTGCAGAAGAAGGGCGCCGAGAAGAAAGAGGCCAAGAACGAGGATGGAGAGGATTGGAGCGAGACGTTTAAGGGATTGGTGAAGGTTGTGGAGCGAGAGGGTAGGCATGTGAAGATATGAACAACGGATAAGTTGGTTGATTTCGACCATACACCGAGTTATGCGAAGGCATGCTCTCGAAGCTGGAATAGTTGACCTGCATATATGATGGCGTTCAGGATCCTGGTTCGGTAAAACTGCGTTACATAGGTAGGCATGCTGGGCGACAAAACTGAACCTGGACAAGGGTAAAGCACTTACCTTCCTCGTTCACAATATACACCATTGCACAAATCTCAATCTAACAGTAACACCCCAAACGGTTCCAATATCTCATAGGTCCCAGACTATCGCGCAAGGCTGGCTAGCAATCAAAACCCCTTTAGTACCGGCATACATGTACATGTACAGTTACATATATGTTCAAAACACAGCTTCCGTAGACAACAATCCAGAAGGTGGTACTCATGGCACATTGCGATGCTATAGTGTTTTAGAGTCGGGTAACTTATGCCCATGTTATCGTGCATGGCTAGGAAGAATATATTTGGTTCCGTTCAAGTAGGAGTCTCGCGTATATACGCTTTCGAGGAGGACAATGGGATTAAACGGTCAGGTATTGTGTTGATAGGTACTGTGAGTATGTATGTACGTGTATTGATCGAGCATCTGTTTGACCTCTGAGTAGTAAGGATTTTCCACGGGATGTAAATTCTGCTAAGAATTTATTTGTATCAATAAAAACAAGTGTTCGGATCATGATTCGCAAAATCTAGGATATGTGATTTATTCAATTCGAGAATACGTTCTCGAATGTTTGTGTTTCTGCTATGATGAATCTCAGGACGGTCATGCCTGATTTATTTATCTACTGTACTGTAGGTAGCTATTTCGTCAACCCTGGCTGCAGGGCTTGTGGAAGTGCTCAAGTTGCACTTTCGTGTGTTTCTCGACGGACGACATGTGGCGCCGGTATCTTGATAACTTGCCATGCTATGACATGTCATGACAAGCTGAAGGATATATAAGTAGTCGCTAGATATTGGATCCATAGCCGCTGGGCATCGGTAGTCCACCACTTCTGCTATGGGATAACCCTTTGTGCTAGCGACCCCAGTAATGCAATAAACGTGCGTGCCTGCTTCAATGCACGTATCGTCTCGGGTTGCGATGTTCAGCGCTTGATAATATCGTGCCAAATCGCTCGCGCCTGAGTAGCGACGTCGGCTGCAGGTTGCCGATACAGCTGCTCAGACCATCGAGGCTGGCGGTGCAAGATAGAGTTTGTGTGGTGGGTCTGCAAAAGAGCTGTCCTTCAAGTCGAGCGCATATATCCCCTCTGTCATTCTTCTCTTTTCTGCAGTCTCAGCTACCTAGCCTGCGCCGTCTACCTCTGTTGCCTCCTTCAGGCCGTTGGGCCAGTACTTCTCTCAGTAACGGGTCGTCTCGGTCTTTCTCGACATGATGGACTCGCACGTGTCGTTGCAGATTGTCTGGTCTGGGATACTTGTGTTGTTGATCAGGACAGAATGGGCAGACATAACCGGGTGATTGATGTACCAAGCCGTGTCTACCAAAATTATCAGTATTTGTTTCGCGGATTTTGTGTTCTGGGACGTACCTGATCATCTCGTTCTTTCGCTTGAAGCCTTGACCTCCTGGTCCCCTGGGACAATCCTTTACAGGACAAAAATGTGGCCGTTGGTTCGAGTGCACGTTTGTGTGGCTGTTGAGCAGATATTGCGTTTGGAAAGGCGCTGCTGTGCAGCCTGGCCATGTGCATGGATACCCTAGACTGGACGTACCGTTCATCATACCATTTGAATTGGTCTGCTCGCCGTTGACGCTACCATTCACGCCTAGCTCGGCGCTGTGGTCGCGTTCATGTTCGGACCTTGAATGCTGGAGAGTCAGGCCAGAATTCTTGGGAGACTGTCCAGGCACTGAAGATGCTGGCGTGGATGCATTGTTGGAGCCATGAGCGGACATATACTCGGACATTGCTGAGGTGCTGCTGTTCTGACTTGTGGTCTGCCATGAATGATTAGAGAACAATCTTGGGGGAGACATAGCTGCAGATGACGGTGGTCGAGCGGTACTTGGAGGTAGCGGTCCAAATTGGGAGTACGGGGTTGGTGATAGCTTTGATATAAGAGGTACTGGTGCAGGGTATGGTGTACCGCTGCAGTCGGCCATTGAGCTCAATGCAGACTCAAGCGAGGGAAGAGTTTGTTTGAAATCGGATGACATGGCAGCCATCGACGGTGGAGATGGCTGACTGTGAATTTTGGCCAACGTCTGGCCGGAGTGACCATCAATAGGTGTAATAGCAAACTTGGCGAGCGCTGGAGATTGTGCGATTGAACCACTGCCGTGTTGCAGCGATTCTCGACGGGCTGGAATACTGCTGATTTGCAACGACGGTAGCACCGGCTTTGGAGATGGTCGTACATGATCATGCTTTTCGTCCCGTGGTGACCCTTGCAGTGTCAAGCTAGAAACCTCAAAGGTCTGTTCTGCCTCATCGTTGGTGAGGCTAGTGATGCTGACTCTGATCTGTTTCTTGTCCTTGCGATGACGAATGGGGGATCGATGATAAGTCTCATCCCTGGAATCGTGGTCATTTGCCTGAACTTGTATCATCAATGAGGACTGTCGACACGAGATAGCGTCGTTGAGTATCTCCGAAGCCCGCCTCGGGGCCGTCAGAGCTTGATGTGCAGTCTCATAATGCGACGTGGCCGGCACACCTTCTATGATCCTCGCAGCAATCATGAGAGATCTCTCATCAGTGAAACCTGAGACTTAATCTTCACAAAGTGGCTTTGAAATCGTCACCAAAGATGTCTTGACCAGCTCGTTCAACAATATCCGGGGAAAGTGGGTCCAGTTATTCTATCAACAAGGTATCGCACAGGAATGATTGTGGTCTGTCCTGGATTTAGGGCGATGTGTGCGTTGATCGGTTGCGGACTTGGAGTCTGTATCGCTTGAATTGAAGTCGCCGGGCGCGTCAAGCTGTGGTGGTGGTGTATCTGGAGACCTGAAGGTTGTTGACAGAACGTAGTAGGGTAGGTGATCTTGCTGCCTCAAGGAAGTCCTCCAAAGTCGAATACCTGTTTGCACCGGATGACAAGGAAAGTCATGCCTGCCCCATACCACAAGACTAAGACGATATCCTGCAGATGTGGATCGATCGACTTGATCAGATATCGAGTACAGTAGCAGAGCCGCAAGGGTCGGCAGAGAGCTCACAGAAGCTCAGATAGCGCCAGAAGACAGGAACTAAGACCATGTCAGCGAATGTGGATTCTCTACTGTACTGTATGGAGTACACCATAAGGCTAGTAGTTTGGGCGTGGCCAGACTTGACGGAAGAACCGTGCTAAGAAGCTCAAACCAAGCACAGGGAAACTAAGAGGATCGAGTGCAGAGCCGCTGGACTGGCCAAAAGCAAGCTGATTCGATGAACAGTGACTGGAGACGGGGCTCGGCGAGCGAGGACAGCAGTTGGGGGTACCGGAGACATCTGTCTATCCTTGTCTAGACCTGGTGTGATGTCCTCCATCTAACTATGGCGGGGTACACAAGTGTTGGGCAAGTGACAGAATTAGATACTGCCTCGTATCCGAGGGATAACCACAGGGATCCAGAATAAGAACAAGCGGAAGGATTCTATCCACAGGAGATGAAACGTACCTTTGCATCGAGAAGAAATCGTTGTGGTTGGTATCTACTGACAGTGCGGACCAGTTGAGGCTGGTTCCAGGTTGTTGTAGGGAGACACTGAGCTCAACACAAGTTCTTACAATCTTGCAAATGTTTGAACGTGTTGATACTACTGTGTCTTCCTGATGGCCGGGTTAGAACTCAGGAAGCTGTATAGTTGTGCAGATAGAGGCCGTAGAAGCCCAGCCAGGCAAGAGGGCAAGGACCAAGAGCGACTGGATTTGTTGGACGGCACGGTAGCAAGAACAGAACTCCATCCTCCATACCACCTGTGGATAGACGCTTGAAGGCACCAGAAGTTAGATTTGCCGTGGCTGTGGTCAAGCATCAGGAGATGAATAAAGCATGGTAAAAAGACCATATTTCGGATGCCCAGACATCAAAGCCGCAGGGAAGCGCTACGATCAAGGAAATAGTGCTAGGTTCGGCCGTAAGGTGCGCACGAACAGCAGCTGAGCACAGGATTGAATCTTCAAAAGAGATCGAGATCCCGGCCAATTACTAGAGGCGTAGGCATGTTACGACAACAAGACGAAGCATTGTCGTTGTGCTCTTTGCCGGTATGCGGTCCGAGCTGTGGCCATTCAATCGCCTGGCCTTTTCTAGTCAAGACGAACATTTGGGACTCTGGTGACCCACAATGTTCTAGGCCCGTTGACATTTCACACAGAGTGGAATATGTGTGTGGAGTCGTCAAGAGGCTCGATGGTCTCGAACGGTCCGCAGAAATCGGCATGTGTCTGTCAACTTCCTTCGTCCTGTGGACTTGGCCCGGTGGTCGATTCCCTATTCGTGATGAAACGAGTACAAACAACAAGAGAAACAGCCGCTTTGACCAGCAGCGAGGATTTGATGGATACTGGAACTCTTAGGAGAGTTCTGATCGTCGACTGAGCTGCCGATCATTTGAGGCTCTTTCGATGCTGGCTCAGTAAACAGTAGCTTATTGGTTGGAGCCCTGCGGCTCGTAGGAGCCGTTCGCGTGGAGGCCACGCTCCACGCCAATCTTCTGCACAAACAGTTTAGAGCATCAACCTGCGCCGGTAGCATGGAAAGTTCCTTTTAAGCTCCCCTGGGCCTTGCAGACCGGAATCTGATTCATGAACGTTGTACAGTACTTGTACAGTAGTTCATAGTACTGTATACATAGTCGTACTGTAATCTTCGAGCCATCCATACAAAGCAGTCCACCTCTTCGACCGACACGGAGATAATCCTGTCCTGCAAAAATCGACGATGGAACGAACCCAGCTCAATCATGCAGCTACACGATTCCGCTCCCGTCGCTCCGATTGTGTTCCAAGTCTTTGGCCAGAATAGGGCTTGGTCTAGAGGCAAGCCACAGTGCCGTGCGAGATAATATTGCACGGTTATGGCGCAGTCAAGATGGGCCTGACTCGTCGAATTCCTCAGCAATACGTTTGAAAAGATACTCTAGATACGGTGCTGAGGTGCCGACACAATAATGCAGCAAGGATAGAAAAGTCGAAAGACGACAAGGCGTCCTTGAGATGATGGAGCCACTTTCCTCTGGGACACTTGGATACAGTGTTTAGTTGGGAGCTGGTCAGCTTGCCTGCTCCATCTGTCACTATCTGCCTAAATGCCCGAGCTATTTCGAAACATGAGCATTCGTGAGGCATCCGCCGAACGACACATCGGGCAAGCGGTCGGCGTATGCATGTACTATACGGTAGTGGGTATCAGCCGTGGTTCATCGTATCTGCCGCTCAAGCATTCAAGATGTGTTTAGCGAACCATGGCTTCGATCGGATGGCAAGTACTTTACTGTAGACAGTGGACTTATTAGACCTAGCATCAGCGAAGCAAAAGACATCTCTCCCACACCTCATGGTTTGACTATCACTGGGGGCAGCCAACCGAATTACTACAGTAGAGGCTCCCACTGTCAGCATATGAGTGGCAAGCTCTGGTCCGTGTCATGTGTGGTGGAACCATCGGATCTTAAATGTTACTGCCCAATAGCGGCTGCTGGGAGATATCGTCCGGGGCTTCGTGACCTTCTGGTGCTGGCTTGCTGTAGAGCACGTAATGCTGTGTGATGAAGACAACATCGAAAAACAGACTGAATGTAGCTAACCCAAGCTTTGCTGGATTTCCTGTAACGCCACTCCACTAATTCATTGTCAGCAGAACTTCCAGCTATGGACTGCCGGTCGTTAGGCAAGTCGAACGTCTGTATTACTCACGTCTCCTTGGAAGCTCGAATCCATGAATAGTTGTGCCAATGACAAAACGCCACCTGCGAAATCGAAGAGCACTTGTCCGATCGACCAGCCCTTGGTGCTCTTCCGTTGATAATTTGACCATGCTTGTGGTGCATACTTGACGAAGGTAGCCACCAATTTGATGTTACCGAAAATATACACCTACGATGTGTGAGCTTGACATCCGTGTGTAGTAATGTTACTGGCGCGCACCACATCAATCCACGTCCACCCTAACGCATTCTCTCGGTCCGATGGTTCGTTCAGCATAGCTTTGGTAACAGCTAGCACTACAGCGAGGACACTCCCCACCAAAATGGTCCACGCAATGGGACTCATACGCTGTGTCTTAGGAACGTGGAACCTCCATAACCAGGTGTAGAATTGAGAATATGCCAACATCACAAGCACCAAGGCATGGACAGCGAATGCAACATCGTTGAATCTGACTGTCGGTATTGGTGACAGAGGATGGCGTAGAGCATATTGTTTTCGGATTGTGGGCGAGTAGAGAAAACAGGAAGTCGATATCGTATAGGACACGAAGCCAAGTACATTCAAGGAGGAAAAGTCAATGACCAAGCCAGCAGTCGATTTGCGCCTCCAGTTGAGGAGGGGCTGTGGATAGAAGCTGAGAGACCAGGAAAGGACACTGTTGCTCAATCAACAAGGAAACGCGTTGGCATAATCGACACTTACTATAACCACCCAAGCAGACTGTTTTGGTGAGAGCATAAATCAGTCCTTGAGCATATTGACTCCGCAATGGCAGGCAGACTCACGTGGACAGTGCGCTGACAAAGGCAGCGACCTGCTCGTTCATACTGGAATCGGGCCAGTAAGACGATAGAGTCGTTGTGTATTCATATATCACAGTTGAGTTGATCGTTATTCGCTGGCTACGTGTGAAGCGTAAGAAGAGTTACCAAGTATAGGGAGGGCGGCTTGCGCAAATGATTGGCCAGAAAATGCTGCGGGGAGGCCAAAACTTGCTGCCATGCCAACACAAACCTGAGCTATGAAGCGAATTAGCTTCACCAGCATTGTATCATGATGCTGGCCTGCATCTCACCGCCGTCGCATATTCACACTTGAATACCTATATTCTCGACGCATTTCAAATCTGAGAGCACACACGTACACGTTATCTGAAAGGGATTCGGGTCGACTGTCTACTTATAAACTGCGAAGTCTTCTCGAGTTGCAATAGCGAAACACTCCACCGTAAACAATTCGTCGAGTTCGAAAGGCTGCCGAGGCTGCAATATCGACAATCAAGAAAGAGGAAGCCAGCACCATACTGTTATTCGACTTGGCCGTTAGAAGTCGCCGGGATACCTGCGTGGATGGTTATTCTTCCTTGAAGCAGGGAGACCTCCTCCCCAGTTTGCTCTACTGCTCACTTAGAGAGGCTCCGGGTCGTCCAGCAAGATGTCGCCTTCACCTCAGCTTGCGCCACCTGGCAGCAGCACATATGACTCCGGTACGATGCATGTCGGAGATGGGACATGGGACGCTGGAAGAGATGACTTTCTGCTACCCAATCTGCAAGGCTTGAACTACGCAACCATGCGGTATAATGGTAAGAGAACACTACTGTTGTGAGAGGGCGCTGAACAGGACTGATATGCTTTTAGGAATGGGCAACCGATTTTTTACAATGACCGGCTACCAAAGCTTGGTCAAAGCGCACGGTATCCTTGCAGCGATAACATTCCTCCTCGTCATCCCAGCGGCAATTTTTACCATGCGTTTCTACGGACGGAATCCTCGTAGAGCGGTTCGCCTTCACATATGGCTTCAGATCACGACCCTCTTGCTGGTAACAGTTGTCTTTGCAATCGGTTGGTTTCAAGTTGGACCACGAAGAAGTCTCACTCATTGCGGGTCTGTGAACAGAGCCCGGCATCAGGCTGGACACATCAGATGCTGTCTGACTTGCCACACGATTTTGGCGCACTTGACGTGGTGGAGTCGTTCCATCACCAGTATATCTGTGCTGTGAATTTGTGCGAGCTATTCTTTCTTCCTCGATGCGCTGTTTTCGCAGAGCTTCTGCTCGATCTTCTTCTCTCTTTTGCCGTCGATTGTTGAAGAGTTGTCGGACAGCATACATGGTACCTCCAGCCTCAACTGCTTCCTTGAATGTCTGATGTCTCCCTTGCCGTGATGGCGAAGCCGACGCGTAGTCATCGTAGTAGGAATAACTATCGTCGGAAAATGCTGAACCGGCAGTCATAGGTGGTTGTGCCAGCGGATGCGTCGGTCTTGCACCACTCGCTGCTATGCCTGTAGGAGTGACCGGTCTCGGTGGTCGACCTTCCTCAACTCGGGACATAGGGTCGGAGATGATGGACTGGTTTCCTCCCAGTCCTGGACGATATGGCTCGATATCTGACTCATCGTCTCGTACTGGTTTCTTGCGACTGAACAATGACTTTGCTGCCGCCAACCCGCCACCAACGGCACCGATCTGTAGAAAGCGTTTTCCAATGCCAGGTCTATCTGTTCCTGAGGGTCTGTTGATTTTTTCGGACTGATGTGAGGAGGAAGAGGAACTGCTATACGAGGTCAAGTCTCCGTCGGAGTAACGCCTGCGTGGTTCTCTCTTGCGACGCCAAAGAGACGCAATACCTGCCCCGGCCGCACCTGCGGCTGCCAGTCTACCGAAACCAGCATGAGAGTTGTCTACTCGCTCATGGATCACCTCTTCGCTGTGCACGCTTTGACCAGATTGTGGGGCATATTGGGCTCGTCTCCTCTGGTGAAGCCATTCGAGAATGAAATACGCTATTAGCAAAGCCAATACCCACAGCGTGTAAAGCACGAATAGGAATATGGGCGAGCCATACAAAGTCAGACCCAACGCCACCTGTGCGATCCCAAGCAGCGCGATAGCTCGACCTAACCAGTGGTGTAACATTGCCTTGAGAGGCACATGATAGCGTTTCCGGATCTTCTCAACACGATGCATAATAGCTCCACCAATGACTTGCACCCATATGAGTACGTAGAGGGCGAGACCAATGCCATGATGAGGATTCGTGAGACTTCTTCGTGGTCCAACTTGAAACCAACCGATTGCAAAGACAACTGTTACCAGCAAGAGGGTCGTGATCTGAAGCCATATGTGAAGGCGAACCGCTCTACGAGGATTCCGTCCG
>Ga0115851_100477_pt1 | contig 17881 bp, 18 predicted proteins | sample InSIn2gowninarea_FD_83865 | JGI IMG/M metagenome (GOLD analysis project Ga0115851, IMG submission 83865)
GAGTGCGCTGGCCCCTGCAACTGGGTGCACAGGGAAGAAGAGTCTGTAAATTGAATGTTGAATCTAATAAAGATTGTTTTGGACCGAATCTATTGCATTTGTGCCTTCTTCTTTTTTGTTGATCTTATATTGATGGTGGGTTTTATTCTTGATGATGTACAGGTGTTGACTTCCTTTGTTGCTACTAACCTTTGGAGGAGTTTCTTTGTGCATGCAGTTATGCTTCTCCTCTTTCAATCATTGTGCTGAAGGTTAGGCCTAGAGTTGTTGTTTCTTCAGAATAGGCTGCTACATGAATTCCTATAGGAAAACTATAGGATGTCCTGTTGTTGGCTTAAGGGGGCTTGACCCAGGTTTAGATTTATTCATGCCAACTAGCAAAACCCTAACTAATGGCCCTTTTGGCAACAACTTGCATAGCGCAGGCTACAGTCTCACTCAAAGAAATATTGGGGGATGCTAGAACCAGGTTTCTGCATCCAAAGACCGTGTGATGTGTATTCTGAAGCCCTTGCAGCTCAGATCCGCCTTCGTGCAGATCTATACCTTCCTATGGTCCACTACTGCAACTCTATTCTTTTTACCTCTAGTTCTTCGCGAAGGGATGAGATCGTACTTATCAAACATAAAAGAGGCAGATTCACAACTTTCACCCAGTAAAGAGAAACCCTAGATCCACCTTCACGTAGATCGACCCGATTCGAATAGTTATAATAACATATCTACTTAATATCTTCATGGAAACAATTCATTATACTTTTCATGCATGAGTATTAAAGATCTAATAGATTCGTGTAGAGAATACACTTTATTTCATAGAAAATAGATAATTAAGCAACGATGCATAAACTTAAATAGAAATAAGAACAAGGCACAAATGCAATAGATTCGGTCCAAAACAATCTTTATTAGATTCAACATTCAATTTACAGACTCTTCTTCCCTGTGCACCCAGTTGCAGGGGCCAGCGCACTCAACTGCAGACTTGCGAAGGTCTTCGCGCACTTAGCTGCAAGAGTCTTCCCCTTTCACCTAAGTACAGGAAAACAAAGCTTTCCTGTCTTAGCACTTTTCCCTTACACTTGTTCTTCACCAAAAGTTATCCTTCTAGAATCGTTATGACTCAAATATTTATAGCCTTTCTATTACAATACCATGGTCTACGACCTATTGGTGAATCTCAAAAACATCCTATCACTTACCCATACAAGGGGTTAAAGCCCCTTTGACTCTTACTTAGTTGTGCGCTCTGCTTCCATATTTTGCGGAGACTTTACATTCTTTACAAAATTCTAACCAAAATTGATTAAACTAACCCAAAATTGACCCTAGGGACCCTATCCCAACACCAGTTTTGGATTCGGTTGAGGTGGTCTAAAGAAAATCCCAAGGGTTGGGGTTGGGGATGGTTTTATTTAGAAAGCTCTTAATAGGTGGATGAAGACAGGAAAATTATTCAAGGGATGCCGAAGGAACTATGAGGCATCCAAGCTTAGTTTAGTTTTGTGATATCGGGGCTGGTATAGGTGAGATGACGGTATGGTGAGGGTGGAGGTGGTTTAACCTCTGGATTCCCTTAGTTGTTTATGGATTAGTTTATCCCATGAGATCCCACATTCATGGTTGGAATATGGCATGGGGGTGATTGGAAAAAATAAAGATTTGGTTCAGCCCAATATATGGTCGGGTAGTACGTGGAAGTCCTTGACTTGGTTGGATTTTTCATATGGTAAATAAGAGCTAAGTTTCTCTTTCTTTGGATGAGTAAATGTACTTGTTATTATGTGGCTTTAATGGTTGTTCTATCATTGTTATTTATATGGTTATATGTTGGTTATAAGCATGGTTATATGTCAAACTTATGTATGGATCTTATCATGATTTCATTGATGAATGTATGGTTAATGAATGAATGACCTAATTGGTGTTATGGAAGCTATTGTGAGAAGGCATTGATCCTTCTTGTTAAACCTCAAATAAGTTTTCAGATCCTTAGGTTCAATTATGTATTCATGAATTGTAGGTTGCATATTTACCATGCGTTTGACAGAATGTCAGTCCCATTTGTGAGAGTTCAGGTCAAGTATTGGTTAAAATTTTGGTTTTATAAGCTTTGTTTCTATGTCATTTGTCATTTTTGAAAGTTTCACTGAGTTATGGGCAAAGGCATGAGTTCTAGCCTTGGAAAAGTGGGTCGGAATTCGGGGTCGCTGGCATAGAACTGACTGGAAAAGTTCACGGTCACTAGAAGACAGGCCTATAGTAGCTACTAGAGGCCTACAATCACTTTCATGCCTTGGAAAGGGAGCGGATAAGGCCATAGGTCAGTGAAAAAGAGGTTTAACTCAAGGGTTGGACAACTGGAGGGGTTGGGTTGCTCTTGGAGGTCCTGTAGCACCTAAGGGAAGTTAGTAAGGTCTTAAGTTGTCGACTCCATTTCCTTAAGGTCATATAGGAGGTTGAGTCTTATCATAGTGACCCTCAGCTCATGTTTGCCCTGGTAAAACTAGTGAAAGTGGGTAAATTGTGGGAGGAGGCGGTTAAAATAGATATGTAACAATGGGCTCATCCTTGCCCATTTGAATTATCCTCAATTTGTTCTTCAAAGAAAGTTTTATGGAATCACTATTGCTTTCAAAAATATCAATAAGGGACTTCCACATTTGGAATGTAGTTTCCTTCCCGTGCAAATTTGGAATAGTATGGTCTCTAATTCCTTTTAGGATCATCCTCCTAGCATTGGCAATGTCCTTCCTCCATTGAGTCAGTTGTTGTTCATCTGATGCTTGAGATTAAGGAATATCGATCTTTATGTATTAAAAAAATCTAGTATCATCTAACACAACCTCCATCCTATCCTTCCATGCACAAAAATTCAAATTCCCTTCTAGGGCATGATCTATCCTCAAAACATAAACTAACATTATTCTTGCACTTATAGAATTCCTATAGCAGTTGATCTCCTCTTCAATGCGCTTTGAATTTGATCAAGGAACTTTGTCTCGATCTTGTTTTGAACTCTGATACCATGTAGAAAATCCTTGAATCCTTGCAACTACTAATGAGATCAAAATGATTTGCAAAAGACACAATATTTATCTACCAAAATTCCGCAGATAGAAAACAATGAATTGAAACAAAATCACACATAGATCAATCACACATAGAAATTTCTTTGGGAACCCAATTGGGAAAAAAACCTCTAGCTTGTACTATCAATTGAGCATTATGATCTATTACAAAGAATCTACTTCAAGCCTTAAGCCCCTACAATACTGATAAACTCCTCTCAATAATTGCCCAACATTTATCCAAATAATCCTGCTAGCAAGCTCCCATTTCATAGTGCAATTTGGCCCCTAAAAAATGGGAATTTCTCCTCTTTCCATGCGCAATTCCCAAGAGAAAATATGCTTTCTCAATTTTCAAGCCTGTACACAAAACCTGTCGTATAATAATGAATTACAATTGTGTCTTCATCCAATCTCAATAGGAAAATTGAATTGCATGACCTACTAGGGCTAATTTTAGTAACTACAACTAGTTAATTGAGAGTAAGTTAAGTTAAAAAAAATCAACTACCCAACTAAAATCATAACTATCTCTATTCTAGAACTAGAGATTAGTTAATTGATAGACACTAGAGATAACTCCACTAGTTAGCTAATTTTAGCCATCAACTAGACCACAACTCATTGAAAGCCATCTAACTCTAATTAACTGACAATAAACTAGTGATAGGCCACATCACACATGTTAACTGATAGCTAACTTAAATTTCTATGAGACTGAAGTCAAATTTTCTTCTTTGACTAAGGAAAACTTCAAAAGAAGCCCTTCCTTGCTACAATTTTAACACAGTTGTAGTTGGATATTTGGTTAGAGCATTCGAGGGTGTTATAGCTTTTAAGTAATTTATCCTTCATGTAATTAGCTCAGATGGTCCTAGAAATGGCACAGTTAGATAGTGCTTGGAAAAATATTTCCAACAGTGTGTGGCACTCTAAAAAGGACCTTCAGGATCAAAATTTATAATCGATCAAAGATAATAGGCCAAAAGGTCAATCGTTCAGGGTTCTAGACTTATATGGTTTTGCATGCCACTTGTTGGTATCAAGACCGAATTCCTAACGGATATGAGGCCAAGCATAATCAACCATTTTTTCAGCTTTGACATGGTCTCAATCATGTTCTTAGGCACTGGCATCCACCATGATGTGGGCATAATTGCTTTCCCTATGGGTCATACCACACTCTAGGTTCGAGAACTAGGTGTCGATGACACCTCAAGAGAAAGCACATTGGGACAAGTAGGTAGGCGAGTGCCACTAGGGAAGTTGCATGTCACCACATCTGACAACAGAGGTTCCCACCAATATAATGACTCTCACTCCCCTTTAACCCTAAGATTTGTGACGGTTAACATGCGGAGGATGTGCAGAAGAGGCCACTTGTTGGCAGCACAAGCCTCTCACACAACCTTGCAACTTTAAATTTCTGCCTCCTATCCTGTGTGAAATTTTTCCACGCATCCCTGAATATGTCATTTAGCCCATTACCACACCACATCGCCCATCGCCTAGCACCTACCGCCACATAGTTCCATGTGGATCCCCATGTCTCACTCTATTGTGTCCACGCCATACACCACATTTCACACCACACTAGCCTCCACATCCTCGTACTCCAGCCATTCACCACCCTCTTCATGTTCTAGCCTCACTGCTCTCCTTACCAGCCCGATGTCACGATGGTTTTAGTGAAAGGGGCACCCTACATGATTGGATGGTGAAAAAAACCATCTATTAGATGGTTGCAAAGGTCTCTATGCCAACAAAATGCATGGTAGATAACTAAGTTGCGAGATGCAGAGATGGACATGTGGCAACCCTCTATCACTTCCACACTACCTTGGAACCTTTCATGGCTAGTAACTCTACTATGCAAGAGTGTGCCATGTGCCTTCTAGGGCATGAATATTGGTCCATTTGTCCCACACCAACTGTACCCCGCATCTAACCAGTGTAATATGGTGTCATCACCCAGGCTGGTCTAAGATGGCTATCACACATGACGTACGAACTAGAAAATAACAATAGAGGTTATGGGTGACACACTTATAGACCAACCGTACAAGTCATGAGATTCTAAAATAGTTAAGGGAAGTATGATGGGAGGGTAAGCTCTGCAAATCTAGGTTAGGGTCTGAGTGTGCCAAATTTTGTTTCCTCCAGGGTACTCTATGCTACTATTTTTGGGTTGATTATGTTATCTTTAAATATTTATTCCAGTAGATGAAATAATACTTAAGTCCTTTTAAGAAGCCTTACCCCAGGGAAGTTCTAAAGCACATGAAAGATTGAATTTTTGAGGGTGGAATCAAGCTAGAAGTGCCTCTACACCTTTCATAATTGCACCATCTAAGCACAAGTCCTAAAATATACTCTAATCAGTTGAAGTGTCACCTTGGGAAAGTCCTCATAAATTTAGGGTGACACCCTTCCCTGCGACATCGAGACACGTGGCACTCCACTTATGGCCTCCAAATTCTGAGTTCGATTCATGCCATGGCCTCTTTTTCTCTTGATGTGGATTATACTAGTGCTAAAGGTGAAGAATTCTAAGGAGTCCAACCTTAATTAATGGAGCTAAGGTAGAATATGAAGAAAACAAAAGAAGAACTCCATCGAGTGAAAGAGTGTATTAGAAGACTGGAAATTCATTCATAGCTGTAGGCGAAGATAATGCTAGAAAAATATCAGCCAAAAGAGATAAAGAAATGATCTAGGAGAGAGTTATTAAACTAATTAGTAATAAATGAGAGTAGTTGGAATTGGTGCGGGAAAATATCAAGATGGTCAAGACAGGTCATGTTGAGATAGAGAAACTAAAAAAACAGGTTGGAGCCACCTCATTCAATGCCAAATTAACAGCCAATTTATTGAATCAAATGACTAAAGAGGATGCTAGGAAGGAAAATGTTGATCACTCTCTCTTGACTATTAGAGCAGCTCATCTAGAGAGGAAGCATGGGATGACAATGAAGTTGGAAGAAAAGGTCATCATCATGGTTGAAGAGGTGGATAAATTTAAATATAAATGTGAAGGATTACATAAGAAGGGTCTTCCATTGTTCTACAATGAATAGGGAAACCTCTTTCCTAATGAGTTTATCCTAGATTTTCTACATCTCACCAAGAATAGTCAAAGTGATATTGGAGATGAGCACATTCCACAGGAGGAGATCCATGAAGCTATTTACAAGAAACATTTTGAACTCTTGTCCACATTAAAGAAATTATTCAAAGACCAAGGAAAAATTATCTATGAATACATTGTAGATATGGAAATGGCGATAACAAAAGTCTACTTGGGAGATGTACTAACTAAGGCAGAGTGGGATCAGATGTGGGAGATATATAGACTGGTTGTATACATAGAGGTCACAATAATACCAAAGGTGACTTCTATGTTAGCAAATAAGAAAGACAATACTTTTTGTCATCCTAGGCCATCCAAGTCAATGTAGCGATTTAACCCAGTTATCACCCAAGAGTTAAAGGGGAAGGTGACACCTAGTTGGGAGAGAAAATGTTGGATTCAAAGAAAAATCTAGAGGGGCCCACTCTATAGTTAGCAAATGTTCAAGGAAACTTATAGAATAAGCTTGTTACAATATATCTGACAATCTTCTAACATACTTGAGTGGTTTTCCATATACCACTAGTAGTTTAGGGTAGGGCCAAGCTCTTGGAATTCCTATATAAAGGCCTCATTTTGAAATGTAAAAAGGGGGGGGGGGAAATCTTGGTTGTAGGGGAAACTTTGCCAAACGTTTTTGTGAATTGTTGGGAGGTCTTGAAGCAATTTTGGGAAAGAATTATGAAGTGAACCTTGGGTGGTTTGTTTCTCTCATCATGTATGTGTTCATGTCACCTTTATTTTGAATTTTACTACTAATGAAAAGCAAGTTTATGCAAATTTTCATGGCATTTTGAGTTGTGAACTGGATATGTTGTGTAAATTGTGTAGAATTTTTTAAAGATTTAAGCTGAAATGAATTATAGCATCAATATGATGGTTTGTTTCAATTTTTTAAGATTTATCAAGCTAGCTTGAAGATTATCTTGGCTTTATTGATATTTCTTGAAAGGATTTTAAAGGAACAAGTAAATTCAGAGTTATATGTTTTCTAATGGCTCAATTTTTAATTGCTTAGTCATCCACCAAGGTTTACTTTTTTTAAAGGAATTATGAATTGCTCCTTTGAGTTAGGTAAAGCCTAATTTTCCATTTTCATCCATCTTTTATTTTCAAAAATTTATGTCAAACCCAAGGGTATGAATGTTCCTACTCAAAATCAACGGGAATGAAACCCTGTAAAAGACTTAATGTAATGGTGTTTTCCCCCCAACCTTGATTCCAAACCACTCTCAAATTAATAGCTATTTTGAGACAAATTTAAAACAGATTTAAAGGCTAATTTTGTACAATATGTGCTCATGAAGAAATCTCAAAGAGAGTCGAACACGAACAATTTTTGAAATTATATGTAGTTTCGATTTAGTTAATTGCATGATTACAATTTATCATTTAAAAAAGAACATAACATAAATTCGCATGAGGATTTAATGTTATGGTTGTGGTAGAATCCAACATGTTATTTATTCTCTTATGAAACTTAAAGGGGAAAATGGGATGCACGTGACTTGAATGTGTACACATGAGATGAGGGGATACTATGACAAGACTCAACCTCTTAGGTGACCTTAAGGAAATGGAGTCGACATAACAAAACTTAATGACTTCCCTCAGGTGCCAAAGACCCTCCTAGAGTATTCCAACCCCTCTAGGATTCCATCCCCTGAGACAACTCAACTTTTTCCTGAGTTTTACCCCCATTCGCTCCCTTTCCAAGGCATCCATGTGACTATGGGTCCCAATTGCTCCCATGACCCTGTATGAGTGTGACTGTGGACTTTTCCTGCTAGTGGTGTGCCAACGACTACAAAATTTAAGGCTATTTTCTATGTCTGGATGTAAGCCTCTACCAAAAAATCCACGTGACTTCCAGAATTCATAAAATACATAAGCATAATGCTTGTAAACCAAAAACCAACACCAGGAATAGACCTGACCAACCCCAACCAAGACTAACATTTAATCAAACATTTTGTAGATATGCAACCTACAGGTCATGAATGCTAGTATGGATATAAGGGACTGAAACCTCATCTGAGACTTAATAAGAAGGGTCACCACCTTCTCACATGATATGGATCTCTTTCGCTACCGGAATAAACCAAGATCTTTTACTTATGGGATGTTAGCAAAATTTCATACAAAAGAGAATAAAACAACCACATGTGCATACTAAAAGGATATGAAACATAATGACGATTAGAAAATCATGAACATAAACACATTGATAATGGAGTTCACCCAGTGTGGGTTATGTCTCCAGGAACTTGTGTTAAGAGTGGGGCGGTCACTTCATTAAATGATGAAAATGATGATGATGTACATGGCATAGACTTTGTCATTACAAGGATGAATTCCCTTAATGAGAGTGCCATGACTCTCCACGAAAAGTTCTCAGGAACTCTCACTCATATGGGAAAATTCCCTCAAAAAGAGTGGCATGTCTCTCCATGAGACGTTCTCCCTATAGGAACTCTCACTCAAATGGGAATTCCTTTAGCATGACAAGCTAATAAAATATCACAAGATGTGGCATACAAGTATCCCCTAACATAAGAATAATCAGGGATCTCAACAATACAAACAACATCTCAGAAAATCAGAAGAAAAGCATGACATAACTACATCATATACTTCCACTTTCGGTGATGGCCACAAAATTCAAAGCTTATTTGCCGAAATGGACTGCACGACTGAATTCTTGGTGCAAAATGGTGCAAAATCGACTGTAAACTTGTCGAATTTTGACACGTAAAATTTTGGACCCTCAGGAATCTTGAAGATTCCCTCAAAGATTCCTTCTCAAAGATAGTTGAAAAATCCATTGCTCAGATGAAGATTCCAAGCACACCACTACGCTCCTTACGAAATTTTTTGAAGAATAACTATAAAGCTGACAACATTCTACCTTTGTAAAAAATCAGCCTCCAAGGGAATCTTTAAGATTCCACAAGATTTTGTAAGGATTATTTGCTGCTGGACACCTACATTTATGCTGCTCAGATGGAGATTTTGACTACACGGTTGGACTCCTGGTGAGAAAACATGCAAAAATGACTATCCACTTGTCAAATTTTGTCACTGGCACCTCTAGCTCTCAAGGAATATTTTTACATCAGAATATTCCCAAGTTCATGATTCCACTGCTGTGGCCTGCTCATGGTTCAGTCAGTAAAAACTCCTCCGTCGGTCCGCCATCCAGGTTCCACCTCCACTCTATTGTGCTCTCTCTCATTGAATTAGAAAATGAAGGTTTAGGTAATGGTGCACCGACGGATTTACCAATGCCACCGCCTTGGCATGTTGGTTAAAGTGATGAGGTAGAGGCAGGGAGGTCAGGGGTTCAAACACTGCTCGACCCCCCACCTTAGAATATTATTTTGATACAATATAAATATAGTGGTGCGGTTTGTGAAATAATATGTAACCATTGCTAATATTCTGTTGTTTGAATATTGTATATAGTATATAGTTTGGTTTCCGCCATTTGTAATGTTGTATATAATATCTAGTTGGTGGGCGGGGTTTGCTCCACACGGTCCCGTCTCAACCCTTTTGAATATATACATATTACATATAATAACTATAATGTAGGAGTGGCGGGGGTGGCAGCATTGCCTCCCCCACCCCCCACCAACCTTTTTTTGTGTTTCATATGTATAAAGGTTATTGGACAAAATTCACCAATCAGAAAATAAGGGATATAGGAAAAAATAACTGTCTTACAAATTTTCCCATCCCCGAGAGACGAATTTTGTCCACCGGTCTCGATCAAATTGTAGCCTCCTTAAGCCTGCCACTTGTCCACTTTGACCAAAACATTGACCAACCCTATCCCATCCATACAAATTCAGATTTGAGAGTCATTCACACTGTTGGAATCAGGACGATGAGCACTACGATCTGGTGCTAGTTGCACTTCAATCTGAGGACTTTAATTTTTGAGGTTTTTTGAAACCACTTCTGAATCTAAGCATGTTTGGAGCCACCTGGATCTTTCCTCCCCACTGAGGAGCTTTAGGTCTTATAAAAAAATGGAACATAATTTGCAACTGTTGTGTACATTGTCTGCACCACAAGTGTGCTGACAGGTTACCCTTCCTTCTCTTTCACCCTTGTCCTTCGGAGCCATAAGTGATGAGATGACACGTGCATCCTCTGCAAACTTGTATTACATCTTTTCAAATTACATGCTCAATTACATGGCCAATAATGACCCAAGCATCCCCATACTTGCCAAGAGTTTATAAGACACTCTCTTTGGTCAAGTTTACATCATAATATAAATCATTACCCCACCTATCAACAAAAGGTCAAAAATATCATCATTTCTTTAATAAGTGATGGAAAACACATAATCACTTTTACAATTTAAATTGCAACACATTATTTACAATATGTGGCCATGACAAGCTACCATATCTAGAAAAACCATCTCTCACTCATAAAGGTGAATGGGTCATCTCCCTATGGCAGATTTTCTTGTCGGAAAACTTTTCCAACTGGTTCTTGCATGGGCGCTTTGTCCTTAAGACGCTTCTCTAGATGAAGCCTCCAACATGTGGCTCTTTGATGACCACCTCTGTTGCAATGACTACAAAAAATATCCTTCCTCCAGACCTGATTAACCTGCTTCCTTCCTTGATGTGGAGAAGGCCTTTCATGCCTCATTCTCTCTCTTGCTACCATTCTCTTCCAGCACTCAACAACCACATGGTTATGTAAACCACAAAAAACTACATGTTTTTCTATGCCATGATTTATTTTCATCCTTAACATGCTTGTAATCAAAATGAACTCTAGAATAATGAGACTATTTATACCTCTCTTGACTGTCTCTCATACGATTCTAGCGATGACAACTTGCCCTAGCTCTCCCCTTGCGATGTGCATTGTAATCGGAGGATTTTGATGTGTCCCCATCATCCTCTTTCCTTGACGGTTCCGAAAATGTATTGCAAGCTTCTGATACCTTTGAGAACTCCCCTTCAGTGTATCCCAAACCTATGAATCGAGGTCTTTGCACTACCTCCAATGGTTGAGTCATTCCTTGGCCATTAACACCAAGTCCTCCTCCTTTATACCCCAACTTGTTAAGGAGTCTCATGCTAGTTCCTGAAATGGGTACCTCCATGTTTTCAACAGAAATAATATCATGTAAAATGAAACTGAAGAACAACCAACATTGTTTACCTCAGCTATCGATTTTGAAACAGGTGATGATGGCTTCACTAAGCATTCATTGTGCTTCAACTTTTCCAAGGCCTCTTCCAAGGCTCATAACTGAAGCTACAATCTCTGCTTCTCATAGAAGTCTCCTCAATTCAACATTCTTTGCTTGAAGACTCTGATTGATCTCCTCATCTGAATGATTAGAAGATAATAAAGATGACGAATGTTCACTCGAGGGGGTCGATGGTTCATCTTCCTGCTCTTTCTTTCTCTCGTTCCTCTCTTTCCATTCTCTTCTCATAAGATTCATACATTATATCCAACATTTTTGACATCCCGAGGAAGGACTTGTACATATCTTTTTCATCCTCCATTTTCTTTCTCGTTGCACGTTTAATTGTTCACACTCACAATTCACATCAACGAGAAGATCACTTTGATACCAAACTTGATCCGGATCTCTTTAGCTACTGGAATAAACCAAGATCTTTTACTTTTGTGATGTTAGCAGAATTGCATATAAAAGAGCATCAAACAACCACATTTTCATACCGAAAGGATAAGAAACATAATGACAATCAACAAATCACGAACACAAACACGTTGATAATAGAGTTCACCCATTATGGGTTACATCTCTAGGTCTTGGTGTCAGGAGTGGGGAGGTTGCTTCATTAAATGTTGCAAATGATGATGATGTACATGGCATAGTCTTTGTCATTACAAGGATGAATATCCTCAACCAGAGTGGCATGTCTCTCCACAAAATGTTCTCAGGAAATCTCACTCATATGGGAAATTTCCCTCAACAAGAGTGGCATGTATGTCCATGAGACATTTTCCCTATAGGAACTCTCACTCAAATGGGCATTCCTTCAACATGAAAAGCTAATAAAATCTCACAAGAGGTGGCATACAAGTATCCATTAACATAATAATAATCAGGGATCTCAACAATACAAAAAACATCTCAGCAAGTCAGAAGAAAAACATGACATAACTACATCATATACGTCCACTTTTGATGATGGCCGAAAAATGCAAAGTTCAGCTACCAAAATGGACTACACCACTAAATTCCTGGCACAAAATGGTGCAAAATCAATTGTAAACTTGTCCAATTCTGACACCGTAAAATTTTGGAGCCTTGGGAATCTTGAAGATTCCCTCAAAGATTCCTTCCCCAATAAGGCCAGAAAATCCACTATCCGGATGAAGATTCTTAGCACAACACTGCGCTCCTTGCAAAATTCTGTGAAGAATGACTATAAAGTTGACATCATTTTGCCTCGGTCAAAAATCAACCTCTAAGGGAATCTTTAAGATTCCACAAGATTCTCCAAAGATTCCTTTCTGTTGGACACCTGCATTTATGCTACTCAGATGGATATTTTGACTGCACGGTTGGACTCCTAGTGAGAATACATGCAAAAATGACTATGCACTTGTCAAATTTTGTCACTGACACCTCTAGCTCTCAAGGAATATTTTCAGCAACAAAATATTCCCAGGTTCATGGTTCCATTTTTGTGGCCTGCTCATGGTTCTGCCGGTCAGAACTCCTTTGTTGGTCCACTGTCCAAGTTTTTCCTCTGCTCCGCTGCACTCTCTCTCATTGAATGAGAAAGGAAGGTTTAAGTAGTGGTGCGTTGATAGATTTACCAATGCCATTACCTTGGTTTGTTGGTTAAGGCGATGAGGTAGAGGCGGGGAGGCTAGGGGTTCAAACCATGTCAGCCCCCCACCTTAGAATATTGTTTTTATATTTTATATATATAGTGGTCCGGTTTGTGAAATAAAATGTGATCGTTGGTAATATTCTGTCATTTGAATGTTGCATATAGTATATAGTTTGGTTTCCGTCGCTTGTAATGTTGTATATAATATATAGTTGGTGGGAAGGGTCCGTTCCACACGGCCCATCCCAACCCTTTTGGATATATACATATTACATATAATAACTATAATGCGGGGGTTGCAGCTTTCCCTCCCCCTTTTTTTATATTTTTTTTTGTTTTTCATATATATAAAGGTTATTGGACAAAATTCACCAATTGGAAAGTAAGGGGTATAAAATAAATTAATTGTCCTACAATTTTTCCCATCCCTGGGAGCCATATTCTATGCGTCGGTCCCAGTCAAATTTTAGCCTCATAAAGCCTCCCACTTGTCCACTTTGACCAAAACTTTGACCATCCCTATCTCGTCCATATGAACTCAGATTTGAGTGTTGTTTGTAGCATTGGAATCAGGGCGATGAGAACTACGTTCTAGTTCTAGTTGCACTTCAATATGAGGACATTGATTTTTGAACTTTTCTGAAGCCACTTCTGAATCTGAGCATGTCTTGAGCCACATGGATCATCACATTAGCCGTCTTAACATCAATTAGGTCTTGAATACATTATTCTTTCAATTACAAGTAAAAACATAAAAGGAGCCATCACTGAGAACTGTCACATAACCATGCTTATAACCAACATATAGCCATATCAATAACAATAAGAGAACAACCATTAAAGCCACATAATAATAAGTACATTTACCAATCAAAGCATGAGAACTTAGATTTCATTAAACATAGGTAAGATCCAACCAAGTTCAAGACTTCCACATACCACCCGCCCATAGACATGGCTAAACCAAATCTTTCTTTCAGCCAGTCACCCCCATGCCATATTCCAAGCATGAATGTGGGATCTCATGGATAAACCAATCTAGAAAAATCCAAGGGAATCTAGAGGTTAAACCACCTCCACCCTCACCATATCGTGATCTCACCTAAACCATTCCTGAGATCACAAAACCAAACCGAGCTTGGAATGGATCCAAATTCCTTCACCATCCTTGAGGAACTTTCCCATCTACGCCCTCAGGATTTACCATGTATCCCGCCATTACGGGTCAAGAGATTCCTAGGCCTTTGGGAATTTTCTTGAGACCACCTCTACCTGATATTCTAAAACCATCCGGCAATTCCAAAGCTCAAAACTGAGAACAATCCCATCACACCATTGATATCTGGAAATGGCAAGGCAAGGCTAAAAACCATTGTCAAAACCTAACAAAACTATGCCATCGACAACAAGAGAACAAATACCAACATGCATATACCATGCATGTCAAAGATAGCTAGGAAATCACACATGCAATCTATTACCTGCAAGTATTCATGTTGAAGTTGTTTGAGCCAACATTTCCTTGCTTGATCTTTGCTTTCATTTCCTTTCCTTGTCCTTTCTTTTCTTGCTTTCCTTCCTTTTCTTGCTTGATCTCCTTATTCTCTTGGTTCTCTTCTCCTCTCTGAGACTAATTCTTAAAATGTACTAACAAAAGGCTCCAAACTGATGCTCTAAGGTATTTTTATTATTCATGCCTCTAATTTCTTCAATTTTCCATTATTTTCCTTCAATTTCCTCCTCACATGCAACTTCACCTCCCTTTTCTCCTATTTTCCTTTATTTTCATAAATAAAATGCCAAAAATACCTTTTTTCCTTTTTAATGCCTTAGCCATTGCCTTTGCCAATTTCCCTTTAGCCATAAACACATCAAGTGTTCCCCACTATCATATCTTTGCCCAACATTCAGCTTGGAATAAGTGTCCCTTAATCGTGGTCTTATTTTGCATTTATTAACTTTTATTACGTGAAATTTTGACCCGGGGCTATTACAGACCCCTCCCCCTTGGGAAACACTATCCTTGGTGTTAAACCACACATATACCCAGCAAAACCACTGAAAATAAAACATACTCACCATGGAGCTTTATAACTTAGCTCGTTGCAACATTTACAATGAATAACCTACTCAAAAGAAAAAAGCATCATGACAACATGATAATATAACAACCATACCATTTATTGGAGCTCTATAACATAACTCATGGAGGTAATTACAATAGAAACCATATATAAACATGTACGAGTACTAAAACTGATTTTCCTCAACTGACAAATAGTGAAGGATACATAGCTCAAATCTAATTTTCCATCTCTCCAGTAGCTTCTTCGGGTCCAAAGTGCTTCCACTGCACTTTAACTTGCTCAATTACTTTGTTTCAGAGCATGAGATGCTTTCGCTACAATATGCACTGAGGTTTCAGCTGGAATTCTCCTTCTTGCTCCACCTGCAATACAGACCAACCAATAACACAATCAACATCTTTTATATGACTTTTAAGAAATGAAACATGGAAAACATCATGAACTTTCACTCTTGGAGGCAGTGCAAGTTGATAGGCCACTGGTCAAATCCTCTCAAGGATCTCAAAAGGCCCGCAATACTGTGGTGCCAACTTGGCACATGATCCAATCCTCATGGAGCTCCTCTTGGGCTTGATGCACAAACACAAATGCTCCCCAACTTGAAATTCCTTAAATTCCCTGTGTTGGTATCCACAAATCTTTTGCTTATCTTGTGTTTCCTTTAGATTATTCTTTATAACCTATATTTCTTGCTCCATATCTGCCAACATATACAGTCCAATAAGTGCCATCTTCACTAGATCACTCTAGTTGATGGGAGTGTTACAACTCCTCCCATATAACACCTCGAAAGGACTCACCCTCAGTGAATCTTGATAACCATTGTTGTATGTAAACTCAACCAATGGAAGGTACTCCTCCCATTTCCTCTACTGGTACATCACATACATCCTCATCATATCCTCCAGGATCCTGTTGACCTCTCTGCCTGTCCATTTGTCTGCGGATGATAGGATGTACTGAAGACCAACTCTCTCCCCAAACCTGTAAACAACTCCTTCCAAAACTTTGAAGTGAACTTGGCATCCCTGTCCAACAAAATCTTCTTTGGAACTCCAAGCAATCTCATGATCTCCCTAATGAAAACATGTTCCACCTCACTAGCTGAATAAGTAGCCTTTACTGGAATGAAGTGAGCTACCTTTCTCAACATATCAACCACAAACATGATAGAATCATATTGCCTCACTGTCCTCGGAATACCTGTAATGAAATCCATGGAAATGGCCTCCCATTTCCATTCTAGAATCAGAATAGGTTGTATTAGACCACTTGGATGCTTACATTATGCCTTCACCTACTCACAATCTAAATATCTCGCCATAAATTTTTCCACTTCCTTCTTCATATTCAGACAATAGTGGAACTTCTTCACTATCATCAATGTCTTTTGTTATCCTAGTTGATCCAAGTATGGCTTTACATGAAACCTCTCAAGTTAAGATTCTCGAGCTCATTGTCATTCGACACATAGATCATGTCCCTAAATCTCACCAAACCATCTTCCGTGAGACGGTGGTCTGCATCTTGATCTCCTGTACTTGCACCTGCACCTGTATCTGTACCACTACCTGTACATGTACTTGTACTCTGCTGTAACCTGTGCTTGATATCCATATACCTGTCATCTTGTTTTCCTGCCTGTAAGATCTAATCCTCTAATTTTGTCCCATAAAAGCTCATAGATGCTGTATATGATTCACTTGTACTCTCCTGCTAAGAGCATACACGACCCAGTTCTCATTTCCTTTAACATATCTAATCTCGAAGTCAAACTCACTAAGGGTAGCAAACCATCTAGCTTTCTTAGCATTCAGATTCAGTTGGTCAAACAAATATGTCAACTCACTTTGATCACTCATTAACACAAATATTCTGCCAAGAAGATAATGCCTCCACATCTTCAAGGCGTGAATAATAGCTACCAACTCAAGATCATGAGTCACGTAGTTCTGCTCATGCTCATTCACTTTCCTGGACTCATAGCATACTTCTTGTCCCTCCTACATAAGGACTCCACCAAGTCCTCTTTTACAAGCATCTATACACACCACAAAATCTTTATCTGGATCTACAATATTGAGAATGAGAGCATTTGTGAACAATTGGTTCAATTGCTCAAAACTTACCACAGATTCCTCTGTCCACTCAAATTTCTTTCCTTTCCTCTACAATGTTGTGATACAATAGACAATCCGTGAGAAGTTCCTAATGAACCTCCTGCAGTAACCTACCAACCCCATAAATGACCTTACCTTGTCCACATTCCTAGGAGTTGCCCACTCTAAGATAGATATGATATTTTCCTGATCTACTACTATTCCTTCCTTGGAAACCACATGTCCCAAGTAATGTACCTTTATCTAAAAGAATCTTCATTTTCTAAGCTTGGCATACAATTGACGCTCTCTTAGAAATCTCAACATTGTTGCTAAATGTTCATCATGTTCTTCCTTATTCTTAGAATATATCAATATATCTGGAGAATTATTTAAACCAAATTGAACTATAAAAAAATCATAATGCCCATATTTGGTTTGAAAAGAAGTCTTGTAGATGTCCTCTTCTTTAATGTGTACCTGATGGTATCCCGATCTCAGATCAATCTTCGAGAACACCCCTGCTCCCTTCAATTGGTAAAAAAAAATCATCGATCCTCCACAATAGATAGCTTTTCTTGATTGTTACCTTGTTCAACTTCCTATAATCAATGCATAACATGAGAGTACTATCCTTCTTCTT
>Ga0115851_100478_pt1 | contig 17878 bp, 14 predicted proteins | sample InSIn2gowninarea_FD_83865 | JGI IMG/M metagenome (GOLD analysis project Ga0115851, IMG submission 83865)
ATCATACTGAGGGGCAAAAGGGTAGTCAGAATAAGTTTCAAGTGCTAGAAGAGCCTGAAGAAATCACAAGAGAGATTCAATATCATGAGGAAAATGCTAAAGAAAAAGAAAAAAAAAAGAGGACACAAATCATTCTTCAGACATTGACTCTCAAAAAGAAGCCATGAGAAGTGAAAAAGAAATGGAAATGGACCAGGAAATGACCCAAAGCGAAACAGATATGGAAGAACACGAACTACAAGATATCCTTGACAAGGAAAACTTGGATTTGGAAGGATTCCTGATGCAAGGAACCAAAGAAAAAAAAAGATTCTCTGCCCTAAGAAGAATGCAACAGAATACATCAGTTGCTCTTATGGAAGACTCAAGAACGAGGATAGGAGAAAGGTACAAACACCCACAAATAGGAGCATAGAGGAGTGAAAACAATGAAATTAAATCGAGGAGTAGCCACCAGAAATCCAGGTAAGAAGAGAGGCAGAAAAAAGCAAATTGAACTCCTGATGGAGTGTGGAAAGCTAATGATAGATTCGGGTAAGATGAAATATCTAACCAGTTACTCCTTTACAAATCTTTAATTATGAAGTTCATTTCATGGAATATCAGAGGTCTAGGTAGTAAAAGAAAACAGAGAATGCTAAGTAATAGAATGAAACTAGCAATGCCGAACATAATCTTCATTCAAGAAACAAAATGCTCCATTCATAAAATAAAACAAATCCATAACAAATGGCTCAAAAAATTTGAGTTTCTAGAAGTCAAAGCAGAGAACACAGTGGGAGGCATTCTCAGTCTTTGGAACCCCCAAAAAGTCAGCATTTTAGATGCAGAGGTGACGAGAAATTACTTATCAGCTATCATTCAACCAATGGGGATGTTTGAGACCTTCCTGGTTACGAATGTCTATGGTCCTCAGAAAATTGATGAGAAACTTAGATTTTTAAACTTCTTGGTAGATCTCAGAAGTAGACATGAAGAAATCTCTTGGGTCATTGGTGGAGACTTTAACATGATTAAATCTCTTTCGGAAAAAAAAGGAGGCACTAGAATCCTCAGTAGAGATTCAATAGGATTCCATTCTTTCACAAAAGACATGAGAATGGTTGACTCTGAAGTGCATAACGGTCTTTTTACTTGGAACAACAAAAGGGGCGGCAATGCTCAGGTTGCCTCCAAGTTAGACAGATTTTTGATCTCTGAGAAGCTGATGCTCACAAATACATAAATATCTTCAAGTGTTCCTCCATTTGGAGGCTCTAATCACTGGCCGATTCAATTAGAAATCAAGGGAATTGATGCTCCCAGAAACAGACCCTTCAGATTTGAGAATATCTGGCTCTCCCATCCAGATTTCATCAGCAACATTGAAAAATGGTGGTCCGAAGATCTTCAGGTTCAGGGCTCCAAAATGTTCCTCCTCCATAAAAGACTAAAGCACATAAAAATAAAACTCAAAGAATGGAACAAGAAGGATTTTGGCAACATTTTTGTAAACAAAAAATCAGTAGAGATCAAACTACAAGAACTAAACCAAGCAATGACCACAGATGGTTTTGATAAAAACAAAAGTGAGCAAGCTAAAAAACTCAACCTTGATTGGGAGAATTTATGCAAACAGGAGGAAATATTTTGGAGACAAAAGTCAAGAGTCCAATGGCTCAAAGAAGGTGGACGAAACACCAGTTTTTTCCACTGTTCCACCACAGCCAATAGAATGCACAATAGAATCTCCTCAATTTTGAATGAAGATGGGGAGCTTCAAACCTCTCACAAGAATATTGAAGGGGTGATGGTTCAATATTTTAGAGGCATCACAAAGGAAAATAATCCAGACAGAGATCAATACATCAACGAAATTACAAAGAATATTCCTAGGATGGTGTCTAGAGAAGATAACTTTAATCTGAACAAACCAATAACCGAAGCAGAGGTCAGTATGGTTATTAAAGATATGCAGAATGGCAAAGCTCTAGGTCCAGATGGTTTCAATGTTGACTTTTTCAAAGCCTGCTAGAATGTTGTCAAACATGACATTTTGGAGGTGGTTGAGGACTCCAGAAGAAGTAAATCCATTCTAAAAGCCCTCAACAACTCCTTCATCTCCCTAATCCCCAAATAGGACTCTGTCCTGACTCCTGACAATTTCAGGCCTATTTCTTTATGCAATGTTGTTTACAAAATAATTTTCAAGATCTTGGCCAACAGACTCAAACCTCGTCTTCCTTCTTTGATATCTGGGGAATAGTCTGGTTATGTTGAAGGAAGGAAAATCCTGGATAATATTATTAAGGCCCATGAGGTTGTTCATTCTCTCACTAGTAAAAGGCAGGCTGGTATGATCATGCAATTAGACATTGCAAAAGCATATGACAAGGTGAACTGGACTTACAATTTGGGTTTGATCATGACTGGATCAAATGGGTTATGGCTTTGGTTACTTCACCCAGCTTTTCAATTCTGGTGAATGGCTCGCCCTCCGAGATATTCACGCCTTTGAGAGGCCTCAAGCAGGGAGACCCCCTCTCTCCCTTTCTTTTTATCCTCATGATGGAAGGATTGGGCCGAACCATTAAAAAGGCTAAAGTCTTGGGAAAGATCAAGGGCCTACATTTAACGGAGAATGGCCAAGCCTTGACTCATCAGCGATTTGTGGATGACACCATGTTGCAGGGTATCCCCACAGTCAAGGAAGCTACAACGTACAAAAAAATCTTAAATGACTTTGCCTCGGCTTCAGGTATGGAAGTCAATCTCTCCAAATCAATTTTCTTTTCTTCAACAGTGACATTGCTATTCAAAGGAACATCTCCAGAATTCTGGGCTTCCAAAGGGAGGTCCTCTCCTCTAAATATTTTGGAATCCCCCTAACGGATAAACCAATGCACAAAAGTATATAGGAACCGATGCTCAACAAGATGCAAGACAAGATCAAAAGATGGACTTACAGAGCATTGAACCTTGCGGGCGGATTGATTTTAACAAAGGTAGTTCTTCAATCTATCCATGTTTTCTTTTTATCAACCCTGCCAGCTCCCAAAGGAGTCTTACAACAATTCAGGAACATTCAGAGAGACTTTCTCTGGGGCAAGGAGGAAACCATAAAGAAATGGGCCCTTGTTTCTTGGGATAAAATATGCAAACCCAAAAGTCATGGAGGCCTAGGCCTAGACGATCAGGAGATTCTAAGTAATGTTTTAGGAGCCAAACTCTGGTGGAGATGGGCTAAGGAACCAGGGGCGCAATGGGCTAAAACCTGGAAAGAGAAATATGCTAACTCCTGGCAAATGAGTGATCTTATCAGAATGTCAGGGAACATAAAAGGCTATCACATCTAGAATAAAGCCTGGGAAAACAGAAGCCTGGTACAAAAGAACAGCTTCTGGGAAATCAGAGCAGGAGATTAGGCTCTCTTCTGGGAAGATAAATGGCAACAAGAACCTATGATGATAAGGGAGGACTTTATGGGCATCAAGCAAGAAACTGATTTCCAAGGACTAATTAAAGTTAGGGACTTCTGGAATCTTCCTTAGAACACTGAGAAATGGAGAAGCTGGAGGACTATAGAATGCATAGTGGATGGCCCCTTAAAAGAAAAATCAGAAGAACTCATGAACATTTTAGAACAATTGAAGATCTTGGTTATAGATGGGCAGGATCAGTTAAGATGGGGGCCAAAACAAAGAAGGAATCTTCAACATTAAGGAAGCTAAAAGAATTTCTCTTAACCTAGATACCTGCGTTTTGGCTAAGTCCTGGCAAAAACTTTGGAGCCACCAAGGATGGATGAAGATCAAACTGTTTATGTGGTTAGTTCATCACAAGAAAATATTAACTTGGGAAAACATTCAGACGAGGGGGGTGATGGGGCCTTCTAGATGCCAATTATGTGAGGCTCAAGAGGAAACTATGGAGCATATTCTCAATAACTGCACCTATACCTCCTGGTTGTGGGACTCTTTCAATAGCATTTTTCAACAGACAAATAGAGACAAAGGCAGCATTATCAATACCCTAAACAAGTGGAGAAAAAACTTTTCAGAGTATGAGATCCTTAATTTAGCTTGGACCTTTACACCAAGCTTCATTATCTGGAATGCTTGGAAAGAAAGGAATAAAAGAATTTTCAAGGATGAAAAAACTACTCCTCTTTGCCTTATGGAACTGATCTTAAAGCAGATAAAGGAGACCGTTTCCACCACAGTGCACAGTTATCCCTCAAATCCTCCCACGGTACTTGAATTGAGAACTCTCAAGCAGTTGAGTATGCATGAGATCATCCTCAATGGTCTGAGCAAAAAAGAAAAAATGTTGGAAAAGGAAAAGGAGTCTTGGCATCCTCCACCAAAAGGTTATCTGAAATGCAACATTGATGGGGCTTCAAAAAGCAACCCGGGGATACCAGGTTATGGAGGCGTGTTAAGAGATGAAGATGGAAAAATAATTTTTACTTTCCACTGTCATTTAGGCCAAGCCACCAACAAAATGGTTGAATTAATGGCTTTGGAACAATGTCTAGAGCTTCTTAAACTCAATCACAGCTCAAATGTTCTCATTGAGGTAGACTCCCAGATTGCTATAAATGAAGTCAAGAAAATCAGCTATGGAACAGTGCCTAAAAGAGTCTCAAAACAATGGAGACTTATACAAGTGTACCAGAGAATCCAAAAACATCTCCAGAGTCTAAGAACGGTTAGCTTCAATCATGTTTGGAGGAAGGCCAACAAACTTGCAGATCTACTGGCCAACCAAGGCATGATAAATCTTGAATGCAAAATCGAAATGAAATGGCAGGAGATGCCTCCAAGCAGGCTAAAATCCCTCTACGACACTCAAGCCACAGAGGAAAAATAAATTTTCGATTGTTAGGCACGAGAGGCAAGACATGATTAAAGCTCTTTATCCCGATTCTTTCTCAATTCGACAGTCGGATCCTTGTCATAGGGCTTTCTCTGCATGGGGATATCTTACGGAGAGGTACAGAAACTTATCTCCTTCATTCTTGGAATGGTGACACAGAGTTTTAGTTGCAGTTGAATGGCGACAGAGGGTTTCATTTGCAGTTATAGAATGGTTCAGCGACGAGCTTTATTGCCAGTTTTAGCAAGATGAAACGCTGGTCTGCTCCCACGACGATTTTCCCCACTTCTTTTCTTCTGATTCGGAAAACCAGGCAAGAAGTGGTTTTCTTTTGATCGCAAGGCTCAAGAATGGTAAGTGGTTTTGGCCTGTTGAGAGCGATTCCACTCAACTCTCACCACGTGGCAGGGGTCATGCTCTTCGTACCACCTTTGATCATGCCTTAAAGTCCTTGCATCTTGGCTCTCCGATATCTCTCAGTGTCGTCCCTTTCTGCGGGGGCATTCGACGGTCAGATCTCGTCAGGCTTGATGGTGGGACCGCGTGTCTGTTCATTCTTTACGAATTAGTCACAGGAGGTACCGCGAACCTTGACCTTGGGTCTTCTTTATGGGGACGCGTGTCGGTTCACTCTTTGCAAGTTAATCACAGAATGTATTGCAGATTTTGACCTTGGGGCTTCTTGTTTTCGGGGAGATGATTTGATCGTTAGCTTGTCCTTTAGTCAGTTTGGTGGGTCTCATCTTGTTAGTTCGATCTCATTGGTTTCGTAGGCCTTAACTTTTTCAGGCCTTTTGTACTTATTGTAACTATACTTGTGGGTTATTGAAATAGAAGGAATGTCTCTTGCTTTAGCTATATATATATATATATATCTATATCTATCTATCTATATATATATATATATATATATATATATATATATATATATATATATATATATATATATATATATTTTATATTTTTTTATATATATATATATTTATTTTAACTTATTTATTCACTTTTTAACGAACTATTAATTTAAATTAATTAGTTTATTTATTTAGTCCCTTTAACCTTGATTTTAATAAGAATATAACTAATTAACTTTTTGATATTTATTTAATTAACTTAATTATTAAAATATAGGTCATGCCCTTAATCCTGTCCATCTAACCATCTCCTGGTCTAATTTAGCCGTTATATAGCCGTTGGATGTTCTGATCTGACTATTTAATTTGCAAAGCTTGGTCTGATTCTTCAACTTGTCCTGACGATGAACCACACTGGTTGGTTCAAAACATGTCGACAAATGAAATTTCATGTGATTTACGCCGAAGAATCTCTCATAATTTTGATATGGATCACATAAGCCTCAATTCAAAAAACTTACCCCTATCAAGGATACTAGTAGCAGATTCCTTATGCTGGTATGCAAAGGCCTATTTCCCAGGAAATTCCATCTTACCCTAGTTATGCTCAACCTGACCTAAACCGACAGTTGCCTTTTGTCGCAACACTTGAATTACCAGATTTAAATCGGCTTACCAATGATCCAATTCTTTATGCACCTTGGTGGCCAGTGATTCCTCATAAATTTCCTTTGGATATTCCTAAGTTCAATGGAAACCCTGGAGCAGATCCGTCCAACCATGTTATGAATTTTCATTTATGGTGTTCATACAACTCCCTAAATGATGATTCAGTTAGACTGCATATTTTCCAGCTAACGCTTACTGGTCCGACTACAAAGTGGTATACTAAATTACCACGAGCTTCATTTGACAACTTCACATCCTTAGCCAACACATTTTTAACCCACTTCCAGTTACCCATCAAATATGAAACTGGAATGGAACTATTGACGAACTTTAAACAAACTACTACTACTCACATTTCTGATCATATTCATGAGTGGCGTCGTCGTCATCGAATGGTCAAAACTTATGTTCCTAGTCAGCTTTTAGCTGAGTAGTTTATCAAATCCTTGTTGCCATCTATCACCAAGGATGTGGCTAAAGGAGGAGTTGTTACTGAAGAGCAAGTAATTTCTTGTGCCCAGTACTTAGACTTGATTTACACATAGTCTGGCATGCTCTATGACAAAATTCCAAATGCACCCAGACCAGCTTTTACTGTTCCACCACCTCCATGTAGTAAGAACTCTCATGCCAATGATGGTGTGATTGGTTCTTCAAGCAAACAAACAGCAGGTAAACCATCTAGTCAAACACTTGCTATTTCCATTAAAACTTCTAGTGCATCTGATAATACTCCTGCTTCCAAAATAAATGTTGTGTCATCTGACAAAGGGTAAAATGAAAAGCAACCTAGAAGCAAGAAGAAGGGGAAAGCTAAAAAGAAACAAAATCCTCCCCCTCAAGAGAAATCATTTGATTCCTCTTCTCCAGCTAGGAAACCTCGTTATCCATGTTTAATCTATAATGAGGAGCATTTTACGCGAGACTGTCCTCATCGCTCTAAAGTCTCAAAACTTCTTGATACTTCTAGTGCATCCACTGTGTTGACAGACCCTTTTCCGAATCCAGAGACTCATTTCGTTGCTATAGATCATGCTTCCACTTCACAAGTGCTTATGCTATCCGCCTCTAAGCCTAAAATTGATGTTTTGGTGACTACATGATGTAAAGATTATGATAATCCATCGTCGTTGTCAAATAACCAAGCTTCATATTAACCAAATACTTCGACTTCGACTTCATCTGATCCAATTCCACCACCCATTGCACCAAAGTTAACAATAAAATTGCCTAAGGGAGTTGTGCATAAATCTATATTCAACCCTCGAGCTCGAGCAGTGCAAAATTATAACATAGTATAAGATCTGGCTGAGTCACCTTCTGCTATGTCAACACTTGAGGTGCTTCAAAATTGTCCCTCCCAAAAGCAGGCTTTATTGTCAGCAATTGGTGGAATTGATCCAACGGATTCCAATCTTGTGGTTTTTAAACATAAGGGATATACGCCACAATTACCAGCTCAGTTAGATTTCTTGATCCAAGTAAAAGCTTTGAATAAACTCGTTCACCGAACCATTGTTGACGAGGGTGCATCTACTTGTATCATGTCAATGAATTGTTGGAAAACACTTGGCTCACCGCCTTTGTCACGATCACCTACAAAGTTAAAAGATTTTGATGGTCGCACTTATAGACCTTGTGGAATTTTAAGTAACTTGCATATAGAACTAGGGTGAAAAACTGTAACTGTTGAAGTTGAGGTTGTTGTCATACCCCTTGACTACAACATTTTGCTAGGAAGCCCATGGGTTTATGCTATGGCTGTTGTGGTTTCAACATACTTTTGTATGATCGCTTTTCCTCATAAAGGCGAAATCACAACAATTGATCAACTCGACTTCTTCGCCTCTAGTTCACAGGCTACTGGAAGCGTTCCGTTAGTTCATGGACCCCCAATATCTTTTCAGAACATTGGAGTAGGTCTCTTCAAAGATTCTTCCCTAATGGGTACTGTTACACAGTAATTTGTCACCATTTGTCACCGTCCCTGTTACCCCTCTCCTGCACTTTAGAGGACTCATTCTGGGACCTGTGAGAAGTGACATAACTTGAAAACACTTGCATTATATTCCCCCAAGTATGGACTTCATATGCCCTGAAGACATCTCTTGCAGAATACCCTTAAAAAGTTCCCTTTTTCTATTAGCGTGGTTTCCTAATGTATTACTCGCGCCAATGGGGGAAATCCAACAAAAAGGGCACGCCAGTGGGCGCTCTGTCTCAGAGTCACACTCGTGTCAACCCAGTTTGGGAAAGTTTTTAACAAACAAATGCGCGAAGGTTCTTTCCAACCCACTCATGAACTCTATCTATAAAAGCTTTTTAAGGATAAAGCCAATCCCATGGATGTTGTGGTTGATATTATCTCCTTTCCCTCTATCCATAAAAGCTTTTTAAGGATAAACCCAATCCTAGTGGTTGATCTTATCTCCTTCCCCTCTATCTATAAAAGCTTGTTCTTTTGCCTTTGACAAGATAGTTGGAGTTGGAGTGATAGTGATAGTTCCAGCAGAGGGAGAATTGTACTTCCAGAAGTCCAAGAGATTGTTGCAAGAGCCTTCTTTGCATTCATAAGGCGAAACCCAAGTAAGGAGATCCTTGTAATCAAAGAGAGAGAGGCTTGTTCCCAATCCCAACAAGCTTTGCAAGGCATATGTAGCTGATCACCCAGCCAAAGGAGGATTTGACGTCAAAACTATGGTTGTATTCTTCTTTGTTGTTTATCAATAATAGATGACTATCATTATGGTTCCACTCTTGTTGTTCATTGCAATGATGTTTGAGTTATATCTTTTCTAACCGATATATAATTGCATCTATTGGATTTTATGCTTGTATTGGTGTTGTTCTTTGCATGTGCACGTGTCCATTCACGGAGATCGTGAGGATCGTGATCGGCCGGAGCAAAGGAACGAGAGCGGCATCTCTTCTACGAATATTAGCGTTGGAATCCAAGTAGGCTCTCATCATTCACCTTTAATTTGCAATTAGGAACTTGCGTGATAGGATTGTTTGATTGTTGCTAGACCTAGTCTGGGCTAGTAGGGATTGCCTCTGTCCACAGAGGGGATTTACCTCTACAACAATTTGGCGACTCCGCTGGGGAGTTAACTTGTTGTTTGATTTGTAAACTTTGGACGGAGCCTGAAGTACGGCCAGATAGCTTTCGAAACGCTATTGCTTTGCATTAGCAAAGTAGATCAACGCCACTTCAGTCAATCTCCGGTTTGGTTTACGAACTAAACAACTTGGAGTTCGGTTCCTTTGTCTCTTTGGTTTCTCTTGTTTGATTGCTTAGATAGCTTTCTAGGTTGATACTTTGGTTGTCTCTTGCTTTTTGGTCTGTCTGGGTACTGCTGGCCTAGTCTTGGATTGCTTGTTTTTTATTTTAGCATAGAAAACTCAATTGGCGCTCTTTTTTGCATGACAGTCGTGCCAATTGGCGCCGCTTGTCAATGTACAGCCCGCGCCAATCCTCAATTGGTGCTACTTTTAGCCTGAAAGTCGCACCAGCCCAGGGAACCTTTTAGAGTTTGCTTGTTTTGAGCCTTCCAAGCTTGGTTTTTTGTGTCTGGATACTTCCTCTCAATCACTTGAACGTCTTAGAGTCTTGTTTGATTGGTTCTTGGCCGTTACCCTTTGGGTGTTTGCTTTTTTCCACCGATTTCACATTTTAGCCCTAGGGCATCTAGTGGCTTTGTGCATCAAGCCTTCCTTAGGAGTTTTGGTTTTATGTTGGTCCAGTTGACTTTTTGGTTACTCTCTTGCACTTGTTCAGTGATTGTTAAGATTTTTATTGCGTTATTCGAGTGATTTACTTCTTTTTCACTTGGATTCTGCTTGGCTTCGTTTTGGGCTTAGATTACATGGCCCATTGAGGTCTTTGCCGTCTTTATTGGTTTTGAAGGACTGCTTTGGTATTCAGGGATCTGATTGTGTTTGCATTGGGTGAAATTTGTTTCTTTACTCTTTGTTATTGTTCTCAAAATTTGTTTAGTGCATTTTGCCATCAAAAAGAAAACAAACAATCTCTTTTGCTTTGCATTAGTTAATGGAAATCAGAGCTTTTAGTTTTTATTAGCAATTAGTAACTTTAGAGAAAAGTTTTGTTAATTGTCATTAGTTGCATTAGAGTGTTGTTGATTGTTTTATGGTCATTTTGTTTGTGTGAAAGCTCTCAACCCTTGCGTAGCTAGCGTTCATCGAATGAAATGATATATTTTGGCATATAGCTTGCATTTAGGAAATTGTGAGAAATTATATACGGTAAGGCCTGAAATTTGAAACCTAATCCAAGATCAACCGTAAAATGAACTGAATAAATCTAAAAATGCATTGGAATTTAACACACACATCTAGAGGTCTAGGCTAGAGACGTGTTCTAGCGTCGTTAAACCTAGTCACTGTTGTTTTCACATTAAGGTTGGGTGATTCCTCCTTTTGTGACTCAATAGTGGTCTAATACGGATTTGTGCTCCCACGTACCATCGAGTATATGGGGAGACCCCACTAGGTTATCATCCTTTATCCACAGGAAGCCGTGTCTGCCGCCTTACAAGCCGTAACGCATCGAACACAGCATTTGGGAAGATTGACTGTCGTTCGGAAAGTCCTTGGTTTTCATATGATTGCCAAGGTGTATATGCAGTTTTACGGATTTGTTTGGTAAACCCTTTGCCTAGTTTCTCCAGAGAAGTCACTTTTGATCCTTTTCGGACTCCCTAAAAGAAAAGTCTCATCTAAGCATTTTTTCACTTCGGGCTCATTAAATATTCGAAGGAGACTAGAGTCATCTTTTTGTCCTTTTCTCGACTCTTAAAAAGTGAAAAGGTCAAGTTCGGTTCCTTTGTCTTAAAATTTATTCAGCCACGATTCACATTTACCCAGTTAGATCCTGTTTGCGTTAGCTTGAGTAGGCTTCTTTTTCATTCTCGATGGCAACTTTTCTGGGGTTCACCAACCCAAGGATCCCCACTGACGGGAATCCTAGTCATTTCGCTCCTTTTGGGAATGTTGGTGCTCCTTATATGGCAACATTGTCCCTCCCAGGGTTAACTGTTGGGTTGCCTGTTTGGTTGTTCTCAACCTCTCTGGTCCCTGTCGTCTCACCTACTGGTTAATCAGTCCCTCCACTTGAACAACATCATGTTGATTCTAAGGTGGACCTCTCCCCTTCTTCGCGTGTTTCTATGTCCTCGTCTTCTACTTCGCCTGGTGAAAGTTTGGATTCCAGTAACCAGGTGGCTAAGAAGAAGAAGAAGAAGACGAAGAAGAAGAAGTCTCCTAAGGGAGAGGCCAAAAGTGCAGCTACTACCTTGAGTACAGCTCAAGTCGGGCCACCTTCTGCTCCTCTGTGGAAGGTCAAGTTTCCTTGTAGATTATGCAAGGAAGATAATCTTCTTCGTGATTGTCCTGGCATTCCCAAGATCTTAGAAGTATGGTCTCACGATCCGGCCTGCCCCTCATCGTCCTCTGGAGCTCACGACGATGCTACCTTATCGACTCGCAATGGTAAGGAGAAAGGGAAGATTCGAATCCCCTATAGACTCTGTGAAGGCAATCATCCCCTTCACCTTTGTCCGCTCATGGATAAAGCCTCCACTGTTTTGGAAAGTCTTACAGCTTCTTCACCCCAACTCCCAGATGGTTATCAACGTCTCTCTGCAACTGCAGATCGTCCCCCTGTTGACAAAGAGATTGACTTAGATTCTTCTCTTGTCTAGGATCCTCTTCTCGAACCTGGCTGTGCCACACCCGTTCCAGACCAACCATTGGTCGGAAAGAGTGTCGACTCGAGCTCACCTCCCGTTGATCACTCTGTTTCGGTAGAGCATAATTACCATGTTCTTCTCATCTCCTCAGATTCTCCTGAATCCGGAAATGACTCTCCTATCCCAGCTGCTCCCGAGAGTCCTGCTTCGGTCCCTTTAGAGCAGGGGGGCAATCATACGATTCCCCCACCAAGTAGTTCAATCGTTTCCTTTGACTGGAGTCATTTGACCACCTCCCGCCTTCCATCCCATGTGCCTTTTTGGGTCACGGTACACGCCTATAATAAGGCAATACCTGGCACTGTTTTGGATGAGGGTGCATCTGTCAATCTTATGCCTGCCACTACTTGGCAAGCTTTGGGTTCCCCACAGCTTGTGCCGGTCGCACTGAATCTGACGGCTTTTGACGGAGGAACTAGTCAACCATTAGGGATCCTTCCAAAGTTCCCTATTACTTTGGGAGGCAAAGCCGTCTATATAGACGTATCGGTTACCCAAGGTGCTTTAGATTTCAATCTTCTCCTTGGCCGTGACTATGTATATGCCATGGGGGCCCTTGTCTCTTCACTTTTCCGTGTGATTTGCTTTCCACACGATGGAAGAATTGTGACTATTGATCAATTATCGTTCGTTCGTCCATGGGTCCCTCCTATGCAGTTGTCATCCCCTCCTGGTTTTCATCCACCAGTTGCATCTGTCCCACCACAGATCAACTACGTGGCCACTTACCCCATGCCTGGATCTAGTGATGTCGACGTCGTGCATAGTGTCCTAGGGGCATTGGACCCTGACTTCCAAGATGTTGGCCTTCCATCGGGAGTGGCATTCCTGGAAGAACCAACTTCCTATTCATTATGATGAAGTTTGGTTGGAGCACAGTTCCTTTCCTATGTCAATCTCCTTAAAAAATGAAACTAGGTGGCAGAGCATAGTTCACTATCCTATATCAAGCTCCTTAAAAAATGAAACTAGGTCTCCGAGCATAGTTCCTGATCTTGTGTCAAGCTCGTTAAAAAATGAAACAAGGGTTATGAGGATAGTTCTTTTACTGTGTCAACCTCATTAAAAAATGAAACAACTCCCTTTCCAAATCGAGTCTTTTGGTTAAGATCTCGTAAAATACAAGTCAAGTCTTTCACAGATCTCAAGAGTGAACCTTCATTCCATCCACCTCGTTGAATGCAATGAAGCTTGGGGGGCATGTACCTTGATTTGCGTTATTATGCTGGGGGCATGCGAACTTATAACAAGCATCATTTTTCGTTTCAAGCTTGTGTAAACATGAAACCAAATCCAAGCAGAGTTCTCCATGGTTCAAGCTTGTGTAAAAATGAACCCATACCTGATTTACATCTTGTGATTGCTGCCTATCTGCTAAATTCTGTTAGATGAGCCTTGGTTGTTTCATTCCATCACCACCATCTCTTTGGCTAATCATATGCTTTCACTTGGTTGTTTATCCTTTCCTGAGGAACCGCAGCGATGAGTGGTTTTATTAGCCAGCCTCTTGACCATTATATGTTTTGAGCAGTTCCACCATTACTGGAACCAGTTGCTACCCTTTACACCATTCGTTCCTCTAGGACGAGTCTCCTTTGAGCTCTTTTCTGACTCATAAAATATGAAAAGATTGCCGAGTATTTTTCCCTTTTTGACTCGTTAAAAAAAATAAAAATGGAGGTCTACTTTCAGCTCTTTTTCGACCATTTAAAGACGAAAAGATTGTCGAGTTTTCCCTCTTGACTCGTTAAACGGAAATAAGAGGCAGTCGTCTTTAAACTCTTTTCCGACCGTGTAAAAAACGAAAAGATTGTCGGGCCCTTGTCGTTTCAGGCTCGTTAATGGTTACGAAATGACGTGATATCGATCACTTTTTTACTTTTTCAGGTTGACGTCACTACACATGAAAAGTACTCCTCGATCGTAATGGTCGAGCGGTTCTTTTGAGCATTGTTTTATACTTTTTCGGGCTCGAGAGACACAACTTTACGAAAAAGGACACCCCTGGAGTTTTCTTTTCTGCTGTCCTTTCAAACTCTCTAAACATGAAAAGACGCCGAGTTTTTCCTTTGTCAGGCTCGTTAAAATTTGATGACATCGGATTCCATCGGAATGACACCTCACAAGCATATGCTATCCCCATCAAGCTTGTTAAAAATAACTTGGGTACTCGCCAGAAATGGTGGGGAAAATGGAACCATAATTATTGTCGTGTCAGCAGTATGTCGCTCTTGAACATGGCACTTGTTTGCATTCGTGTCTGGGTAGGGACATCTCATCTCGTTTTTCGCTTGCCTTCATGGGTTTGGGTGATCCTATTTGACCTCTCATCTGCTTATTGCCTCATCACCATAACCTTTGATCCCTTGATGTCAAATACTGCCAAATCTGCTGTCGTGCCACCGATATGTTCAAGAGAAGTTTACCTCTGCAGAATAACAACCTCCCTCTGCTATCTCACATGATTCTGATTCACCACAACATTCTTCCTCTGTCTCGTGTCGATGATATGGGAAACACTATGGCCCACCTTCGATCAAGGTCACTTCCTATCGACTTCAGCTCACTATCCAGGAAGCTGATCTAGAGAGTCCTTTCCAGTGCCTTGGAGCCTGCATGCCTCAATGGCAGGTTCTTTGTGTTCGACGTGAGGTTTTCATCATTGGCCTCCGATTGAATAATTTTGCGGGTGTTCGATGCTAGCTCACTGATTCGCACACCGTAGATTGTACCTATGGTACCTTGAGGACCATTGCCATTATTGGTGGTACCTCTCACGTCTGTTAACAATTTTCATCATTGGCTAGTAATCAGATGATGTTCATGCATGTTCGACTTCAACTCCTGTATTCGTATGCTTGAACTTGTACTTTTGTTCGGGTCGAGATGGAGCGCAAGACCCTGGATTTTGTCTGTTAGAATCCAGGCTGCGTTTTTGTGGATTATCATGATTATTACACGACTCATTCACTAGATGGCTGCGACCATGCCTGAGTCTATTCATTGATCCTCACTGGATGGCTGCGCCCATGCCTTGGATCTAGATTATTATTTACTCTGTTATGGATGGCTGCGCCCATACCACATATGTCATGTACTTGAGATATCAGTTGTACTTCTCTATGCAGGTTCTCTGGCGGCATCGTTTTCAGTTGCACATGTTCTTGTAAAGCATTTCACCCCTCTCTCTCTCTCGGGCCTCATGCTTTAGGGGGCATCTGTTACATAGTAATTTGTCACCGTTTGTCACCATCCCAGTTACCCCTCTCCCACACTTTGGAGGACTCATTCCAGGACCCGTGAGAAGTCACATGACTTGAAAACACTTGCATCATATTCCCCTAAGTATGGACTTTATATGCCCTGAAGACATCTCCTGCAAAAAACCCCTAAAAAGCCTCCTTTTTCCATTGGCGCGGTTTCCCAATGTACTGCTCGCGCCAATGGGGGAAATCCAACAAAGAGGGCGCGCCAGTTGGTGCTCTGTCCCAGTGTCGGACCCGCGCCAACCAAATTTAGTAAAGTTTTTGACAAACTGGCACGGGAAAGTACTTTCCAACTCATGAACTCTATCCGTGAATGCTTTCCGAGGGTAAAGCCAACTCGATCGATCACAGAGCCAACTCGATCGATGTTGTCATTGATCTTATCTCCTTAAGGATGAAGCCAATCCCATCTCCTTTCCCCTATCTACAAAAGCTTGTTCTGTTGCCTTTGACAAGCTAATGGGAGTCTTTGGATAGTGGTTGTAATAGTGATAGTGATAGCTTCAGTTTCGATAGAAGGAGAATCATACTTTCAGAAGGCCAAGAGATTGCTGCAAGGAATAAGGAGATTCTTGTAACCAATGAGAGAGAGGCTTGTTCCCCATCACAACAAGCTTTGCAAGGCATGTGTACCTGATCACCCAGCCAAAGGAGGATTCGACGTCAGAACTATGGTTGTATTCTTCTTTGTTGATTATCAGTAATAGATGACTATCATTATGGTTCCACTCTTGTCGTTTATGGTAATGATGTTTGAGTTATATCTTTTCTGACCGATATATAGTTGCATCTATTGGTTTCTATGCTTGTATTCATGTCGTTCTTTGCATGTGCAGGTGTCCATTCACGGAGATCGTGGGGATTGTGACTGGCTGAAGCAAAGGATCAACTCTTCTGCAACACTAGCGTTGGAATCCAAGTAAGCTCTTATCGCTTACCTGTAGTTTGCAATTAGGAACCTGCATGTTAGCATTGTTTGATTGTTGCTAGACCCGATCTGGGCTAGTAGGGATCACCTCTGTTCGCAGAGGGGATTTACCTCCACAACGATTTGGCGACTCCACTGGGGACCAGAGCTATCGCTATCCTTCACTCCCATTAGCTTGTCAAAGGCCACAGAACAAGCTTTTATAGATAGGGGAAGGAGATGGGATTGGCTTCATCCTTAAGGAGATAAGATCAACGACAACATCGATCGAGTTGGCTCTATCATCGATCGAGTTGGCTTTACCCTCAGAAAGCGTTCACGGATAGAGTTCATGAGTTGGAAAGAACTTTCCCGTGCCAGTTTGTCAAAAACTTTACCAAATTTGGTTGGCGCGGGTACGACACTGGGACAGAGTGCCAATTTCCATCACAACAATTTGGCGACTCCGCTGGGGAATGACTGTTTGTTGTTTGATTTGTAAACTTTGGATCTCCAGTTTGGTTTACAAACTGAACGATTTGGGGTTTGTCTTGTCTCTTTGGTTTTTCTTGTTTTGCTTGCTAGATCGGCCTTCTGAGTTGATTTCTTCAGCTGTCTTTTGCTCCCTGGTTCATCTAAGCACTGTTCCCAGGTCCTAGCGCGAGTTGCAGCCTGACAGTCGTGCCAAGACTGTGAACTTTTCTTGTTTTCCTATTTCTCAACCTTATAAGCCTAGATCTTGTGCCTAGATACTTTTTTCAATCACCTGGGTGTGCCAGAATCTTGTTTGACTAGTTTTGAGTCTCTTTTTTGAGAAATTCTTAATTTGATTTCCTTTGATCATTACTTGGAGGGGGGCTAAATTGTGTATGAGTGTTAATTGCCTTTGTGTGTTTTTATTTTTTGATCTTTGGAACTCTCACCCGATTTTCTTCAATTGCAGTTGATTGGTTCTTGGATTACATTAGAATCATCTTGTGTTTGAGAAGTCTCTTGCATAGATCACACTTGCATAATTAGAATCCTCATTTTTCGAATATGAATGAAAAATGTGCATAGATTACATTTGCATACTTTGGGTGTTTGCCATTTTCCGTCGATTTCACATTGTAGCCCTAGGGCATCTAGTGGCTTTGTGCATCGAGCCTTCTACAGGAGTTCCAGTTTTCTGTTGATCCAGTTGACTTTTTGGTTACTCTTTTGCATCTGTTTGGTGGTTGTTGGTGAGGTAAATCCCCTCTACGGATAGAGGTGATCCCTACTAGCCCAAAAGGGGTCTAGCAACAATCAATCAATGCTACTACGTAGGTTCCTAATTGCAAATAAACAATGGGTAAAGGAAGACCTACTTGGAGTCCAATGCTAGTGTTGAAGAAGAGATGTCGTCCTCATTCCTTTGTCTTGGCCGGTCACGATCCTTCACGATTCTTGTGAATAGACACCTGCACATACAAAGAACGATACAAACACAAGCGTGAAATCTAATAAATGCAATTATATGTCAGTCAGAAAGGACATAACTCACATTAACCATCATAAGAACAATGAAAGTGG
>Ga0115851_100480_pt1 | contig 17871 bp, 11 predicted proteins | sample InSIn2gowninarea_FD_83865 | JGI IMG/M metagenome (GOLD analysis project Ga0115851, IMG submission 83865)
GTTGATCTACATGTTGTTTCATTCAATTTTGCACCAAAGTGGTGTTATCCTTTAAAAGTTGGAGAACTTGTTGTTGATGCTCGATGTGATCTTTCATTGCTTGAACCTTTTTCTTCTTGATATGTCCTTCTATCTTTAGAGTTTGAGGCATGGTAATTTATTCCAATCCTTTACAATATATGGTCGGACTCATTTCTTGACTCTCGATGTGATCTTTCACTTCTTGAACATTTTTCTTCTTGATATGTCCTTCTATCTTGATAGTTTGAGGAGTGGTAATTTTGACAAGTGAATTACAAGATATGGTTGTATTCATTTCTTCTTTCTTGATGTGATCCTTCACTTCTTGCACCTTTTTCTTCTTGATATGTCCTTCTATCTTGAGAGTTTGAAGAGTGGTCATTCTTGCCAATAGTTTACAAGATATGTTTTGATTCATTTCTTCTTTCTCTGGGGTCGAGTCCTGGAAAATATCCTCTTCTTTTGATGTTTCTTGATCCTTTTCTTCCTCCACTTCATACTCTATGTAAAATAATTTCTTCTCAGCACACTTATGACCTTTAGTGCATTTGCTATCACAATTGTAACAAAGCTCTTTTTCTCTTTTTCCTTCCAATTGTTGTGGTGTAACCCTTGTAGGTTGTGGAAGGCTAGGAGAAAAAACACATCCATCTTTATAGTTGTGAGGGGTAGAATTTCTTGTTGCCATAATTTTACTTTCAAATATGTCACAAAGCCTTTTTACTCTTTCCAATTGTTGTGGTGTTTCTCTAAAGAAGGTGTTGCTCTTTGTATCCTCATAATGTGCTATCATTTCCTCCATGAGAATTGACCACGTAACAAGTTTTTTACGAGAACAAAGCCCTTTATACCATAAAAATTGATTCGGTTCTAAATATGAAGATGTAATACATACCTTTTGTAACAGTGGTGTTATCACTTACCAATCTTAATACCAAAATTTCCCATGCTAGCTTGATGATAAAGGTCAGTTTTAGTCTTGTTTTCATTTTTCTTAGACTCTGAGTCTTAGGAGGTCTTAGGTCTTAAATCAAGCACTCATTTCCATCTATTCTGGTCATCATGCATCACTGATCCCATAGCCATGTGTCAGTTTCATTTGTGTACCATACAACCTTTTTGGGTGATCGTGTAAGGCATGTAATCATTCTAAGGTATTTTTGCAGCGCAGAGGTCCATTAGGTGATTACGCAGTGCAAACGGTCCATTAGGTGATTACGCAGCGCGAAGCTCCTTTAGGTGTTTTCGCAACGCGATAGGTTTTAGGTAATTTCACAACGCATTTTTCAAATATTACACTGACAGCACTGCGCAATCGGGGATTTGTGCATTCTGCTTCGAATCTTTCCCAAATGTCAAATCTATCAAATTAACTTATGCCAACAGGTCATTCATTGTCAGTTAGGTCATTCATTGTCAGTTAGGCACTCCATACATCATCTCCAACTGTTTACCTTCATCATTGCAATCACCAGGTACATTGGCACACACGAAGCACAAGTTCCCAAAAATGGCCAGGTATGCTCGGTTTTAATGGTGATTATAGGCTTTGCATGAGAGACAAATTTACTAGATTTGTCATTGTAAACATCATCATTCAAGCAAGGCAGTTATCAAGCGAGGCAGCCATTCATAGAGGCAGAGTTTGGAGTTTGAGCGTCACTAGCATTTCCAGCCTACAGGTCACTGAATCTTCATGGAAGGATCAGCAGAAAGGAAAGATCATCGATCAGGCAAATGTTTGAGGAACGAACCTGAGGGTTTGGACATAACCTTGAAGAACAAGGAGATAGAACAGGCATTTAAACAAGCTGGATGTTGGAATTTTTGTAAAAAGCTCCAGGGAGGACATGCACAAGTGACTAAGGAATTTGCACTAAATTTCACAGGGCTAAACTCGAAGGTTGGCATGTTGGAATTACCGGTATCACCAGACATGATAGCTACAGTTACAGAAATACCAAGAGGACAAGAAAATTGGTTCAAGAACTTCAAATTTGACATGAACCCCTGCAAAGAATTTCTAAAACAGCAGTTCATTAACTCAGATTTGAGCAAGTCTATTCCTAGAAGTTGTGTTAAAGAATCACATGCTCAGTTGCTCACTTGTATACAGAAGTATCTGACCTGTGAAGGGAGATATAACAAAGTGTATTCATAACACTTTAAACTGTTGTTACATTTTACAGGGAAAACTTCTATTGATCTACCTTTTTACTTGTTCCACAGCTTAAGTAAGATGTGTGATAAGGTACAACTGAGAAAGGAAGCTTGTGAGACTTCACTATTCCATCATGGTTTGGTTAAGTTAATGGTTCTGCATGAACTTCAGAAGATAGGCAAAGATTGGGACACATTCATATTTATGTTTGGTTTCCAGAGCAAGACCGGTCTCAGCCCTCTAGTGGCCAAAGAACCTTTCACAGCAACCACTCCTCAAGAAGAAGCAAAAACCAAGAGGATTTCAAAGTTAAAGGCAAGGAAACAAATTGGAGAGTCTACCAAACCACTAACTATTCAAGATACACCCCAGCAGTTAATTAAAGAAATTGTACATGAGTCAAGCGCCAGAGAAGGAGTTCAAAGAAGAAGAACTAGAAGTCAGCTGGCAAAAGAAAAAGGTAAGTCAATGGCTATTGAAGAAAATACTGTGTCCAAGGGAGATTTAAACGACTTATTGCAAGCCATTGACATTGAAGAGTCCCCTTTAGTTCAACCTGAGTTGATCGAGTCAGATAAAGAGACAGCTAAGAAAGTTGGAGCATCGAAGAAACTAAAATTTGATGAGCAAGTTGAACAATTTGTTTTCAAACCCAGGAGACCCATAACGAGGAAATTCAAACAAGTACAGCAAGTACCACCAAGGGTAGATGAAACAGGGGAGCAGACACGGCCTAATGAAAAAAGGGATAAAGGCAAAGCAGTTGCCACTCAGGAAGAAGATAATGTGGAAGAGTTAAAGAAGAAATTGGGATTGGCAAACCTTGAAATTGCTAGATTGAAGAAAGCCGCTAGAAATTTTGCAGTTAAGGAAGCTTATTTCAACCAAATGCAAGCTCGTTGGGAAGACCAAACGTTTAAAATTCCCGAGGTGGTTGATTGTAATGTTCAATTCCTTACCTGGACAGTTCTTGCTATAAAGGAGGCTCAATTTATCAGAAAGGTAAATAAAAACCTCAGGTCTGGAATCAGAATCATGAAGAAACAAATAGAAGATTTAAGGATGCAATTGAGCCAGCAAAAAGAATCTTCATGAAGAAATCTCACTACAAGTAAGGCTACCTCTCAAAGTTTTGATGATTTTGCTTTCGTATAATCCTTCTTGAAAATCAAACATCCCATTCAGTTTTGGAGAGTTTTGAAACAGTTGGAAGCATGTTATAACAACAAAAGTGTTCAACTAATAAAGTTTTGGGTTGAAACTGTGGTTTTTTAAACAACTCAGCAGTTTCGTAGAGCGCTACGAAACTGCTGAAGGTAATGACTAAAGCTCAGTAGTTTCGTAGCGCGCTACGAAACTACTGAAGCTAAACAGTTTATTGCAAATTAACCAGTTTTGAAATGTGAGCGGGAATTTTGAAAGTGAAATGTTTACAAGGTATGAAAGGCATCAACTAAAGTGGTTTAAGGTTCAACCAGGGCAAGCCAGGTGGAGATAATACATATTCGAAACCAGCTTTAGATTTTTGCCATAAAGTGAGCATATTTACCACACTGTAGGGTATGTAAACAATTTGAAATTTTTTTGGCTTTCACGCATGAAAACAAGGGACAGCACATCCAGAACGTGGCAGTCTACTCCATTTTTGGATGACTACAAGATAAAGGATATAATTTGTTGGATCCGAACATCTTATGGTAAATCAAAGGCTGATAAATAGGGATCGTTTCCTACATACCAGGGAGATGGAGAAGAAGTGACAACGAAGACCAGCATGGAGCCTTAAAGTTCCATCACAACCGAACTAGAGGGGAACCAGGTGTCAAAGAATGAGGATGATCATAGACCAAAGCTGTTATGGAATTAGAGTCCTACTTGGTTTAGATATCTAGAAGATCTAGTTAAAGTTTGCTACATTGAATAAGCAGTTAAAGGTTAAACAGGTGTCATTAGAAGTAGTTCTCGAGTTCCCCTAAATGTTTAAGGAGGAATCTCAGTTAGGTAGAATGGAGATTATATATAGAAGAAAAGGAAATGTAACAGAGGGTGGAAAATTATTGAAAAAAGCTCTGCTATTGTGCTATGTATATGACTCTGTTTTAGTAATAAAAAGCTTGATCTTACTTCTCAGGAATCAGAAAGATTTTATTGTTCAGAATGTTGTGTTTGATCCTCCACTCAGTGTTTGCAGTGGTATAGATTTGTGATTACTTAGAAATCACTGACAGTGTTCTAATTTCCTTCACATATTTATAGACTGTGTTTTTCTATATGTTTTTGGTATGTTATGAATATTTGAATTCCAAATGCCCTGACTTTTATGTAAGGTTGATGTCATTGTTATTCTGAAACTGATTTGACTCCATAAGCCCAATGGATACCTTATAGTTGTGTTTCCACCACTCATATTTTTACCTTTGTTTCACAAGAGTTAGCCATCTTGATCATAATCAAAAAACCTTTAACCCTTTGAGAGAGCCCTCTCAGGTTGAGGAGGCTAATCCTCAGCCAAAAGATTGGTCTGAAATAGTTACTTAGAGTCAACCTGATCAGCAGCCTATCAGGACCTTATTTTGAGATAACAAGTGGTACACCATGTAGATCAAAATTCTAAATATGAAGATGCAATACATAACTTTTGTAACAGTGGTACACCATGTATATCAAAATATTGCTCCATCTGAAGTATCCAATTTACTAGATCCTTGCCATCAAACTTCCTCATCTTGCTTTTTCTTGAGTTTAGGACCTCGATCTTGAGACGATTGTAACTCTGTAATTTGGGATATTTAAGTTCTAAAATTTCTACCTGTAGTAGCCTTCTGTGTCCTCTTTCCAATGGCACCAGTCTGATCCAAATTAGATTCTCCAAGAAAGAGTTATGCACAATCTCCCAAGATGACCTGATTATAGACCTTTCCAGAAGAGCGAACTTGTATGAAGTGCCACGTGTCAATTTTTCGACCTTTGGCTCTGAAAAAGATATACAAGAAACTACAGTCCGTCCTATTTTTGTACATTCTTACGAAATTTCAATCTGATGCCCAGAGAGAAAGTTATGATGATTTTCCCTAGGTCACCTGTCTGGAATGTAATTCAGGAGTCTGCAAAAATACCAACTTCCTCAAATCATATCTCCACAAATATAGCGTGAAAAGCTCTGAAATTTGGATCCAAGGTTTAGTACGATTTTCTTCTCAAATGGGTTTTTTTTGTGACTTCTGAAACACTGCATAAAAAAAGTTATAGTGAAAATGCCACAATGACCTATTTGGAGTAGCGAAACCCTAGAATCCAAAGCTCTGATACCAAATGTTATGAAACCAGCTCAAGAAAAGATAGAAAATATAGATCAACGCCTTATATTTCAGCCTCTTTGAGAGGGAAACCTCCTTTACATTACATAAATGAACAATTCTTCGATGATACAAATGACAAAACCTCCTTTCTATATATAAGAGTCTAACGAGTCATAATATAATCCAGCCGACCTAATAATAATAATATAAAGCCACAAAAATAACAATAGAGGGATTCTATGGGGCATGGTAATAACAATATGGGGGCAATAGGGGCACAACAATAGTAATAAGGGGTATAACTACAATAGTAATGGGGTAATCACTAGTATTATAGGGACCTAACAAGGTGTCCCATTCATTTATGGGCCCTTACCTCAAATTCTCCACCATCAACTCAGAGTTCAAGGGCCACCAAATCGATTATCACATGGGCAGCCAAGCAAGTCAAGTAGGACTGCTGTTAACTACAAGTTTTGGGCAGCCGAGTCCCTAAAGTTTAGGAGGACTGTTGGGGTCCTCAATTTGTATAAATAAGAGGGCTTAGGGCCTTGTTTCAGTTAGACATTTTGTAGGTAGAAGTTAGCTAGTTTGTAGTTCGATTTTAGTCATTTTTTAGGCAGTAGTTTAGCTCTACATTTCAGCACATTTTCAAGTTTTTCTTGTGGATAGTTCTTGGAATGTAACTATTCTTTTGATCAATAAAGATGAATCCGGCTTTGCACCAGCTCTAAATCTCTCTTAGGAGGTTGTAGCTCTTGGGTTTGGGCCCATCTCAAGTTCCCAGTACCTCCTTTGCTTATTTTTATGTGTCCTTGCTGCATTCTTGCAATAAAATATGCTATTTAGATTTAAATCTTGTTTTGTTATTTAGGTTGCCTTTGATGATTAAAGTAGCTTTTCATGTTCAAATTGATTTGATAGGTTAATAACAGAAAGGATCCTCAGAAAAAGGCCTCAAGCACCTCTGATCTCACCCCTCCCTCAGTGGGAGCGTGCGCTGGGACAAAGGTGACATTGCTGCCAACAAAAACACTATTTTTGCTTTGTCATGCAATCATTGGTGTTGGAATTCTCATTTGCAGATGTTGATATTAGTTGTGTTTAAATGCTCCAGTTGATGATTACTTAGTTGCATAGTTATTTCACGTATTTCATTGCAAATAAAATTCTGTCCATTTCCTTTTGCTGTTACTTAGGTCAGACTAGAGTGAAGTAACTAGGTCATTGGTTTTCCAAGTGTTTGTTTGTTCAGTTTGAAAAATAAATTGCAGAGCGCCTGTAATACCTCTCCATCCACCTATTCTCCATCAATCCCACTTGCTTCATCCTCTACTTAGAATCCTTGCCTTACATTTGCCATTTGCTCACTTTTCCCTAAATTCCCATATCATTGTGCAACATTGCTCTACCTCTCCTTGAACAAATCCAGCCATCTACATCTTTCCTCAACTCCATCCACCAAGTCCTGGACCACCTCAAACCCTTATCCTACCTCCATACTCACTCATTCACCTTTTTCTCTCCATCCATCCTCCATAATCCCATTTCTGAACATCCTTTTGAAAATTACATACATCCTGTAGAACCCCTACAAACTTCCTATAGAAGCTCACGAATGAGCTTTCTTGATAGCCAAACTTTGTGAAACTCTCTGGAAGGGTGTTAGGGACCCCTTAGGCCCTCTTTGAACCTTTCTTACTTCCTTTAAGAATTTCCTCTCGCCAATCCACCTCTGCACAGTAAAAAATAGTTAAAAACACATGCATGATAATTCTAACAACTTATTCAAAAATACAAAAAGATGTTTTCTTCAGATAGTGATAACTTAGACACATGAATTTTACCTTCCTAGAAGTCAATGGCATCTCTTTCAGTAGCTTGCATCCTCTTTTTCGCATCAGTAGGGCTAGCTAGTAAAATTAGGGTTTGCTAGGGTTTGCATTTCCTTTCAGCTTTTCAGTTTCTTTCTGCAAGTAGATTAGCTTCCTTTGAGTTATCTTTCATCCATCAGTTAAAAAGCTTATTCTCAAAGCTCATAGAAGTTGGCTTAAGACTCTAGTGGACTTGTGCCAGCTGACCAAGTGACAGCTGCGGCAAGAGCTAGTACTTGTGCATACAGCACCGTCGCTTCCAAGTTTGTTACGAACTACGGGTTGATAAAATTAAAGAAGGGAGTCCCAGGAGTTGCAACATTATTGCTACAATACTGGGGCTCACCACTTTTTTTAGTGTCGTTGCTGGGGAAGCGTCAGAGTATTGGTGATTGCTGCTTTTCTTCTATTTTCTACTACAACCTTCTGCTAAGTAGTTTATTTCATTTACATTCTACAATTTCATTTCTGCAAAAGTAGAATAGACATTTCCTACTTTCATTTCATTTCTGCAAGCGTAGATTAGCATTTCAATTCCACAATTTCAATTCTGCAAGTGTAGACTAGCATTTCATTCCTGCAATTTCATTTGAGAAAAATAGATTAGTCCTTTCCTGATTTCATTTCAATTCCACATTTTCATTTCAGCAAGATAGTTAGTTGCAGTTCAATCTATTTTAGTTTTTGCAGGTACAAGCAGAAAAAAAAAAAGGAAGAAGAAGAATAAGAAGCAAAAATCAACCAAAAAGATTTCCTTTCATGCCTTGTAGGAGTAGAGATAATTCAGAAAAATGATTGTACAACACCCCCACTGCTTCACATAGCCAACCTTCTCTCTTCTTTGATGGCTGTGATTAAAGAACCCTTAGGTGGACAACAATACATATTTGAAGAACCTCAAGGGAAGAAGAAGAAGAAAACATTCCTCTGGAGCAAATGGCTGCAAACATAAATGTTGGGAGTAGTACCTTATCCAAAAACAAATTTTCAAATCAAATGGAAGATTTCAAGAGCGAGATGAGGCAGTTTCTTGCCATGCAACTAGATACATTGCAAATCCAAAGGAAGCAAGAGGAAGCCAAGAGGGATTTGGACATCTTTTGTCCTAGGTGCACTAGAAAGCATCCTAGAGACGAATGTCCAATGCACTCCCTAGAAGTGTGTTTCGTCTATGAAGAATACCATCCTACGAATCAGTGCCCTTCCTTGCCTAGACTTAAAGCTCCATATCAGAGAGCCAAAGGAGCCACTGAATCACTCTATTATATGAACCACAGGAGGCCACATGGACCCATACCCTACCAGGAGGGAATGCAAGGGACATCCCAGACCTATTACGACCCCTATCAAGCCACTTCCATGCCTTCTTGGGGTCCCCCTGCTCATCCTTCCTAGTCCACACCCCCTCCTTGGTCAGATCCATCTCCATATTATGCCCAACCAGCGGCTCATTCATTTCACTCTTATGCTCAGCCATAGCCTCAGTGGAATGCACCTCATCAAGGGTGGAGGCCCCAGTAAAACTCTCCTCCCACTCCTTTTCCTCCACCACCTGCCCAACCACAACCCCATCCAATCCATCTCAAATATACACCCCCACTCAACTACCCATACCACCATTTCCAAATCCACACATTGGAGTAGCTCAAATCCATTACAACGCTGAGGCACGACATGTCCAAACAACTCCTCTTGAGCTCCAATATCTTCACTATAGCTCAGGAAGAGTATTGCAAAACAGAGATTATATTGACAACATTGAAGGACCAAAGGCAAAAGAAGATTCAAGAGAAAAGATCAAATAACCATGGGCTACACTTGATGAAGAGAAGGCATCAAAATTAGAGATCGAGAGAGTTCCCTCATGGTTACCATCAAATCTTCCATGTATTCAAGAGAAATATCAGCAAAAAGAGAAAGATGAGAAAGTCATGGTAGAAGGTGACATGAAACATGATCCAGATCAGCAAGAGGACCAAGGATATCAGAGCTATATTAAGATATGGTTTCAGACGGTCACTAAGTTACAGTGGTACTCTTTTCCTCAGCTATGTTTGATCCCTTCAAAGTCAGATCAGTTGGTCTCTGAAATCCGGATAGCTGTCAAAGCATGCATTTCAAGCCTCCACATCATTTTGTCACTAATCTCGATGTGCACATGGCTCCATTGCAAGTATTCTTACACTTGAAAATGATTTTGTTTTTCAAGTAGGGTAGGGTTGAAAAAAAAAGAAAAAAAAATGAAAATAAGAGAAAAATAAAAATCTACGGTGAAAACCTCCTCGGAGGCGCCTCAGATTGGCTCACTGATCGAAAACCTCCATGAGGTGGTCAATGGGTTGGAAAGAAGAGGAAATAAAAAGAGAATAAGATCCCTGGGTGAAAACTTCCCTTGGAGGCGCCTAGGGCAGGCAATTAGGGTGAAAACCTCCATGAGGCACCCTAGTTGTTTTCGAAAAAAAGCAAAAAGAAAAAAGAAAAAAGAGAAGAAAAAAAGAAAAAAGAAAACAGGACTAATCTTTGTGAAAAATTGCAGATTGCAGTGAAAACTTTGCAGAAAAAGATGGGCGTGAAAAACGAGGACAAAAGTCCATACCAGGCTCCAGGAAATCCCTTCAGACACTCCCTCCATGGCCACTCATGTCTCCTAGGATTTGGTCACATTCAGGTCAATATTAGGCTTTCTATAGGAAGTTCTGGGCTTTCTACATGAAGTTCCAGGTGTTTCTACAGGAAGTTTTGAATTTCTACAGGAAACATCCTGTAGAACCTTCGGACGAGCCAAATTCAATTTTGAAAGGGAATATGATGGTTGGGATTAGTTTGTTAGGCCTACAGCCACACCTTTATGCAATCCAACACCATGTGGCACCATGTTCCATCTCTTTCCACCTCCATTGCACCCACTTGGTTATGTGTTCATGCACAGTCATACAAGAAACCTTGTTTGCCTCAGATTAATAGCAAGAATTCTTAAGTGACAAGTCAAGCAACGAAGTCTCGCACGCTTTACCTGTCCAAGCTCCATCTAGACTCTGCATCAATGAATTCCAAGTCTGCATTATAGCCCAAGCTCATTTTTCTTACCATGCAACAAAACTACAGAATGCCTTGAACCAAAAATACCTAGTGCTGAAATTTGTTTTTTCCATAACATGAAAACCGTGCATCCATTTACAAAACTATTTTATAGGGAGTTATACGGCGATGATGGCAACATGCCTGAGTAGTTTCAGCCAATTACAATGCACGGTTCCCAAGAAATCAACCTCCATCACCTTCAGCCATTTTTGCATTTTCTCCATATCCGTGCATCTGTTTCAAAACTTGTATAATGGGGAGATGCATATGGGTGATAGTAACCTACCCAAGAAGTTTCAACTGATTCTAACACACGGTTTCCGAGAAATCGATCTTTGTAATCTTCAGTCATTTTCCATTTTTCTCGAAATTTGTGCATCCATTGATCACAATTTTGCTATGGGAGGTGCATAATGATGATAGGAACATGTTCAGCAAGTTTCAGATCAATCCGGTCTATCGTTCTGGAGCAATGGTGAAAAAAAGTTTCTATCCTGTGAAAATTCAACATCAGCAGCTTGAGGGTGCAGATCTGAACGTGGAAGCCAGCTCTTGCCGTGTGGATCCGACCAGAGGATACCTGCATAAGAAAACAACTAGGACTCAGCAGCCAAGCCATAATGCAACCACAAAAACCAGTGCATGCAACAAATGAAAGGCCACAGCACCTCACAACAACCATTCAACGTCTAGGTATGTGCCTGAAACTCGTTCCTCTATTGCATAAATCTTATTTAAAAACTACATGAATGAATGGAATGGTGGGATTAAGCCACGAATCTAGCAAGGTTAACCCGACATCGCCTTCTCTAGCGCTCAGCCAGCAATCATGCAGCATGCGTGTTTGGACAACTCACATGAAATTAAAAGACAGGTAATGTTGGCCGTTTGAACTCCAGTGTAACTGATTCACCATAACACTGCAATTTTATTGTGGCCACGTACACTTGGCCACTTCACTCCCTCACCACAAATCACGCAGCAATTACAAAAATTCTCGGCTGACTCTCACCACCCTCTGTTCAACTGGGGTCACAACTGGAGCACGCATCCACCACATCCAACTCAGTTAACCAGTGGTCCTCTGCAAGATTCCTGCCTGATTTCTCGAGATTTCTACCGTTTTTAAAAAATTCCCACCTATTAGGCTCTACAGGAAGCGCAGTTTCATTTTACAGGAAACGTAGAAAACAACCATGCAGAAGGAAAACCTAGGATTTTCGGCGAATTTCAAGCTCCAAACGAGGTAGGATTGGGGAAACTTCATTGTGCACGATTTGTTGGTGAAAAATGGTGAATTGAACATGGCATTAAATTGAAAAAATGAGAGTTACAGTCTACCTATGTATTCAACAAAATATGAAAGATTTCCTGCATATTCCACTGTATTTGCCCAAGTTCTTTCTCTGCACTCTGAAATCTCCTCATCATCTTTAAAAGTAAAGAAGATATATGTTGCAGTAGAGGCCACCCTGTGTGCATGAAAACCTGAATTTACGTATGTATCTATGTGTTGAGAAGAGAATTTGTGCCCTTATGCTCAGTTCTGCAAAAACAACATTGTCCTTTCAATAAGCCGACAGTCGAATTCTGGGTGACAGAAACAAGGGAATTATTGCTATCTGGTATTGTGAGGAACACAAGATAAACTCCTCCCTGGGTTCAAAAAAACACCAAATTCAGTTGTCCTCTGTTTTAGTGATTGACTGTCGTTTTCCTGAGCATTTCCTTTTCTAATTAAAACATAAAAAGAGCACTCCCACCATGCCATGAGGATTCATAATGGGGAACACATTGAAGAAGGTGAGAAAACCAATGGTGAAGGAAAACATAACATTCAAGCACAGAAAGAACAGAAAGAAAAAGGGGAAATGGGCAGATTGTTGAGCCTAAAACAGAGGAAGAAACAACAGCACAAACACCAAGGGAAACGATTGCAAATTAGTAGAGCAGAGAGGGCTGAACAAGTCCAACTGAAGAGTGTCACAGCCAAGGCAACCATAGAAAAATTAAAGGGGAAGACACCCCTAGCTAAGCAAACCAAAACAATGGAAACAACTTCTACAGGAAGCCAGAAAACAGTCAACACAAGACTTTCTATAGGAAGTCTGGAACCAGAGCAACAAAAGGAGAAATCACTCGATATTTTGGCCCGGGAGGCAGCAGCTGTGTTGGCTACCCTTAGCACATCTCCAAAGAAAAAAGGGTAGCAAAAGAGGGAGCCTTCCCTGTATATTAAGGCAAGAAGGAGCATGCGGATAAAAACTAGCAGACCCTACCACCGTCAAAAGAGCCAATCACGATTTTAGACACCCCAGCTACACAAAAGGAGAGGTCTCCCTCAAAGGCAGCCATCACCTATGAATGGGGAAGCTCGAAGACATCCACCTGGAGAGAAAGAATGAAAGTGTTGGACACAAAGACCTCTCTACAGGATGCTAACACAGTTCTACAGGAAGATAATTCTTTAGGACAAGGAGCACAGGCAGTGGGAAGAAGCAGAGAGAAAAGCATGGTTTCATGAGCGAGAAGAGGACATCTTCAAAATCTTGGCATGACAGGGAGGCCACCAGGGCCATCAAAGATGAGGAGATAGATTAGTTGCTCAGAGGATGAGAAACACTTTCAGTAGGGGGGTGATGATGAGCCCCAAAAATGGATAATTATATGGGCTCATTCAACCTCCTAATTCGACTTAATCCACCATTCTCATTAGTTTATTCCATGTTTTTTATTATATTTATGCTAATAGAGTGAATTGGGTTAGTCGTTATGCCAACAAGTCTAATGTGTGCTTTATGTAGTCTTTTTGGTCAATTTGGAGACAAAATCAAAGGTTTTAATGAGCACTTGCTAGCCAAATTCATGGGAGAACAAGGGAGAGGATTTGTAGGAAGGTGTCCCCTTCATTTATGGGCCCTTACCTCGAATTCTCCACCATCAGCTTAGAGTTCAAGGGCCACCAAATCGATTATCACAAGGGCAGCCAAGCAAGTCAAGTAGCACTGCTGTTAACTGCAAGTTTTGGGCAGCCAAGTCCCTAAAGTTTAGGAGGACTGTTGCGGTCCTCAATTTGTATAAGTAAGAGGGCTTAGGACCTCGTTTCAGTTAGTCACTTTCTAGGCAGAAGTTAGCTAGTTTGTAGTTCGATTTTAGTCATTTTTTAGGCAGTAGTTTAGCTCTGCATTTCAGCACATTTTCAAGTTTTTCTTGTGGATAGTTTTTGGAATGTAACTATTCTTTTGATCAATAAAGATGAATATGGCTTTGCACCAGCTCTAAATCTCTCTTAGGAGGCTGTAGCTCTTGGGGTTGGGCCCATCTCAAGTTCCCAGTACCTCCTTTGTTTATTTTTATGTGTCCTTGCTGCATTTTTGAAATAAAATATGCTATTTAGATTTAAATCTTGTTTTGTTATTTAGGTTGCTTTTGATGATTAAAGTAGCTTTTCATGTTTAGATTGATTTGATAGGTTAATAACAGAAAGGATCCTCGGAAAAAGGCCTCAAGCACCTCTAATCTCATCCCTCCCTCAGTGGGATCGTGAGTTGGGACAAAGGTGACATTGCTGCCAACAAAAACACTATTTTTGCTTTGTCATGCAATCATTGGTGTTGGAATTCTCATTTGCAGACGTTGATATTAGTTGTGTTTAAATGCTCCAGTTGATGATTACTTAGTTGCATAGTTGTTTCATGTATTTCATTGCGAATAAACTTCTGTCCATTTCCTTTTGCTGTTACTTAGGTCAGATTAGAGTGAAGTAACTAGGTCATTGGTTTTCCAAGTGTTTGTTTGTTCAGTTTGAAAAATAACTTGTAGAGCGCCTGTAATACCTCTCCATCCACCTGTTCTCCATCAATCCCACCTACTTCATCCTCTTCTTAGAATCCTTGCCTTACGTTTGCCATTTGCTCACTCTGCCCTAAATTCCCATATTGTTGTGCAACATTGCTCTACCTCTCCTTGAAGAAATCCAGCCATCTACATCTTTCCTCAACTCCATCCACCAAGTCCTGGAGCACCTCAAACCCTTATCCTACCTCTGTACTCACTCCTTCACCTTTTTCTCTCCATCCATCCTCCAAAATCCCATTTTTGAACATCTTGTAGAAAATTACAGACATCCTGTAGAAATTCCAGAACATCCTGTAGAACCCTTGCAGACTTCCTATAGAAGCTCACGAATGAGGTTTCTTGATAGCCAAACTCTGTGAAACTCTCTGGAAGGGTGTTAGGGACCCCTTAGGCCCTCTCTGAACCTTCTCGACCTCCTCTAAGCATTTTGTCTCGTCAATCCACCTCTGCACAGTCAAAAATAGTTAAAAGAACATGCATGATAATTCCAACAACTTATTCAAAAATACAAAAAGATGTTTTCTTCAGATAGTGATAACTTAGACACATGCATTTTACCTTCCTAGAAGTCAATGGAATCTCTTTCAGTAGCTTGCATCCTCTTTTTTGCAATAGTAGGGCTAGCTGGTAAAATTAGGGTTTGCATTTCCTTTCAGCCTTTCAGTTTCTTTCTACAAGTAGATTTGCTTCCTTTGAGTTAGCTTTCATCCATCAGGTAAAAAGCTTCTTCTCAGAGCTCATAGAAGTTGGCTTAAGCCCCTAGTGGACTTGTGCCAGCTGACCAAGTGACAATTGCGGCAAGAGCTAGTACTTGTGCATACAACACCGTCGCTTCCAAGTTTTTTACGAACTACTGGGTTGATAAAATTAAAGAAGGGAGTCCCAGGAGTTGTAGCATTATTGTTGCAGTACTGGGGCTCACCACTATCCTAGACACCACTAGTTCCTCAAAGTGGAGTCCTCTTTAAGCTCTTTTTAGACTCTCGAAATATGAAAAGATTGCCAAGCACTTGTCCTTTTCAGCTTGTTAACTTATTGGAAATGACATCTACTTTGTTATCACTCAGATTTTCCTTGAAGTTGTCAGAAGGAAAGGGGTCCGAGGTAACCACAAACCAACTTTTAAGTACAGAATCTAGCCAATCTGTAATCAAAGAGGGCTCTCTCTTTATGATTTAGCTTTGTTTATGGGATATTAGGCTAGTTATGAAAGCTTGGGGGTTTTGATTTTGTTTGGTGGTGGAATTCAGGAAGAGATGGATATAACAAGGTATTTCAGGCCATTGGGCTATGGAGTCAACTGAAGATGGCTTAACTGGATCAGGTTGATTTAAAAAAGGAGGGTTTCACAAGGCAAGATAGCTAAACAAGAGACAAATGATAACTTGAAAGGGTGAAATGGTCTTGAAAGAGAGGAAGGGAAATTAAGAATCCTTCAACAAAGTTCAAGATGAGGGAAGGTGGGTGATCATTAACAAAAAGCAATTAAGAATTTTTTGTTAAATGGCCACAATGATAAACTAAGAAGCAGGGAGCAATTAGGAATTCCCTACCTATCATAGCTTGGAAGAAAACATTGAGAATATAAACGATTTTAAAGATAGAATGCAGTAAAGCTCTTTCTGAAATATACTTTTCGTTTATCATTCAGATATGAAACACATGTGAAATATTTAAACTAGAAAATAGTAAAAACATAAGATATAGAATACTTATTTGTTTCTTGTTTGACACAAGAATCCTGTAAAAGTCCTTTGCTTTATTATTTTGTCCAGCCAGCCATACAATAGTTGCTCAACATCACTTCTATTCCAAAATAAAAAGTTCTACAGAAATGTCTAAGAATCCACCCCCAGTACTCCGAATGGGGAAGTACTTATACAAAATTTACAACAAAATATCTCCTAACTGAGAGAGATATATTCTATGAAAACTAAATATATTTTACATGAATGTAGAGATAGATGGTCTCGAAAGTAGAAATTGAATGTGAACTGCTGGGTTGCTGTCCCTATATTTGTTGAAGGAGTTGGAGGCAGGCCCTATGATTGTGCATCTAGTTGTCTTGCTCGTAATTCTGTGTTCGCTGATTGTTTTCATCTTTTCATTGATACTCTTTTACCTATGACTGATACTCTTTACCTGTTTTACCATCATTCATCTTCTTTTACCAAAATTGACTATGGTAAATACTTCAATTTACTTTTTTACCATGGTAAATCATAAGATGTCTATCATATCGGTCCACCAATCATCCCTTGGTATCCTGGTCCTTGTTAGTTTTCTGAAGATTTCATCAGCTTCTGTGTATTTCACAAAATTTGGTTGTACTAGAAACACGTGTTTTAATTCATGCTCAACATAAAAAAGGTTCTCCAAACTATCATAGAGAACTATCCCTGTGGGTAATGCTTTGGGTGCAGATGAACTAGCTTGGTTATTTGTATACTGATGTAATTTGTTGACATAATCATCCTGCCTCATTAACTTATCATTGATGTCTAAAGGACTTGGAAGTCCTTTACTCTGTAAGATGCCAAATTTTTCCATAAATTCATCTATGTCTTCTTGCATATTCTGACATTTTTTTTCCAAGTTTTGCATTAGAGTCCTTTTGGTTAAGACTTTCTTGATTTCGAGGATGGTTCCATTCCTATCCTCAATATTTCGCTGTTCCAATTGATGCATGTTTTTGCTGTTTAGAAAGTTTATTAACCTGATAGCTTCTTCAAGCTTCCCTCCTAGCTCTTTCTTGGTTTTTTCAATCTCTTGAAGAGCAATTTTGACTAAGTCAATCTGTTCAAAAATGATTTGCATTGATGACCAAACCAAACATCATTGATGGATTGAGTGATGTTGGTCCATAATATTTTTCTGATATCTGTTAAAGGCTTTTCAAATGTAAGATCTTTTTCCAGTGTTTTGACCTATTGAGTCAAGCCTTTGTTTTTCCTCACTTCTTCAAAAAAATTATTTTTTACACATCATACTTTTGTTCCAAGGTAATGAATTTCTCCTTTACCTTTTGGAGTTCAGTGACCTGGAGCTTCATTTCATCCATGGACTTGATCAATTCTTCTGTGCTCTGACTTGAGGTTCCTACCTGTGCTGTACCTGTAACTCCAATAGTTTCAGCTATTTCCAAAGGGACATTTGGTGCTAGAGTAGTTGCCAATGTAGAAGGGACTGTGGTAGAAACCATTGGTACTACATTTTGAGGCTAAGAGGTTGACTCAATTTGCTTGATTTGTAGTGTTTTTTCTAATTCTTTCTCTGTCTCCTTTAATTCCTCATTTAGCTTGAGGACCAAGTCCATAAGCTCTTCCTCATTCTTCTTTTCAATTACTTTAGTAGTCTGTGGATGCATAAGTGGTGGCAATTTCAACTGCTTTCTCAGGGCAGCTATATCTTCATTCTCTTTCTTTATTAGGGCCTCTGTAGCTTTGACATATTTTGGGTTTGCTTAGCTAGGGGTGTCTTCCCCTTTAATTTTTCTATGGTTGCCTTGGCTGTGACACTCTTCAGTTGGACTTGTTCAGCCCTCTCTGCTCTACTAATTTGCAATCGTTTCCCTTGG
>Ga0115851_100482_pt1 | contig 17857 bp, 13 predicted proteins | sample InSIn2gowninarea_FD_83865 | JGI IMG/M metagenome (GOLD analysis project Ga0115851, IMG submission 83865)
TCAAAAAAAAGTGTTGGAACAAAGGGGGTATAAAAAAAATTGTGGGGAGAGGGGGAGGGGGGGGGGGGGGGGTAGCTTTGGGTTGCGTGCTTGCCTTGAGAAAGCTCTTTTTTCCTACAAAACAAAAAACACAAAACCCAACACGGACATACAAAAAAAAAAATGAACCTTACGGTTCGAAGTTAGCTTTAGCCGGAAACTAAATATTTTCCTCGTTTCTGATTTTCCGAGATCACACTAAGGCGCAGCAGAAAAGAGCATATGCATGAGAAAAATCCTTCCTTTTTGTTTTTGATTTGCCCAGATCGCACAGAGTTGCGGGGCAAAGAGCATACGCAAAAATGAAAGGTATAGATCCGGTAATAAAAAAGACTAAATAAACCGAAATTGAAATAAACAGAGAGAAAATAAATGTAAACTGCAAATAAACACTGTATACCTCCAGATCTTAAAAATGACGTAGCTAGGGCTACCAGAAACTTTTTCGCGTGAAACGAAAGGGTTCCTCACTGGAACAGATGCTCCCAACACAATAGAGCAGTCCTCTCGGCCCGAAAGTAGTCAGAAACAGTAGATCTAGGAAACGATAGTCGGATGCAGTTCTACCAGCTTCAGATTTGGATCACCAACGGACGTGGCCCTCAAATAGCCTTGATACCATGTAGGAATTTACAGGGTAAGTTTCTCAGATAGAACACCAAAGGACACCGCTCACAAACAGATCACAAATCAATACACCAGTATTTTGACGTGGTTAAAACCCTCAAAGAGGGAAACAGTCCACGGCCTGAGCCAACGCAGCCACTTCAGACAATATATTAATAAAAAGAATGAAAATTTACATAAGCTTCTCTTATGAACGGTTAACCTACAAATGACCCTCCATGCTCTTTAAATATAGATCATGGACCAATTGGGTGTTAAGCCACGGATCAAGTGTCGGTAGTACCGAGGAAAGAATGAACCGTCGGATATTTCCTATGTGTCAGAATATCCTAACAGTTTCGCACTGTTTTATGGTATCAGAGCTTAGGTATTTTTTTCGGGCATCACAATCTGCCATCACCATTTGTTGCTGCTGTTGTAGCCCATGGATCTATTTGTAGACGCCGAACGACTCTTTTGTTTTTTATGCAATGGGTCTAGACGTTGTACGCCAAAGTGTTTTGGTGTAATCTGCGTAATTACGGCTTTCTTTGTGTTTAAAAGTTCCGGTTTCGACTATTAGACTGACATGGCTGCATCTCATCGGCCATTGCTGCGTGCTTGGGTTTCTTAAGCACATTCGAAATCATCACGTCGCTATTCTCTGCATAATAATTCCTTATGCAGCTGGGAGTCAACGTCGCAGAGGAAATCTTACCGTTTTTTCTTTCGGCGGTTCAGGCACCGGGGATCCAAGAATTTTTTTAGCAAGGAAATCAGTGGCACGGGTGTCGAGAGATCAAGAGCTCGAGCCACCGGAGGAAATATTAATATTTTTTTTCCGGAACGATTTTTTTTAATCTCGCGGTGTTTGCTAGGCGGTATTCGAGCTAGCTAAGGACGAAGGAATCGCCAACAAAGTTGACGCCCATAATTCGCAGAACGTAGGCATCTATTCTATGCGAATTTATTAGTCTAAATGCAATTTCCAGGGGACTCATTTGACTTTGTTAACCACCTCGCAAACGAGTATTTGATGTTCTTGCCTTGTCGTTTATCTGTGAATGATCAACGTCCATCAGTCAAGAGCCAGGTGCCATTGTTAAGATTCGGCTGAGTGTGTTTGCAGGTGCTTTAGGTGGGCCGTATTACTTTGACCGAGTGCAATCTGCAATTTCTTCACGCACAGTGCCAAATTTGTAGGTAAATCTTGTGTTGCTAGGCATGAAAGCGGATGTGTGAAAGAGACTGCTATGTTGTGGGTACTCATTTTTGGTAAAAGATCGTGCTCTATATATATATTTTTTGAAATCGCTTCTTAGAATGATTTCTGGTTCTATTTTATATTAAACCAGCACCAGTGAGATTTTGTTCGGATCTGCAGGCCTTGGCATTGAAATCCGTGACTAATCTCTTTGGTGTTTTCTGTGTCTTGGAAAATGTGCAGATGGCCTCACTAACCAATCTAATGTTGGAAGGCAGTCAGCGCTTTAATATCACAAATTATAACATTTGAAAACAAAGAATGTTGACCATTTTTGAATATAGGCGTCTTGATCAGCTCGTTTTGAACAAAGAGCTTCGTCCTGGTATAGTTAGCACCGATCAAGATAAGTTTGATGGTCGAAATTGAAAGGCCGTTATGCTTCTCAAGCTCTCTGTGACTGATGATCAGTTATCGCAGATTCCTTTCGGCAAGATAGCTGCCGAGATTTGGCAACATTTGAAGGAACTGCACGAGACATCCGACAAGAGCAGAGCTTTCTTTCTCAAGAATCAGTTGTTCTCCATCATGATGGACGAACATACGTCTTTACAGGAACATCTTAACAAGATTAAAGACATTCGAGATCAGCGTGAAGCTATTGGTCAAACCATGGAGGAAGAAGATATGGTAGTCATCACTCTGAAAAGTCTACCAAAATCTTATGAGCACTTCATAGAAACACTCAACATTACCTCCACTAATGTTGATCTGAAGTTTTCGGAGTTATGCACCAAACTCATGCAGCAGGATTGTTGGAAACAAGAATTTGGTAGTGGTGCCTCATCAACCTCCTCAGAAAATGCTTTTGTTGCCAAATATCAAACCTCTCAATCCTTTCAGCAGAAATGTTCTTCTTAGTTTTTTGATCCTGTTATGAAGAAAAATGTGCAGTGTAATTACTGTCACAAATTTGGCCACATGAAGAAAGATTGCCGACAGAGGATTGCTTCTGAATAGAAGAAACAGGGAGGGCCCCATCAGACAGCAAACGTTGTAGAACATTCCAAGCAGAAAGAATCTGCCTTTTATGCCTTTATGGCTAAAAGGTCTTCAGATCATGTCCCGTCTTAGGCCTGGTACATTGACTCTGGTGCATCACACCATTTCTCTCACAGGCGTGACTGGTTTATTAACTTCTCACCTTTCAGTGATTCAGTAGTATTCGGCGAAGATGAAGAGTACACAGTGGTTGGCAAAGGTACAGTTCAAATCCAGTCTGGTAGGCACACACTCACCTTCTTGAATGTGTACTATGTTCTTGGCATGGAAATTAATCTACTGTCTGTCAGCCAGATTATGAGGAACTCTCCTTAGCTTGATGTAGTGTTCAATGCGCACAAATGCTCCATTATCGACAAGGACGCTAGTCTTACGGTTGTTGTTGGCCTAGAGGATCATGGTCTATACAGGGTTCTTGACACTGGAGATTCTCCAGAAGTAGCTCTAGCAGCTAGTGTTTCTCCCATCAACACTCTATGGCATCAGCGATATGGGCATCTAAACATGCAGTATCTCTCTCAGCTCTCTCGGGAGGGACTTGTGTCAGGGTTACCTGATATTCAGACTCAACAGTTGGGAGTATGCCTGTCAAGCTGGCAAGCAACATTGGTCTTCATTCAAGGATGGAGAATCTTGGCGCGCATCTAAGGTACTCCAGTTAATTCATGTTGATATTTGTGGTCTTATGCATACATCTTCTATTATTGGTTGCAAATATTTTTGCTTATTGTAGATGATTTCAGTAGAAAGATGTGGGTGTATTTTCTAAAATATAAATCTGATGTATTTAGTATCTTTCAGAAGTTTAAATCCTTAGTTGAAAAAGAGTCTAGCTGTAATATCATAACTCTTAGGACAGATAACGGGGGGAATTTTTGTTCTTCTGCTTTCTCCAACTTCTGTGATACTCATGGCATCAAACGTCAGTTAACTACACCCTACACTCCTCCGCAGAACAGTGTTGTCGAACGCTGCAACCATACGGTTGTTGAAATGGCTCTTTCCATGTTACAACACAGGAATGTTCCGAACAAATTTTGGGCTGAAGCAGTATTTACTGCTATCTATCTTCTTAACCGATCACCTACTCAGGCTGTTAAGGGGAAGACTCTCGAAGAGGTTTGGTCTGGCCGTAAGCCTAAGATCAGTCACCTCAAAGTATTTGGCTCAGTTGCATATGTTTGGATTCTAGCTGCTAAGCGCTCTAAGTTGGATCCAAAAGCCAGAAACTCATGATGACAGGGTATAGTGATCATCACAAGGCCTATAGGTTGATAGATATAGCTACTAGTCGTCTTAGCTTCAGTCGTGATGTAGTATTTGATGAAGACAGAGGATTCTTCCAGTCTCCTCCTTTTGAGCAGTGTTCTTAGGATCAACTTCATAATGTTCTTCTTCCGGTAGGTCCATTTGATGGGAGGGATGATGCAACATTAGTATTTGATGAAGCACTACCTGAACTTCCTCCGGAAAATAACCCTCCTCTTGTTGCTCCTATTGTTCGTGAGCCTTCTCCATCTCCTCCTAATATTGGTTCCTCTACTCTCCGGCCTAAATGGTGGGCTAAAACCATTGGTGATCTTCGAGATAATGAGCTTCTTGAAGGTAGAACTTCTAGACATAAGAGCAAACAACAGTCTACAGTAAATTTTGCTCTTATGGCTAACCTACACAGTGTTTTTGAGCCTCAAACCTATTTAGAGGTTAAGGGTACACCTGAGTGGGAATAGGCTATGGAAGCTGAATTCTAGAGTCTTCAGAAGAATCACACTTGGACCCTTTCTGATCTTCCTGCTGGAAAAAAACCCATTAGCTGCAAATGGGTGTATAAAGTGAAATACAAAGTAGATGAAACCCTAGACAAGTATAAAGCTCGCCTTGTTGCTCGAGGGTTCTCACAGAAGGAAGACATTGACTATGAGGATACCTTTGCTCCTACAGCCAAGATGAGTACTATACGTCTTGTCCCTGCCTTAGCAGCTCAGTTCAATTGGAAAGTCCATCAGATGGATGTAAAGAGTGCTTCTCTGAATGGTGACTTACAGGAAGAAGTCTACATGACGTAGCCTCCAGGATTCAAGGTTGCTGGTCAAGAACAGAAAGTTTGTAGATTAGTCAAAGCACTCTATGGATTGAAACAACCTCCTCGAGCTTGGTACATGAAAATTGATCAGTACCTTACAGATCATGGTTTTCAGTGGAGTCCATCTGATGCAAACCTGTATATCAAGCATACTGGTGATGATATTCTGTTTGTGGTTGACTATGTGGATGACCTTATCATTACCGGCAGCTCAACACATTTGATCCATGGGATCAAACAGGATTTGTGCAACACTTTTGATATGACAGATTTAGGACTTCTTCATTACTGTTTGGGGGTTGAACTCTGGCAGACTGAGCACAACATCTTTCTCTCTCAGTCCAAGTATGCTAGAAATCTTGTGGACAGATTCAGAATGTAGCATGACAAACCTGCCATGACTCCTATGGAACCAGGGCTCAAAACTTTCAGCTCAGTCATCCTCACCCCTTGTGGATGAAACTTTATTCAGGCAATTAGTGGGCAACCGCATCTACCTTACTGCCACTAGACCTGACATCAGTTTTGCAGTGAGCTACATTTCTCGCTTCATGTTAGCTTCTAAGGCTGATCATTGGATAGCAGTGAAGCGTGTGCTGCGTTATGTGCGTGGCACTCCTGATTATGGACTTCTGTACACTCGAAGTTCTGGTCCTCTACTTAGTGGTTACAAAGATTCTGACTAGGCTGGTTCAGTTGATGACCGTAAATCTACAGCTGGGTATGTGTTTAATCTAGGATCCGGTGCTGTCACCTAGACTAGTAAGAAGCAACAGGCAGTGGCTCTCTCCTCAACAGAAGCAGAGTATCGGGGAGTAGTTAAGGCATCGTGTAAGGCAGTTTGGCTTCGGCGTATGCTTGCGGATATGCATGTTTTCCAGACAGGTCCTACTCCCTTGTTCTGTGATAATCAGGGAGTGCTCAAACTTGCCAAGAATCCAGTCTTTCATGAACAAACAAATCATGTAGAAACCCATTGCCACTACATTCACCAGCTTGTTGAAGATGGATCTATTCAGTTGCGATATGTTCCCACAATGGAGCAGCCCGCCGACATCTTCACTAAACCTCTTGGTCCTGACAAGTTTGTAAAATTTAGAGGCTCTATTGGCGTTGTAAATAGATTGAGCATTAAGGGAGGGTATTAGAATAATGCTATAGAGTGTTTTATGCTTATTCTTATTAGCTGTTTCTATTTTTATCTTTTTAGCAGTTTCTTAGAAGAAACTGGTTGTTTCTATTTCCTAATAGAAACTTGATGTTTCTATTTCTGTAAATATCTATGTATTACTTATTGAGCTTCATTTTCTCATGTAACCTAATTCAATTCATTCATTGAAATCTATATGCATGTTTCGCACTGTTTTATGAACCCTATTAGGTGCTTCTAGCCCCCAAGGGGAGGTAACATTTCTAAGGTTAACCATTCAATCAATAGGCATTGGTGTAAATAAGTGACAATGGAAAGGAAGAAAATTCGTGGCCAAGTGCCATGTTTAGGAGACCAACTAATAAGAGTCCACATCTTGAGTGTATAAATGTAATGGAAGGAGCAGTCATGGATGCATGAGTTACCTTGCTTGTCCTTCTTTTCCCACCCCTTTGGTGCACCTTTTACTTTTTTTTATAATAATATCTGTTTTGGTGCATAACTCAAGGGTCAAAGCTTGATTTTTATCATATAACATTTAATTTACCCCTTAAGATGTGGTGGTTTGTCACTAATTAGGGTTGGGACATGCAAGGGTTCCTTTTGATGAGATGGAGCATCAAGTACTTTGGAACTGGATGATGGCTAATGAGGAGGGTGGAAATCATGCTTGGCTTTTTCCCACGTGCTAAATTATGTGTCGACCATCTTTTGCAGTTTGATCTTATTTTCTTTCATTGTGGCCATATTATGCCTTTTCATTCTTTTAGCTGCATGAACCTCTAGGGCAGTGTTTTTTGGCCCTACTCAAATATGTAGATAACAGAGCACGAAATCCCAATGAAGCAATGGCAGTTGAACCCGAAGAATAGAGATAGTATCAAGGGCTTATAACGTGTTGTGGATGGTGTTATGTATGGTAAAGGGAGAATGGACACACTATTTCAAATCTAGGTCTTCCAAGTAGTGCCCCTCCTAGAACCCTAAGTCCTTAGGGGAAGTCCCATTGGACTAGGGATAAAAATTAACCCCCTTGGTAAAGTGAGAAAACAAATTTATAGCCGATATCGGTCAATCATCTAGATCACCCCTTTCTCCATACTAAATGCCCAAAACACTAAGTAAAAGCACAAATTGCAAAATGATCAAAGTACTTCTTGAGTGGTATCCCATCATTCAAGAGGAGTGCTGGATAGTGACATGTATAGTTATTGGTGCAGATGGTGGAGGAGCTAACATACCATCATTGTCAAGCTGATGTGTAGGGCAGTTGGCTAGTCAGATATCCAAAATAGGAGAACATTTTTTCTGCTCGGGTTACCCATTTTGGTGGGTAACACCTCTCCTCTATTTTTATTTTATGCGCTAGAATAGTGTAATAAGGTTGACATGAATGGAATTGAGGAAGTGAAATATTTTCTGCTCTTTTAGAATCGCATATGCAAAAATGTGAAGCATGTAGTTAGATCCTCTAAAACAAGAACAAATACAACCTTGTCAACCTCTCTTTTTGGCCAAAATTTTCCTTTTCTTCATATTTCCATTGGACCTTGAGTGATTTAAATTATCTGTTTAGCCAAGATATCCCTTGAAGTGTGGGAAGTAGGTTAGGTCACACGTTATTTTGTTATAATTTTGGTGACTATGTCATTTCTCTATGATGAGTGTCAATTTAGTTCATCCTTTTGATGGCTCCTTGTGGGTTGAAGCCATTGTTAGTGAATTGGAATTACTCTTCCTTGGGAAAATCCAACCTTACCACTTTTCTCTTTCTTTCATGGGAGATTTTTTATCCTCGCCTATCTTTTGACCTTCTAAATTCTTTCATTGGTGCTTTGTTAGCTTTTAGGGTTATTCCAAAAGTGTTTTCACACAGCTAGGAGAGTGCTAGGTCTCCCAGTCCATAGGAGATGCTTGATGGACATATGGATGGCTTATTTTGTGTGCATGGTTGACCTTATTTAGAGTGATAGCATGATACATTTACCTAGGAGGTTGTTATCCTAATCAACATTATGACTAGCCCATTGGGTGCACACAATGGGGAGGTCATTTGCTTGATTACGAAAGATACCTATATCGAAGGAGGAGTTCTAGGCACCTAGCCCTATGGAGTTTTCACTTGAGGACACTTGGGTTGAAGAGCATACTTCATAAAGGTTGAGCATGGACCTAGACTCATATGTTGAGAAGCATTGGCACATAATAACCACCTTGACACACATGTTGAGGCGTGTTGGGTAGAAAAGGGCATGTGATACATAACTAGGGGAGGAATGCTTTAAATGAGGGCACTTGGAGAGTGAAACATCATGTGAGCTGGAGTGGTGTTGGTCTAGCAATGTGTTGGAGAGTGTACCATCTTAGAGCGAGGGGCATTGAACCCAAGGAGTATCATGCATGGATTGTGTACTGTTATAGCTCAAACTAGTAGGGGACCTAAAGGGAATCCCTAAAGGGAAAATGCTAGGCCAAGGGCAACAAATGTAGTCTTAGTCCACTATCACCTCAACTAAGGCTCCCTTCTATTTACAGAATTTCACCGATGGGAGGAGACTTGGTATGTGTGGGGTCACTAATGAAGGATAAGTCAATGGATATGAGTGACCCGGATATCCCTTTCCTAGAATTTGAAGGATAAAGATTGCTTGCTTTATAAGCAAGGTACTAGGTAATCTAGGGAAAGGAGGAGAGGATTTGAGGGTTAGGTTTATGGGATAAGACTTGTGAAAGAGTTTCCCAGCCCCTAAAATCCTTGTTAGAAATAGTATCTCGGATGGTTATTGAAGTATGTTCTTTGAAAGGAGTGGGACCACAAGGGGCCAAGTGGACCTGGTCTAGGGTATGAGGAAGGAATGTAGAAACCAATGATATTCTTACCCTAGACAAGGTGGGAAGAGTATCAAAGAAAATATAATTGCTCAAGATGTTGTTTTGACCTTGGGAAGTGCTAGCCTTGGGGATGGCAGGGCAAGTTTTGGTCTGGGAGCTAGGGCTTAGCTTTTGTCCCAAGTCCATCATTAGAATGTCTTCAAATTTGGAGGAGCGCTAGAGGAAAGGCCAACACAGGAGACCCTAGGAGATTGAATTTTTTTAGTGGCTAACTTGTTAGGAAATTGAGGCCCTAGGCACCCTAATGGTACTAGACTTGGGAAAAAGTGAAAGAATAAGAGTTTTGGTGACCACCCTTGGCAAATCAGTGCTTTAATCCTTGGCAGAATGGAGTCTGTGTTCATTATGTGTAATATTTCTTGGTTCCCAATCAAGGAGGCCTCGAAATTACTTCACAAACTCTCTAGGTCAAGTGAAAGCAATCTTGCAGCTTTTATACTTCAAATGGACAAGAGGAATTGCTTATCCAGGTCAAATTTTAGCCCTAGGATATTTCGCTCACACTACACGGCCCATACATGGAGAAAACATTATAATAGAGACAATTCCACAATATTAAGCAATTACTGCATGTAACAATTAGCCCTAAAAGAATTAAAATCCCAGTCCAACATATATGAAAAAAATTAACAAGAATAACATCAAAATTTCGTACTTGCAGTAGAGTATATCCAACCATTCACAAATGACAGTAGAGAAGCTCCAAGAGAAGGAGACCAACAACCATACATCAAAATTCATCCATAAAAGCTCCAATTCATCCTCTAGAAAAAAGTGCGAAATTATTTAAATAAGAGAGAGACGCAATCGAAAGTGACGATGAGAAATGATCTCACCTCACTTGTATTTATACACAACTTAGGAGTTCGAATTAGCATCCTTGGCTTACATAAGCCTTACTGAACAAACTCAATCTCAAGGAAATTAAGCCTCTCTCACTAGCAATTTGGCCCCTCTTTTCCCTCGTATGACCCTTGCGCACTTAAGAAATTTGGTCTCTGTATATTTTGGCCCTACTATTCATCTGACTTGGCCTCTCTTTGTCCTCATTTTGGATTCCCCTGAAATTCCCTGTGGCAATTCTTCTTGTTTCTCTTCAATCTAAATTAGCCTCTTTCTCTTAAGAAAACCGCTTCCTCAACAATTGTTGTGTCTTCACCTTTCCCTTAGGCTTATTTTATAATTTCATTAAGACAAAATCACTAACTCTAATCTCCTAAGTTTTCAATGTCTAGAATTAAATCCTAAACCTCAATTTAGCTTATATTCTCAGTCACTTAAATAATTTAATTATTTATCCTTAGAAATCAAATAAAAACAAAATGAAAATGGTGATTCTCTATTTATATGAGGTCAACTTCTAATTTCTAATTAAAATCCCCTACGCAAGTTTGATTTTTCACTGGACAAAAGTAAAATTGGGTTATAAGCCAACCCACTAGCTTTATAAGATAATATGCCAAGATAAGCATAAATGTGTGTGACATAGACCTAAAAAGGTGATGACTTCATATTGTTCTAGGGATCAAAATGCTCCATCAAGGCAAAGACAAGGCTCAAAAATGTCTTCAAGCATCATGATCATCCTCCATCTCAGGGAAATCCCGAAATCCCACATCAAAGTAGTTCCAAGGGTCGAAAATGGAGCTGTGGGTGCCAGACATCGTCTCGATGGGTTTCAGGTGAGAAATGTGGTGCCTCGTATCCCTAGCGTTAGGGCTCCATTAGGTGCAACAAGACCTCGTCAATCATACCAAGAATAACCATCCTCCTTTGAGCCCTGGATCATGGCATGCCCATCAAGTAGAGTGAAGGCCAACTTGGGGGCATGTTTTGTCCATTGGAACATCAGCAAAGATCCTCCATGCTAGGCAAGAGCAGCCCAATTTTCTAGCTCCTTGCATTGCTCTAGGATGCAAATTAATTGCCCAAGTCATCAAAAGGCATAAGGCTTTGCCAAAAGTGGGCAACATTGCATCTGTTATGTCATCAAGCTCTTTAGAATGTAGGATATGGCCTGGGAATTATGTGGAGTGAGGTGCCCTCAAGACCTCTAATGCTTTGGATAACTTGTCAAAATCAACTCAAATGCAAGTGAAAGCAACCAGTCATTAGAAACTAAGATCATAAATGCATCTCAGTGGACCATATTGAAGCGTTTAGGGCATATTAATACTTCAAACTGGGATCACCTTGAAATATTTTACTAGACCAAGTCCATTAAAGGTGTTCACTACCTTTGTAGGGTTGGCTAAATATTGAACCATATTAGGTGCTTCTAGGCCCCAAGGGGAGGTTGCATTTCTAAGGTTAACCATTCAATCAATAGGCATTGGTGTAAATAAGTGACAATGGAAAGGAAGAACATTCACGGCCAAGTGCCATAGTCAGGATACCAACTAATGAGAGTCCAGATCTTGAGTGTATAGATGTAATGGAGGGAGCAATCATGGATGCATGAGTTACCTTACTTGTCCTACGTTTCCAACCCCTTTGGTGCACCTTTTACTTTTTTTATTTATTTATAATAATTTGTGTTTTGGTGCATAGAAAGCTTAATTTTTATAATGTAGCATTTAATTTACCCCTTAAGATGTGGTGGTATGTCACTAATTAGGGTTGGGACATGGAAGGGTTCCTTTTGATGAAATGGAGCATCAAATACTTTGGAACTGGGTGATGGCTAATGAGGAGGGTGGAGATCATGCTTAGCTTTTGCCCACGCGCTAAATTATGTCTTGACCATCTTTTGCATTTTGATCTTATTTTCTTTCATTGTTGCCATATTATGCCTTTCCATTCTTTTAGCTGCATCAACCTACAGGGCAACGTTTTTTGGCCCAACTCAAATATGTAGATAAGAGAGCACCAAATCCCAATGAAGCAATGGCAGTTGAACCCCAAGAATAGAGATAGTATCAAGGGCTTATAATGTGTTGCAGAAGGTGTTATGTATGGCAAAGGGAGAATGGACACTCTATTTCAAATCTAGATCTTCCAAGTAGTGCCCCTCGTAGAACCCTAAGTCCTTAGGGGAAGTCCCATTGGACTAGGGATAAAAATTAACCCCCTTAGTAAAGTGAGAAAACAAATATAGCCGATATCAGTAAATCATCTAGATCACCCCTTTCTCCGTACTAAATGCCCAAAACACTAAGTAAAAGCATCAAATTGCGAAATGATCAAAGTACTTGTTGAGTGGTATCCCATCATTCAAGAGGAGTGCTGGATAGTGACAGGTATAGTTACTAGTGCAGATGGTGGAGTAGCTGACATATTATCATTGTCAAGCTAATGTGTAGGGCTGTTGGCTGGTCGGATATCCAAAAGAGGAGAATATTTTTTCTGCTAGGGTTTCCCATTTTGGTGGGTAACACCTCTCCTTTATTTTTATTTTATACGCTAGAATAGTGTAATAAGGCTGACATGAATGGAATTGAGGAAGTGGACTATTTTCTATTCTTTTAGAATCACATATGCAAAAATGTGAAGCATGTAGCTAGATCCTCTAAAACAAGAACAAATACAATGTTGTCAACCTCTCTTTTTGGCCAAAATTTACCTTTTCTTCATATTTCCATTGGACCTTGAGTGATTTAAGTTATCTCTTTAGCCAAGATATCCCTTGAAGTGTGAGAAGTTGGTTAGGTCACACGTTATTTTGTTATAATTTTTGTGACTATGTCATTTCTCTATGATGAGCGTCAATTTAGGTCTTCTAGTGCATAGGAGATGCTTGATGGGCTTATGGATGGCTAGTTTATGTGCATGATTGACCTTCGGTGGAGTGCTAGCATGATGCATTTACCTAGGAGGTTGTTATCCTAATCAACATTATGACTAGCCTATTGGGTCCACACAATGGGGAGGTTATTTGCTTTGATTACGTGAGATACCTACCTTGAAGGAGGAGTTCTAGTCACCTAGCCTTATGGAGTTTGGAGTTGAGGACACTTGGGTCGAGGAGCATACTTCATAGAGGTTGAGCATGGACCTTGACTCATATGTTGAGAAGCATTGGCACATAATAACCACCTTGACACACATGTTGAGGCGTGTTGGGCAGAAAAGGGCATGTGATACATAACTAGGGGAGGAATGCCTTAAACGAGGACACTTGGAGAGTGAAACACCATGTGAGAGGGAGTGGTGTTGGTCTAGCAATGTGTTGGAGAGTGCACCATCTTAAAGGAGGGGGCATTGAGCCCAAAGAGGATCATGCTTGGATTGTGTACTGTTATCGCTCAAAATAGCAAGGGATCCAAAGGAAATCCCTAAAGGGAAAAAGCTAGGCCAAGGGCAACAAATGGAGTCTTAGTCCACTGTCACCTAAACTAAGGCTCCCTTCTATTTACGAAATTTCACTGATGGGAGGAGACTCGGTATGTGTGGGGTCACTAGTGAAGGATAAGTCAATGGATATGAGTGACTCGGATATCCCTTTTCTAGAATTTGAAGGATAAAGCTTGCTTGCTTTGTAAGCAAGGTAGTAGGTAATCTATGGAAAGGAGGAGAGGGTTTGAGGGTTAGGTTTATGGGATAAAACTTGTGAAGGAGTTTCCCAATCCCTAAAATCCTTGTTAGAATTGGTATCTTGAATGGTTCTTGAAGGATGGTCTTTGAAAGAAGTGGGACCACACGGGGACAAGTGGACCCGGTTTGGGGTATGAGGAAGGAATGTAGCAACCAATGATATTCTTACCCTAGACAAGGTGGGGAGAGGATCAAAGAAAATATAATTGCTCAAAATGTTGGGTTGACCTTGGGAAGTGCTAGCCTTGGGGATGGCAGGGCAAGTTTTGGTCCTGCAGCTAGGGCTTGGATTTTCTCCCAACTCCATCGACGAAATGTCTTCAAATTTGGAGGAGGGCTAGAGCAAAGGCCAGCACAGGAGACCCTAGAAGAGCGATTTTTTTTAGTGGCTAACTTGTTAGGAAATTGATGCCCTATGCACCCTAATGGGACTAGACTTTGGAAAAGGTGAAAGAATAAGAGTTTTGGTGACCACCCTTGGCAGATTAATGCCTCAATCCTTGCGAGAATGGAGTCTATGTTGATTATGTGTAATATTTCTTGGTTCCCAATCAAGGAGGCCTCAAAATTACTTCACAAACCCTCTAGGTCAAGTGAAAGCAATCTTGCAGCTTTTATACTTCAAATGCATAAGAGGAATTGCTTATAGAGGTCAAACTTTAGCACTAGGATATTTCACTAACACTACACGACCCAAACATGAAGAGAACATTATAATAGATACAATTCCATAATATTAAGCAATAACTGCATGCAACAATTAGCCCTAAAACAACTAAAATCCCAGTCCAGCATATATGACAAAAATTAACAAGAATAACATCAAAGTGTCGTATTTACATGCAGTAGAGTATATCCAACCATTCACAAATAATAATGGAGAAGCTCCAAGAGAAGATAGACCAACAACCATATATCAAAATTCATCCATAAAAGCTCTAATTCATCCTCTAGAAAAAAAGTGTGAAATTCTCTAAAGAGGAGAGAGATCCAGTCCAAAGTGATGTTGAGAAATGGTCTCACCTCACTTGTATTTATACACAACTTAGGAGTTCGAATTAGTCTCCCTGGCTTACATAAGCCCTAAATATAAAATAATGCTTTAATAATACAAAGTTTGGTGACAAGTCCACTAAAAATAGCTCATAAATGAAAAGATAAGCCTCTCAGGAGGTCAAATAATAATCTATACATGTCGTAGGGCCCATTAAGAGGCCTAATGAGGTCCATGGTTGCCATAATGATGAGAAGGACCCTCAAAAGCAATGGGCAAGGGGTTGGCCCCTTGTAATAACCTGTGGTGCTCCAAATAACATCTGGGGGCACACAAGTGTCCTCATGGGTCTCCAAACAAATCGAAGATCCCTGTAGGCTGCCCTCAAGGGATAGGATGATGGTGTGGGTGATGCCACATCATCTTGGAAGTCCTAGATCATCTCCCAAGAGTATGGTGTAGATCTGGGGCCCGGTGGGGCATGATGGGTCAAGTGCATCCTCCTCATCCTAGAAGTGAACCACGAGCAATCTTTGAATGGTTGTGGGGATCCATGGATTGTATTCTTCTACAGTGGAGGCCCATGGCTTTCAATGCTCGCCCTACATGTCCCAATGTAGCCCTGTGGAGGATTAGGACCCCATATAGGGAGGCCAAACACAAGATGGAAACCATCTGCAATATTGCATAAAATCCAATGCGTCCCCTAGCCTTCCAGTACAACAAGTCATTAGAGAAATAGAGTAAATGAGTGTAGCTAATAATGGACCACATGTGGGGACTTCATAATGGCTTGCCCTTCCATAAAGGGCTTCGAGATGTGCCAATGCATCCTAACTCCAAATGGGGTTAACCAATAATCCTATTAGGTGGTTTGTACTTCTAAATGGGATAATATAATTAAGGTGCATCCTTCATGGTAGGTGGTACGTGACAGATGTGTGAATGAAGTAGGGAATGAGAAGGGGCAACCCTGGGTCACATGCTGGGGTACAAGGGTAGCTAATAAGAGGGAAGCCCACACTTGGGTTTATAATGTGTAGGAGGGAGCAATCGTGGTACATGAGGTGCCCCGACCTTGATTTTTCCACCCTGCTTTAATACCTTTTGACTTTTTGTGATTTTTTTTGGTTAACTGCTTGGGGTTCAAGGGGTTAGAGTATGATGTATAAGATATAGCAGTGAATTCCCCCTTTTAAGGTGGGGCACTTCATTGACCACCAGGAGTCGGGACAATCATGGGTTCCTATATGATGAGGGAGCCTCATAGAACCTGTAGGAACTAGGCTGATGGCCATGATAATGGTGTAGAGCTCATGTATTGGCTTTAGCCCATGTGCTAAATGCTTTTGTCCCGACCATATTTTGCATTTTGTCGTACTTTTCCTATTGAATGTGGCCATATATGCTTTTAACTTTCTTTTCAGCTACATCAACCTCCAGGCTTCATTCCAGGCCATGACCCAAGGTGTGGGCAAGGGGAAGGGGTGAGCTAACCCTATGTGGACTTGATGGAGGGATGGCGACCTAGGTGGGAGAAAAGATTGATGGGGCGATAATTAATGGAAATAGGGTAATATATGCAGATAAGGGAGCGGGACCACGCAACCAAAATCAGGGTTTCCCGTGAAATACCATCCCTGAAACTAAATGATCAGTAAAAGAGATCCCACGGGACTAGAATCCAATGTTAATTCCTAAAAGGGGTGTAGGGGACAGAAGCACAGACTTAGCCCATACCTTTTGCTGAATCACCCCATTAATCCATGCCCAGAAGTGTCCATGACAAGCAAACTACAATACTCAATTTCAAAATGATAAGCCATACCTTTAGATTTGGGAGGTCCACCTTCAAACATACGATCATGGCAGATGGTCGAGGGACTACATGCCTGGCTCAAGTGGCAGAGAAATGGCGCAATGATCTAGCTTATGGCTGGAAGGGGCTGCTTGCTGTCGGTTGAGGACCATCCTGGAAAAAAAATTCTCCTAGGGATATTACCCACAAAATGGTTGTTAACATGTACCATGTTGGGTTTTTGTAGAAACCAAGTATGACACTTGTTATCCTTATATTGTGTATACTATAGTGCTCAATGTGGGTTTGCCTTGTTGGTTACTTGTATGGGCTCAGTTCATGTTTTTTGTTTTCCTCCCTTGCCTATTTTAAGTAAAGGGAAAGGTGTTAAATTATTTTACCCCAGATCTGATTTACTTTACTTAAACTTTTTATTAAAAACCTTGAAAATATTTATCTTAAATATTTCTGAAATTATTTTCAGTGACAAATGTAAAATTGGGTTACAAGCCAACAGACTAGCTTTATTACATAATATGCCAAGATAAGCATAAATGTGTGTGACGTAGACCTAAAAAGCTGATGACTTTGTATTGTTTTAGGGATCAAAATTCTCCCTCAATGCAAAGACAAGGCTAAAAAATCTCTTCAAGCATCATGATCATCGTCCATCTCAGGGAAATCCCAAAATCACACATCAAAGCAGCTCCAAGGGCTGAAAATCCAGCTGTGGGTGCCAAGCATCGTCTCCATGGGTTTAAAGTGAGAAATCTGCTGCCTGGTATCCCTAATGTTAGGGCTCCATTGGGTGCAACAAGACCTCCTCAATCATACCAAGAATAACCATCCTCCTTGGAGCCCTGGATCATGGCATGCCCATCGAGTAGAGTGAAGGCCAACTTGGGGGCATGTTTTGTCCATTGGTACATCAACAAAGATTCTCCATGCTAGGTAAGAGAAGCCCAATGTTCTAGCTCCTGGGGATGCTCTGGGATGCAAATTAATTGGCCAAGTCATGAAAAGGCCTAATGCTCTACCAAAAGTGGGCAACATTTCATCTGTTATGTCATCATGCTCTCTAGAATGTAGGATATGGCCTTGGAATTATGTGTAGTGGGGTGCCCTCACGACCTCTAATGCTTTGGATAACCTGTCAAAATCATCTCAAAGTCAAGTGAAAGTTAAAAGCATATACGGCCACATTCAATAGGAAAAGCACCACAAAATGCTAAAGATGGTCGAGACAACAGCATTTAGCATGTGGGAAAAAGCCAATACATGAGCTCTACCCCATTATCATTGCCATCAACCTCGTTCCTACATGTTCTATGAGTCTCCTTCATCATATAGGAACCAATGATTGTCCCGACCCCTGGTCGGCAATGAACCGCCCCACCTTAAAAGGGGGAATTCACTGCAATATCGTGTACATCATGCTCTGACCCCTTGAGCCCCAAGTAACTAATCAGAGAAAATCAAAAAAAGGCAGAAAGTGT
>Ga0115851_100483_pt1 | contig 17845 bp, 15 predicted proteins | sample InSIn2gowninarea_FD_83865 | JGI IMG/M metagenome (GOLD analysis project Ga0115851, IMG submission 83865)
CTAATACTCCCAATATCCTTCCCTTGCCTCTGCTCTATCGAGAGAGCAAGTCGTTCGTTATCAGTTCTCGAGTAGATTACTGATACTAGAGTGAGAGCGGTTATTCCCTTCACTGAAAAAAATTGGATCGGCCATCCCTTTCACCGTCCAGTTCGCCGCCTCCCTCACTCTTAGACACCACCTACCCACTTACCAGATCCGTTAGGACCAAGAAGACCATATCGCTGGCCCCGCTTCAATCGAAGATGTGTTTGGTTGAGCAAGATCTTGGCGCCGTAAGCAAGGTTGAATTGGCAGTTGCAGAGGTCCACGCCCTCCTCCTCGTCAACCTCTGGAGCGTCTTCCTCGACGAAACCAGGAGTAGCCTTCTTTCGTAGCTGGTCGCATACAGATGGAGCATCTGCTTCACCAACTAGGGGCTTCAGGTATTCGATGACATTGGTAGACCAATCCGCAGCCTCGGTGTTCTTTTCCTGGATCAGTTGACCAGCAATAGCAGCGACGTATGTGATAACAGTCTCAGAAGAGGCGATCTTGGCTTTGTGGTTTTGCTCAAGGATAGACTTCAAATGGGCAGCGACTGTTGGAATTTCAGAAGCAGTCGACTTCTCTGGGATCTTGTCATCAGGGCCAACGTTGCCAACTCTTCGAAGGGTAACGAGAGCCTGTGTGGTTTTGTCACGGGCCTCAGGATCGGCAATAGTTTCCTCGTTCTTTTTCAGGGCTGGCATCAGTTTTGGCAAGAAAGCAGCAACAATGTTGGGATCTTCGACCAACTTGCACATGTTGTCAATAATAACAGCAGACTTTCGCTTGATAGCGGTCTCTCGCTCAGGAAGACCTCGCTCAAGGAGAGGTACCATGATGGCCAGAGTTGGCTCGTGAACGTCAGTGACGAAAGTGGTGGCACCGAGCAAGTGAACAGTCTCAGGAACATTCTCTGGCTTGGCGATACACTTGATCAGTTCTGGGATGAATCGGTCGATGTCCTTGTTTTCGATCAGCTTGCACAGCTTTTCCATTGTACCATAAGCCTTCTTCTTAACTTCTGGCTTAGTGTCCCACATGGCTGCGGAAATGGTCGGCAGAAGGTTGGGAACCTGATACCTGAGTTGGGCAGGAGAAGATTCAATCATAGACTCGATGCAATCAAGACCAGTCATCTTCTCTGGCCATTTTTGTGCAGTCTCGATCGACTTGCACAGATAAGGAACAGCTGACTTAACAGCATTGGAGTTGATAGCGGTAACAATGGCGAGCGATGCGGCCTGCGCAGCGTTTTTCACTGGAACCATTTTGTCACCAATAGCGGCAAGTGTGAGTGGTAGCAGATCAACCAAATATGGCTCGATGGCTGGAGAGACGGAGGAGTGCTGGCCAATGCCTCGAATGCCGTCAAGGGCACGCTCTCGAGCATTAGCATCTTTCTTGTTGCTAAGTTGTTTCTTGAATGTCTCGACTGCCTTTTGTGGCACTGCCTGCTCTTCTATCGGGCCGTTCAGCAATGTGGCTAGGTTCAAAGCGGCAGCGTTGGCCTCATCTGCGGATTTTGATATCGACAGAGCGTTCAGGAGTTCTTCTAATGTCTGGAGGGTTTGCTTGGTCTCTTTGCTGGAGACAGCGGGCACGGAATCCATCGTGTCGACGGATGGCATGCTTCGTGGGTAGGTGGTGTCTAAGAGTGAGGGAGGCGGCGAACTGGACGGTGAAAGGGATGGCCGATCCAATTTTTTCAGTGAAGGGAATAACCGCTCTCACTCTAGTATCAGTAATCTACTCGAGAACTGATAACGAACGACTTGCTCTCTCGATAGAGCAGAGGCAAGGGAAGGATAGTGGGAGTATTAGAAGAGAGTAGGAGGATGGTGTAGGAAGAAAAAGTGGTCGAAGGTGTGGTACGGTCAAGGGTTTTATCAAGGGAAAAAAAAAAAAGTCTGCGATGATGACCGGCGAGTCGTGCTTGGCGGGTGATTGGTCCTTGAATTGAGCTAAATCCCAACACGGGCAAACTTCAACGGACAACAGTGGTGAAACGAGTGCCTGGCTCACAACTTCACTTTTTTCGCCAGAGATCCTGCGCAAATCTTTGGTCTGGGCAAGTTCGGGGTGATTCCTGACTACCGAAAAACACCACAAGACTTTTGATAGTAAAGCCTAAAGTCAGTACGGTGTTGTATTTGGCAGAGACGGTATGATGCTCCGACCCGGTTAGATTTCTTCGATGTTTTGACAGGTCTTCCCATTGACTGCAAAGAATTCTATTTTGGTTGCCACCACCTGCAGATTGTCCTCTGAGAGCCCCGAGAATTACAAACCTATTGCTTCAGCCTCTAGCATCCCATCGTGCTCACCGACTCTTGACTGTCTCTTCGGCTACGCGGCCGCGTCCTTCTCGAATCCTGTTTGCGTTTCCCTTGGCCGTCAGGCATGCGCTATCACTTAATCATTCAAAGAATGCGCAGCCTGGGCTGCATGTAGTTTTGCTTGCGAATTCCTCGACTTGTTCTCAATTGCTATATTCCGTACCGTGCCTGCAAACATTCATCGCGGGGCAGCCCGCCACTATCGATAAGCCACAGATAATAAATTGTGTTTTATCGACTCGGCAGTTCACGAAATACTCGCTCTTGCTCTATCAACACTCCCAGGCTTTCATATTCAGATGAGCGGCGAACGGAGACGACAGATTGAAAACAGAACAAAATATCACGAACAGTGGAAGCTTACATTACTTCCAGGTTTAGTATAATCGCCCTGGTACAAGGCGTCTTCCTGCTAAGTCTTCCACCCCTTATGTATAATTGGGAATAGTTGTCGTGACAAAGCGTTCCAATTCCACGCCTCGTGCCGCATCAGTCATACCTTTCTGAATCTCGTTGACGGTGATGGTGTTGGCGTCGCCCATAATCGTCATCCTCGTCATTCTCCTCAACTCCTACTCTTCTGCTCCCAGAGTGTGAACCGGTGTGATGTCTCTCCTCGTATTCCTCTTCTCGTTCTTCTCGTTCTTCTTTCTTCTTCTCATGATGCTTCTCGAACTCATGAGCAGCAAAAGCGCCTGCCAGCGCTCCAAAGGCAGATGTTGTCTTGCTATGACCGAGCTCATGACCAGCGAAAGCGCCAACAGCGGTACCAAGTAGTGTAGCACCGATCTCTTTTCCTCTATCGCGATCCTTCTCGTCGTGATCGTGGAGATTGTGCGATTGAGATTTGTGAGCTGAATGATGTTGGCGTTCTCGGCCCTCGTGGTCGTAGTCTCGGTCCCTCCTATCGTTATCATAGTCTCGATCCCTCTCATCGTAATATGATCTTCCATCATCACGATATCCGTCACGGCCACTGCTGCTACCGAACCTGGGGCGTTCATCACCACCATAACGATTTCGTTCTTCGTCATAACGTACTACCGAGCTGTCATGGTCATAAGCAGCGTCCCGAGGCGGTTCGTAGCTGTTGTCACGATAAGACTGTCGCGGTGCACCATAGTACTGGCTGTCAGCTTCTCGGTAGTCGCCTTGGTTGCGGTGGCCGCTCATGGTTAGCAATTGCCAGAAGTGCTTTAACCGATTTAGTGCTCTATCTGCGGTCACTAGATTCTGACTTGAGACAGTGGGCCGTTGTATATGAGGGACTCGGCCTCGAGCTGACTCTCGGTGCGGCACTATCGGCCACAACCTTAGCCCGCATGATCGGCTCCTAAATAGGGCGCGTCTTCACATGTCTACGTCTTAATCACTCATTCGTTGTTGAGGACTTCAAGGGCTTTCCGAAGCGCTTTCGCGATTGCTTGAAGGACTTGCTTTGAACACGTTTCGTATTTCACTGACCTGAAGTCGCACCCTTCTAAAGTACATGTACTGTAGAAGAAACTTCGAGACCGACGTTCGCCGTCCTGTGACGTCATTTCGTTAATGAAGGAGAGGGAGAGAAATACATCAGTCCGCCAAGCCCAGTCCTTATTAATGCCACTCTTGTTGTCGTAGATTCTTATAAGCCATTCACTACGCTCTCTCTCTAGTGATTCACAATCAGATATCATAATGGTTGCAATTTGCCAACCACAATGAACCCAAGGCGGTGACATGGTGCAACCGGTAAGCACGTATTGTCTATTCCATTGCCCGCTAAACTGACGGGCTTCAAGGCCTGTCCAACCCCCATTTGATAAGGCGGCGGCAAAGGAAGTCAATAAGATCTTGGTTCAAGTCCAAGTGTCACCAAATCACTTTTTGGCTTTTTTGCACTTTTCCATCTCGGAGTTCTGACTGTGAATCACTAAGAAGAGATGGTAACGGATGGCTTATAAGAATCTACATTTACGGAGAAGTGAGTTAGCCTGGCCTTGAGCTGGCATGATTTGGCGATGCCATACCCGTGAGCTGCGTGTGGCAATTATTCGCCGTCGATGTTCGGACACAGCGACGGCGTGCCGTCCCTAATGCCTTCACCACCACCTAGGTAGTCTCGCAAGGCCGGAGGAGTTTCCATGACCTCCACCAAGCTACTCTCCTGTGACCTTTTAGGAACCCACAATAGCACCTGTTTTCATCACCTGAAAAAGGCCCAATCTCTTATCAGCGTGCATAATCGAATGTGAAGCTTGCCTGATTCAAAAAAAAAATAGTGTCCTCTATGCAAAGACCCGAAAAGGTTCGAGCTGTACCTTTGAAGCTCCGGTGCTGCTGGCATGTGGAATCGTTGCAGATATCCTCTTCCCAGCGCGCATCTTCGGTGGACGTGCACATGGGCTGTCGGAGAGCAAGCCAGGAAGGTGAGTGCATCGTTATAATGGAAAATATACGGTGAGCTTGTGTGATCTTTTGCATTGAATAAAAGTCAACATTCGACGCGATTTGAGAGCCATCGATATTTTCCCGAACCTTCTTCGTTCCTGTACGCTTGTGCAAATCACAATGGTAGACCCAAAGAATCTTGCCAGATGTCCTGGCGACTTAGAGCAGATTGAGATATACAAACACTTGACTTGAGTTGAATTGTTACAAGAAGGACTCCAGAGCGATACGAAGCATGGTCGACTCGAGCTACGGTCAGGGAAGGATATCTCTTCACAAGGTCTAATATTAGTACTAACAACTGATGCAACAAATACAGCAGATACGTCTATGCTGACGAGGACGAGATCACGCAACCCACCCCTTTCGAGCAGGTTTGAGATCCTCCCAACTTCTTTCCCGAGTCTTGACAGTTGGTTTTCAACAAATGGTTTTGAGTCGATTTTGGCAATTGTGACTCACTATGCAGTCACGGAGCGATGCTCTTGTGCTTTAAGAGTAGACATGATATCGCTGTATCATCGATCAATCATGGTTGAATAGAATAATTGTCCTTTTTAGCGATCGGTCTTTCCTGAATCACGTGTGTGAATAATCGGTTCAGGACTTTCCCATTGTTATTTGCCGGAGGTGGGCAGTGTCTCACGAAACCCCATGGGGTACACTACACCATTCCGCTCCAACTGGAATCGCCCTCTGGACCATCGGCAGATGTTTTACAAGTGAATTAATGCTTTCATCATGCCAGACCTTGATCAGCTAACGTGGGGTTCGGCCGTGGAAATCTTTGCATGTCCTTGAACCTTTTTTCATGGTTACGAAATATCGGACATGAAAATGAGATTAACCCATAACCTATTATCCTCTATCACCTTCCACCGTACACACTAGCTTCAATCGCTTCTCTTAGTATCACTTTCCATCCGTGTGCTTCCTTCTTGCAGCAGTACAACAATGGGCTCGATAGGCTATGATGTTAAGCAATATGCCCATCCATTAATCTCCGAAAGGTCAATCGACGAGCCTCGGCCGTTAAAGGTCATCTACATTGGAGCAGGAGTATCAGGCATTGATGCTGCCATCCAATTCCCTAAATTTGTGTCCAACCTAGAACTAGCGATATATGAGAAGAATTCAGACATTGGCGGAACCTGGTTCGAAAATAGATACCCTGGCTGTGCTTGTGATATCCCAGGTATGGTGTTTTGCCCAATCTACAAACTACATTCACTAAACATCTCATAGCGCATTCATACCAATTGAGCTTTGAGTCTAATGTCGAATGGAGCCAATTTTATGCTGGTGGTCCAGAAATTCTTGAATACTGGAGAAAGGTGGCGGATAAGTACAACGTCCGACGGTTCATGAAGTTCGGGCATAAATGTATTGAAGCGAGATGGAATGAGGAGACCTCGAAGTGGCATGTGAAGCTGCAACGACTGGAGACCGGCGAGATAATCGAGGATGTGGCAGATGTATTCATGACCGGAATTGGTGCGTTGAATGAGTGGAGGTGGCCTGATATCAAGGGATTGAAAGGTTTTAAGGGACAGTTAGTGCATTCTGCGAACTGGGATATGTCTTTTGATGCCAAGGTGAGTTTCTGTGCTATGGCGGTTGAGAGTGATATGTTGCTGACAATAAACAGGATAAGAATGTCGCGGTAATCGGGGCTGGCAGCTCAGGCATACAGATCGTGCCCAATCTTCAGAAAGTCGTCAAATCCATGGATCATTACGTCCGAGGCAGAACCTGGATAGCAGCTAGTTTCGGTCATGAAGTCGTGATGGCTCGCAATGACGGCCAAGATGGGAATTTTACTTACAGCCAGGAGGAAAAGGATGAATGGCGTAGGAATCCAGCCAGCTATGTCAAGTATCGCAAAGCGCTAGAAGTCGGCATGCAAGGAGGATATGCCATGACTCATCGAGACACCAAGGAGCATACCGGCGCGTGGGAAATGTTCGACAAGGACATGCGAGCTCGATTGAATAAGAAGCCCGAGATTATCGACCACTTGTTGCCTGAGTTTCCACCACTATGCAAGCGGTTGACTCCTGGTCCCGGATATCTCGAGGCACTGACTGCCGACAATGTCGACGTGATTGCTGACCACATCGATCATGTCGACGAGACTGGTGTTGTTACCAAAGACGGCAAACACCGTCCAGTTGATGCAATTGTGTGCGCAACTGGCTTCGACACCTCCTTCCAAGGCCGCTTTCCTATCTACGGCCGCAATGGACAGAACATGCAAGAGAAATACAGATCACGGCCAGAAACATACCTCAGCGTCTGTACAGACTCCTTCCCCAATTTCTTTCAATCTCTTGGTCCAAACGCCGGAGTTGGCAACGGTAACCTCCTCATAATCATCGAAGCCACTCATCTCTACGTTGGCCAGGTCTTACAGAAGTTAGCTACAAGTAATGTCAAGACCATTGAGCCGAAGCGAAAAGTCGTTGAGAACTTCACGAACTACTGCGATGCATTCTTCAAGCGGACGGTGTTCAGCGCTGAGTGTGGAAGTTGGTATAAATCCAGCCCACCAGGTACGAACGCAGAGGAAAGGAAGAAAGGTCGAATTACGGCGCTGTGGCCAGGAAGCAGTATCCACGCGGTCAAAGCCTTAGAGAAGCCAAGGTGGGAGGATTTCGAGATGGAGACGGTAGATGGGAACGATTTTGGCTGGTTTGGTGATGGTTGGGCTGTTGCAGAACGAACAGCAGATGTGGAGGGATTGACTTGGTATCTGAATGCAACGAGCTTCTTGCATGGTGATGAAGAGGGTGTGAGTCAGAATAATGCTGCCAGTACTGGCAATAGTGTGGTAAGTATGGATGGACTAACTAAGGAGGAGATTAAAGAGGAAGTGAAGGTACCGGATGAAGTTGCTGCAACCTGAGCCATCCTGTATACTGTGAATATATCGGGCTACATAAGGTATTCTCTAGACATGATACAGCTTGCAAGTATTGGATTTCTGCGAAGTAGAGAGCTTGTCAGGGTAACGCTCGCCGCTGCATTTCAGGTGAATATGATACTTAGGCCTATGGCTTGAGTCGGTAAATTTTCGGTTCATCTCCTTCGAAATGCAGCCGACCGTCGAACAGTGCAGACACATTTCACAAGTCAAACAATTCTGTCCAACGACTCTTGACGCACCTACTTGGTCTTTCGCAAGTCTCTCGCGCAGGCGTAAAGTCGTTCCGTCGTCACCACACAGTTCTCAGCATATCAACAACTACAACTCTTCATAGCCTAACCTCACCAGCACCACGACAATGGCAGCAACAGAAGACACTCTAGAAACCTACACCCACCTCCCCCTCCACCTGGACCCATCCACAAAACTCATAACCACAACCACCTCCAACCCCTCCAAATCAGACTCCAACCTCCTTCAAACAATAACCAACATCAACGCCCTCCACAACCAATTCAAATCCCTCGACACCGCCAACCACGCACCACCACCCCCTCTCCCCGTCGCCCCCAAACGCACCGCCCAACTAACCAAGATGCGCGAAGCCGCCGCTGCTGCGGTCCGCAAAAACCAATTCTCCGACGCAATAAAGTACTACAGCCTAGCAATCGACATGGCAGCCAGTCGACCACCCTGGGAGCCTGTGGGCCTAGTCCGCGAAGAACTAGCGCTATGCTACATGGAGCGTGCGAACGTATACGTGTTGATGAGGGAGTGGGCGGAGGGATGGGTTGATGCGCAGTGTAGCGCGGATTGTAAGAGGGGTGTGCAGCAGGGGCCGCAGGGACAGAAAGTACAAGGGAATCCGAGGGCGTTTGTGTTGGGTGGGAAGTGTCTTGTTGAGATGGCGAGGTGGGAAGAAGGGATCGAGTGGTTGGAGAAGGGGATTGAGTTGGAGGGGGATGAGGGTATGGATGGGAAGGAGATGTTGAGGTTGTTGGCCGAGGCGAGGAGTGGGCTGGAACGGAATGCGGCGAGACCTTGAAGAACACCGGACACAGCGGTTCCTGCTTGTTGCAAGAATGCGGATTATGACATGTCGAGAGCGGTCTGTGAGAGTTGAAGCAACATATACCAGAAGCCCTGCGAGCAACGACATCTCAACCTCGCTCACATCAGTGGAAGGAAAACTTGCCTTACACCATCACAACCACAACCACAGCGCTCCCCTCCTCAAGGTCCATGCAGCCACCACACACGATCGAAGGGTAGCACTACACCACACCACCCTCAAAAACAATAATCGTGCACACCATCCACAACTAATAACGACAGGTCATCTTCGTCACACATAATCCACTGCTCCCAGGTTCATCTTCCGCCTACACCGAATCAATTTCTGGACACGAGGATTCAATTCACTTAACCATAGCCTACAGCCATCTCTGTCAGGCCAGGGACGGTAGGACACGTACAGTACAATATACGACTCACTATGCTGTGGAATCAAGATGAGTGAGATATTTAACATTCGCTTCATCTGCATCAGTCTCGATGATCGGATTGTGTGTAAGGAGATTGAGTGCCTGGCTAGATGGTTGTTGTGATATACTTCGTTTCGGGTTCGGGTTTGTTTGGTATTTGTGGTTTGGGTGTGCAGAATTGAGATGGGATGAGAGGAAAGGTTGTTTAGGTTGGGTTGATAATATCATTATGCGTGCTGTGGGAACGGTGGTGTAGTATCTGGTGATGATATTGACTGTGCTTAGGTAGTGTTGGACGTGTCAGGTTCGAAGGGCGGTAGTGAATCAGGACATGAAGAATAAGAAGCAGCAGTATCGGAACTACGAACTTAGTTCTGGTAATGGATCTATTATTGTAATATGTATTCGTTCTTTGCTATTCTTCTTACTAGTATCTAACCATGAAAATGGTTGTGTCTTATCTCGTGATAGCGCTGTATCCATCTATGTCATGCGAGTTCTCCATCCTCCTGTACATCTAGGTACGGTGTACCTCTAACATCTAACATGTAATCTAACATCAACATCACTCAACCTTTCTATCCCTAGTGTTCCTCTCCAGACTAACCCTCTCACTCTGCACAGCCGTCTCATCACCACTCCCCAACCCACCACGACCCCCACCCTCCTCAACATCCGCCTCCCTTCTCGGCACAGGTGTGACCCCACCACTCTCGCTGGCTTTGCCACCATATGCACCGCCAACACTCTCCATCACAAACTCCCCCGCCGTCGGCGCATCAAGCGCCCTCAACTCCTCGTCCCGGAAAAACCGAGGCATAACCCACGTCCGAAACGGTACCAACGCGATGATAATAATCGGAAACCCGATGGCTGCAATAGTCTGTGTGATAGCGAACGTCGCGCCGAAGCCGATGAGTTCGATTGCGACGAAGAGCCAGATCATTTTTTGTCGCGGTAATTGGCGTAGCGGGTCGGTAGGGGAGGTGAGTTCGTGGTCTTTGGCGAGGTAGAGTATCTTCGCGACGACGCCGTTGCCGGCGAGGGCTTGGGCGCCCATGACGAAGAAGAGGCCTGCTAGGACGCCTTGTGGGATTAGGTGCAGGACTATTAGGAGGGGGCCGGTCATGGTGACGAGGAAGAGGAGGCCTTGGGTTAGGTTTGAAACGCGTTGTTCTACGACGTGGTCTACGACTCGAGTTATTTTGCCGTCGGAGTCGGTTTTGGATTTTGTTACGCATAGCGCGGCGGTGTGGAAGGGTGCTTGGGGAATTAGGCCGTTTGGGAAGGGAATGCCGAGGAAGCCTGCTATGACGGTTGTGAGGCCTAGGAGGAAGATGTCCCAGTGAAAACCGGGGGGTTTTCGTAGTGGGAATTCTGTGCCTTGGGCGATGAGGCTGGAGACGTTGTGGTCGAACCAGAAGAGGATTGTGAGGAGGAAGCCGAAGGGTAGAGCGAGGAAGACCTCGCCTGCTGAGACGTCCCAGAAGTTAACGAACCAAGACCGGGGAATTGTTGGATAGAATGCTTTGCTGGTCGGTAGTGTGTCGAGAGTGACGTCTCTCATGAGGCCGATGTATACGAAGCCAGTGAAGAAGATGAGAGTCAGTGGGGTACCATAATCTTCAACGAACTTTCGGGCATGCCGGTGCAGAAGAGGTGATTCGCCGATGATACCGCAGAGGTAGGCAACACCAAACACTAAGAGGGCGACTGTGATTTGAAGGTATGGCGAGGCTGGGTCGTGGTTGCTCCACTGACGGGTCAAGACTTGAATACCCTTTTGTAGATAGATACAGGCGACGTAGAAGCCAAAGATATCGCAGCTGAATCTTGTAATGTAGGTCAGACCGTTGCAGGAATTCGTGATGGCGAGGATCCAGTGCATGATAAACGACCATATACCGACCCAAGCCATGAAGGCGAAGAAGTCATAGCCAGCCGGAACAACAATGTCGTAAACCGTGTATGAAAAGACTGTGATTGGACCAGTAACACCAACGATGACCAGTGGTTGACAAGCGAGCAAGCTAAAGACAACACAGCCAAGGACGCTTGAGAGGAGCACCTCATTGACGCCAAAGGAATTGTGAGTCTTGGTGAACATGTCGAGGGAGAAAGCCAGAGCTGGGAGGATACTATTGACATTGGTTAGCATACTACATCGTTGTTGTGCTGCAATTGGATTAATACGGCTGCCATTGTAACTTGACAAGTGCCTGGGGGGATAAGTAAGGATCTTGCGGGGATCGGATCTTCGGATTGTAGCAAGTAGTGAATGGTATCTCTGTTCTTGACATACTTTGCGAAGTACATATAAACCGTTGCAGGAACGACTCTATAATCCCAAGCGTCTTTCCAATCACTCCAATAGTATGGAGCGCGCCTCTTCACATCATCAATCATCCCCTTGAAGAAACGTATCTTCCACCATCTAGGCTGTCGCTTGGAACTCTGTCTTGAGATTTCTCTTGATAGACGTTGAAAGTCTTCCGCATCATTTTGCTTGCCTGAGCGAGGCAATTTTCTGTTAGTGTTCCCTTCTTTCTGCTGAAGGCTCTGCGAGGAGGATTGCTCGGTATTCGACGCTGCGATATCTGAGTGCGGTGCCTCAGCTGGAAGCTTTTCCGGAGAAATCATTTTTGCTCGAACTCGCTATCAAAGTGGAACGCGAAGAAATAAAGGTTCTCGTAGGAAACCAAAAGTATGCGACAATGACTGCGACAACATGAAGAGCCACCGATGCAAAACGCCGTCAATGTGGTCAACAAATTGTACGAAGACTATAAAGGTTTCACTCCTGTCGATGAGAAAGGGTCTGCTCATCCATCATTAGCAAAGAAGGGACTCTCCCATGCAAAATGAGGCAAAAGACTGAACCTTCTTTGGTATGCTGCATCCATACATCGAAACGGAGGAGAATTTTTGACGCCATCGCCGTCAGGATCCATCAGGAGGGCGCATGTTGAGGGAAGATCAGTGAATTCTGGGGAACATGACTCAATCACCTGCAGATAAGGAGCTGGTCGGCACAGCATATTATGCTGAGGAGCCAATCATATTCCTACAGAGTTCCGTACCGCAATGTTGCGCGACTTATGCGATGACTCGACGGCTCCATCGTTACAATGACCTGCGAATTAGAGCAGGGCAATTTCACTCGAAATCGAGCCTGGATCTCGTATATGACCTCGAATACTACCAAAATAGAATGTACGAGTGCTGGTGACAAGTTCAATGGATGGAAAGATACTCGATGAACTTCCGAAGACATCATCTCTCAAACGCCAATGCACGATCCTGTGGTGTAGCAGGCACCGCAGATTTGCCGGGAATTTCTCCAAATATCATTTTTATTCAATGTCTGTTGTTATTACCTCTCCGCATTAACCTAAATCAACTGAGGGACGTCATAATCAATCATGCTGACAAACATATCGTAATGCTGGACAGTCGGTGCCATCGCAATGTGGACAGTATCCCTTTATGCCCTAGCAAACATCAAAATCTCTGAGATCGATGTCGTCGTAGAACCTTGAATGGCCAACCCATTAACTAGATTGAGGCAATCAGCAGACCACCTAGTATCTCAAGCAGTAACATCGACCACCATGAGCAGCCCACCAAAATCCAATATCATACTCTACACAGACCAAACACCAAATGGCATCAAAATCTCCATAGCTCTGGAAGAACTGGGCTTGGTAAGTCTCAATCACCACCACAAACACTCTCTAGCTTCGTACCATGAAACACAAGAGCACACAAACCTGTACCTCTCTCTTACCCATCCCCTCTTCATCCTATAACCCATAACAAACACACACATCCTAACAACCACTCCCTCCAACCAGCCCTACAAAACCGAACACGTAAAAATCTCCACCAACGTCCAAAAAGAACCCTGGTTCACCGCCATCAACCCAAACGGCCGCATCCCCGCCCTAACCGATACCCTCCCCACCGGTCAAACAATCCACTTATTCGAAGGCGGCTCAATCCTGCAATACCTAGCAACCCAATACGACCAAACCGACCACAAAATCTCCTTCCCCACCGGTACGGCAGAGTATTACGAATGCAACAACTGGCTCTTCTGGCAGCACGGCGGTCTAGGACCCATGCAAGGCCAAGCAAACCATTTCTTTCGCTACGCCCCGACGAAAATCCAATACGGTATCGATCGGTACATTAACGAGACGCGACGGTTATACGGTGTTCTAGATAAACAACTCGCAAACAGTAAATCGGGTTTCATTGTAGGTGAGCATGTGAGTATTGCGGATATCACGACGATTGGATGGGTTATGGCTGCTGGTTGGGCCGGGGTGGAAATTGATGAGTTCCCGAATGTCAAGAAGTGGGAGGAGATGATGAGTAATAGGCCAGCGGTGAAGAAAGGTAGTGATGTGCCGGTGCCGATGACTATTAAGGAGAGATTGAAGATGAAGCCCGAGGAGTTGGAGGAGTATGCGAAGAATGCTTCGAAGTGGATTGTGCAGGGGATGGAGGGGGATAAGAAGAAGAATGCTTGAGTATTGGACTGCTGAGGTGTTGATGTGATTGGTGCCTGTTGAAGGAACGATACGTTAGCACTGTTTCTTCATTGTGTATACAGATGTGGACATGATTTGACCTCGGATGCTATGTGTAGCTGTACCGTATCATGTCATGTCATCCAATCCTCGAAACCACCAGAGAGCACAAGTGCATGCATACCTGTAGTAATTGTACATACTCACCACCACCTCCACCGCCACCAGCCGTCCACAAATACCATGTACCATCTCATAGACACGTTATATACCACGTTGCTAGAGCCAACGCCTTGATGCTACATCTACTTCTTCACGTACCTTAGCTTCACCATCAGCAAAAGAGGTAAGAAAGATCCGTAAATTATGCATCAGAAGTTGCTGTATTACCGGTTCCAATATCCTATCTACCCGCATACGGAAATAACGTCCCACTTTCAATACCCGTCACCGGAAAAATCTGACTAGATAACTTATCTCAACTAATACCATTCTGTGGTGGTATTGACCCAGTTATCTATGATGTGAGACTTCCAGCATGTTGATACCGGCTAGTAAGATTGTGCTACGTGCTACGTATGCTGGCTTGTGTTTTACTGCTTTATGATTGTGGTTGTTAGTCTTGTCTTACGGGTTCATGTTGGTGAAGATGATGGATGGGTGTAGGTTTAATGGCAGGGTTAGAGGTGTGGAGTTGATTTGGTGGCTTTTGGTGATGGGGTGTTCTGGAGGTCTTGGGTGAAGGGTTTGAGGACGAGGGTTGAGTTGCTTGTTGTTTGGATTGGAGTGGACTGAAGAGGATTTGACAGGACAGGACAGGACAGGCGTGGCGTGGCGTGGATGTATTTTGTGGAGCATACTGTATGGTAGGTACATAGCGTAAGTGGACAACGAGGACAGCAGTGAAGTAGAACAAAAGAATTGATTAGACCGTGTATACTACCCTGCCCACCCGGACAACCCTGCACCGTGAAGTGATCGCTAGCAATACCCGTCCTCCCTCATCTGGGACATATGTACAAAGCCGCCCAGCCTTGGCACGGGTGCCGACATTCCTGTCACTATAACGACTAAACCGCGACTTTTTCGTCAACATACAACCAACCAGCTTGCTTGCTTGGCTGGCTTGAAAATCAGGCGACATGGTGCACCTGGTGAGCACGTTTGACTGATGTATAGCGAGGTCTAAAAGACCTGGTGCGAGGGTATGTCGTTGGGCTGCCACCACCTGCTTGTATGAGTAGCTGTTTGAGGTTAAGAGATCCTGGTTCGAGTCCGGGTGTTGCCATTTGTTTCTTTTTTTGGTTTGGATTTTTGTTGTTGTGGGGCACGTGGTTGGGGTGTGGGTAAGACGGGGGGTGAAGGGACGGGCAGTGAAGGGTGGTGATTTAAATTTGTCTTGTTTTCGTTTTGGCAGACAGAGATGTACAGACTTACTAGGTAGGTAGCGCGGACATACAATCTGGGTTGGGAACTGTCCTCCTGGCTGGGATGTGTATTGTCTTGACTCAGGCTACGAGATTTGATTCAACCTGTGACGTTGGGGCTTGCAAGGTGAGTGTTCTCACAGAATATTGTGGTATGCCACACAGCACTGAGCACAGTGCATTGTGTTGCGACCACTTTTGACCAGGTTTCAAGCTCTCCTATTCATAGGCCTCCCCATAAACAGGTGGAGGACAATACTGAAGCTCATCACCATAGGATTTGGACATTCAAATTGATTGCCCGCCAGCCGATGCCACTTACAACGTTGCGGAGCATGGAGATACACTCGACAACTCTCGGCACTGCCGGAATTTCCACATGCTTCAGAGACGATTGTTGAAAAAGGATGGTCGTGGTTAACAATCATCTCCGACAAGCCATTTGAATGCCTCATCACTTCCGCACGGGTGTTTGTGAATTGTGGTATACCTTGGAGATGATCCTGCGAAGACAGTCTCAGAGACTCGCAGTCAATGCTGTGAATTGAAGTGCGTGACTCATAAGGCCTGGAATTGGGAGTAACTTTCAGATATTGAGACGGAAGGAACACTGGAAATACTGTACTGCGTCAAACGGTTTAGCAGATCCTGTCTATGGGATGCAATTTTGTTCATTGCAGTTCCAGTACACCTTGCAGCATCGCCGTCTCTTCATTCTGATTGGCAAAAGCACAAGGATTGGTAGCGACTTCCACCATATTCGACCAGTTGGAACAGATATACGATACCTGTCATTAAGCATTCAATACAATAGCCTTAGTCGAAACCATAGTCTGTTACGCTTCAAACAAGGCGTCCCATAGCCAAGAAGCATACAACAGCAGTAGGATCTGCAACATACATGAAGCAACCAAAGGAAACTAATGAAACACGAAAGCCTGCGTTACAGTCCAAACGGTCACGGTTGCAGCAAGATCCGAACGCCCAGCAATACTCTCGTACTCACACTCGTACAATCATCTGATTCGCTGGAGTTTCCCATGGACTTTCCTTCGTGCGGCACCGAACACTTCGGAGCCGAAGAAGATGTGCAGGTGGCGTTTCTAAAATCCGTCCTCGCGAACATTCATTGCAAAAGGTTAATGTTAGATGCGAACCAATCGTCTACATCACAATGGGGTCTTGGGCTACTCGGACTGAAGATACGTCCGAGTACTCCGTACACTGTGTTCTCATGCGACTGTGCCCATCCGTTACTGGGTAGGCGGAGCCATCAGCTGTAGTGTTTAAAGTTCTATTGGTTGTGCAGTCGGTTGTTTCTGCAGTACTGTTTGTGATTTTCGTACGAAAGCTTTTTTGTGGGGATGGGCTTCTGCTTACCCAATACAGCAGGAGTTGCGTGTGCATGGTATTGTCAGCAATGGCATGTGTAGGTTGCTCTTGTGATGGATGTAGAGGATTATTGGTAAAGGAGGTTGTAGGGATTGTCAGCGAAGAGTAAGCAGGGAAGTCTTGCTTACGAATGTTGATTTGTGGCTGTTCCGAGATTCGTCCGTAACACGCAAGTGCTACACGCGGTTGGTGCTGTTTTTCCTTGGATTTCTTGGTGTATGGAACATTGCACCGCCGAGTTGAGGACGTACTTTATCGTGTAATACTTTGAAGAATGAAAAACAAGGAAAGATGATTGTGAGAAGAAGAGAACGATGATAATTTTAAAATGTTTTGATTCTTTGATCGCTCATACTTCGGATTTTCCGAAGGAGCTTGTTAACTAGCTAACTATGTAATAAGAGTAGAGTCGCTGACAAAGTATGCTCAGTAAATCACTGAAATCAGAATCCGATGGGTCAGAAAGAGTCGAAGTAGTTTCCCATGCTGGCTTGATGCCACGACTTCTGGTACTTCCACTGTCTTCTCCAAATGAGCATCGAGATTCTGTTTCGTGTTGCTTGCATCTTTTGTCCAACAAGTAAAATAAATGTCCACCAACACCGGTTGCTTGTAAAAATTGCTAAAGTCGAGTCGCTAAGATTGGAATGTCGTAGATGCAAAAAGCTCAACCCACCTGCCCTAGTAGGCAGCGATTATGGTTGGCTCTTGCCTCGATGACTGATAGTAGTCTGATTCCAATGTTTGCGATGCGTCCTTGAGAGATGGGTAGAAGGAGGTGGTGTCCATGGGTGCCTTTTGTTCTTTTGTTAGGCTCTCAATTGAAAGGTTTGGTGGGGATGGTGGCATGTGTTCCTCGTCAGAGTCTGACTCGTAGTCAAGAGTAAGTGCTGGTGGAGACTGCTGTCTTGAGGCTGTTCGGGTGAGGCTAAGAGTTGAGTCCTCCTCGTCGTCAAATTCCATGTCTTCGTCAGAGAAGTCTGTGAATGGCTTGATTTGTTCCTCCTCGTACTCTGATTCATCGTCGCTGCTCTCGGCGTCGTCTGCCTCCCAGTCGGCTTCAGCCTCTTCCATGATTGTTTCCTGGTGTGAGACTTCTTCCTCCTCTCGAGCACCGGAGATGGATCGGTTGAACCATCGTTCTTGTTCTTGTTCAGCGTTGGCAAGGTCGATCATGAGAGAGTCGAGCATGTTGGCATGACCAAACCTTTCAATTGAGAGCCTAACAAAAGAACAAAAGGCACCCATGGACACCACCTCCTTCTACCCATCTCTCAAGGACGCATCG
>Ga0115851_100485_pt1 | contig 17817 bp, 18 predicted proteins | sample InSIn2gowninarea_FD_83865 | JGI IMG/M metagenome (GOLD analysis project Ga0115851, IMG submission 83865)
ATGAACACATCAATCCTATGCTCCTCTGGAATATCTTTTACCCTTATGTTCACTTTTTGGAAGTCCTCAATGTGCTCCATCATTGAACCTTTTAGTTTGAGATTTATCAATTGGCTAAAAAAGGTCTTTCTTTTTGTATCCTCATAATGTGCTATCATTTCTTCCGCAAAAATTGCCCAAGTGACAATTTGTTTACGAGAGCAAGGCCATCAATACCATACAAACTAATTTGGTTCCAAATATAAAGTTGCAACACATACCTTTTGTGTGTTTTGCACATTATGGAGATCGAAAAATTTCTCCATCTGTAGTATCCATGTTACAGGATCCTTGCCATCAAACTTCCTCATATCGATATTTGGAACATGGTGGTTCTTCAATCCAATGTTAGAGTCTATGAAATCATGATCAACATTTATTTTGTTCTCATCATGAGTTTCCTTTACTACCTTGTAAGAATTTCTTGTAGCAACTTTGTCAAATCTATCTTCAAATCGTCAATTTTGCCTTCCATATTAGCTTCAATGTCATTGATCTTAGCTTCAAAACGTTGCAATTATTCTCGTAATTTTGATATATCATGTTGCATTTCTTCCTCTTCTTCATGAGTCATGCTAGAGCTTTCAGGTTGCTTACTAGGTGTTTCCATTTTCTTTCTTCGGGGCATCAATTAATGCTAATAATGCTTCACTATGCCCTTTGAATTCCTTCAAACTAATACCAAATGTTATGAAACCAACTCACAAAAAAATAGAAAAGAAATATCAACACCTTAGAAATTAGTCTCTTCGAGGGGGAAACCTCCTTTACATTACACAAATGAACAATTCTTGGATGATACAAATGACAAGACCTCCTTTCTATATATAGGAGTCTAAGGGGTCCCAATATAATTAGAGCCTACATAACAATAATATTTTAGGGGCACAACAATAACAATACTAGGCTTCTATGGGGCATAATAATAACAACACGGGGACTACATGGGAAAAACAATACAATAAGGTGGTTGCAATAATAATAATAAGAGACTACACTAGTAGTATAGGGGCCTAACATCTTATCACTATTTTGAAGCAATCTCAGCATGTTCAAAGTCAAGTTCAACTCTCAAAGAGGTATCCATCATCCATAATTAGAGTCTCTGCTTCTTAATGAATTATAATGAAAATAGTCTTACAATAATGAAATTACAAACATTCTATAGATAACATTAGTTTCTGTAGAAATGTTCATTGTTAGATAGGTTGAAACACTTCAAATAAAGGATGAAACTACCTGAAGATGACAATTGTCCACCATATGGATAGCCACTTATCAGCACAAGTTGGAAAACTATGATGATTAAGAAATCTAGAAGTCAAATCTGGAGTCAAACTTTGAAAACGACATGTAGCGATCTAGTGGAGGAATATAACAATATCAAGCGAGCGAGATTGAAGACTTGTTCAGTTGTTATATTTTGGATCAAGATGAATCTCCTATGACTTTCTCTTTCAGTAGCAAGTCATAAAGAGATTGAGTTTTAAATCACATCTATCTCATAGATGTCAAAATAACATATGTCGTGCAGGCAGAAAACTCTCAAAATCGTTTTTTAAAATTTGTATAAAGGATATAAGTCGATACGAGAGACATAAGTTTGGAATATATTGAATTTTATAGTTGTTTTACTGTGAAGACTGATATACTCTGTTTTAGTTTAATATAAGATGCTTTTCTCAATGAGTGCATGAAGTTTTGTGATCACTAGCTGACCTGCACTCATGGGAGGGCCCCCTGTCAAGCTGTGAGGTTTTATTTTTAGTTTTGTTTTACATTGCTTATCCTTCGTATTCTAGTTTCCTTCAGAATTTGTTTCCATTAATGTTGCATTTTTTCCAATTCCCATTTTGATTGTCGAGTACTCATAAAGAGAAAAGCATTAAAAATATTTCAATTATTGAATTCATTTTCTTTCCAGCAGTTAATCATTTCGTGATCCAAAATGGATCTTGGATAAACTTCTAAGTCTAAAGTGTTCCTCACAGAGGAAAATGAAAGTCAAGGGCAGCTCCTAGAAATAGTCCCATTGCGTAGATATTTTCTTTCTGAATCTACTGCAATTTGAATGGGCTAAAATGGACTTCGGATGAAGAAGTTATCGCAAAAAGAAGTTTGCCTTTGTCCTTTGGAAAGGAGGCAATTTCTTATAAACGGGACTTAAGGGAAAATGTGTTTTTAAACATAAAATCCCTTAGAGTCCATCACATCACATTCCTTTATCGCATGGCAATAAACTAAGGTTTAAGGACTTGAAACAGGCGCAAAGGCTTTAGCAGACCTGAAGAACTTATAGAAAATCGACTAAACCTTTTGAATTCCGAAAGGAAGACCGTAAATGGTATTTCGGGCGCGCTTCAAGCAGTAAGCGGTATTGGATGGGCTCTGCCCGAATCCATACATTGGCTGACATGTGGCACAACGGAGGAGAGAGGAAATCGCTTCTTCGGGCGGTTAATCCCCGTGTAAGTTATGTGCCCGAAATGGACTGTAAGCCGTCAGATTAGAGGTCGCGGATCAACGGTCAGGATCTAATCGGTGGATTGGTGATCAGCATGACCAAAGGGAAGAACCTCGGGACCGTTACGACAATGATATACGATATGCCGATGTTCCGATGGGCCAATCAGCGATATCGACGATCAGCGATCGACGAACCCCCCATACCAGGGTCACTGCACATTGCGATTGCGACTTGCGATATGCCGATAAAAGGTGGACCCGATGGGAATTATAAGCACGAATGAATAAAATTTGAAATCTGGTTTATTCAAATTTTCTTTGTATTTCCCATAAATTGAGGTTTTTACCTCCCGCCTAAGCGATTGCGATATGTCGATAGAATATAGACGCGATTTTACAATATTTGAAGTCTGGGTTTTCAGATTTTCCATGTATTCCTTTGTATTTGGGGTTTTTGACCTCTCGCCTATGAGATCGTGATTTGCGATGACAGGATGGACCCGAGAGGGATATAGATGAGATTGAATGCATTTTGAGATCTGTTTAAACGCTCCAATCATATGTTTTTGACAATTTCCCTGTGTATTGCATTATTTGGCCATTTCTGCAGGAGGAAGGCTGAACTGTTGGGTTTCCTGTGCCCGCCGATTCATTGCAATAGGAAACTGATTCTTTTGTGGAAATAGTCAGGTTCTTCAATGACGGAAGACTGTAACCAATGCATGATAAAAACACAGAGAGTGCGATTGACCAGGGGAGCTTGAGGACTGAAAAAAGGTCACTGGAAGGTTGCTGAGAGTTGCTTGGAGGTCAAGTGAACTACAGAGGCATGTAGAGGCCAAGAGAAGCTCAGAGAGAGCCAGAGCCAAAGCCAGAGAGCCAGAGCCAAAGCCAGAGCAAGAGCTAGAGCTAGAGTGAGAGCCAAGAGCCAGAGCCAGAGAGCTCACATCAAACTTCTAAGAGCCATAGTGAAGCTGCAGAACAATAAAGGGTCGAAATGATCAAGCTGTTGCTGGTGTCCAGAGTGTGCTGAAGACAGAAGAAGGCATTCTAGAGACAGTTAACAGAATTCTGAGGGAGTTGGTGTAAGCTAGAGAAAGGTCGCTTAGAGCGCTGATTGAAGGAATCTAGTCCAGAGAAGCCTAGATCTATCTGCAGAGTGAGGACAGCCAGGGGTAAGATGGCATTCTAAACCCATAGGTTTAGTGTAAACCAATGGAGTTGAGCGTGGAGCTTGTAAAAATATTTCAGCCATAATCCCAAAGAGCCTAGTCGAGTTGATTAGTGCTCAAGGAGACGTAGCCCAAGATATCAGGGTGAACTCCATATTGTATTGCTATTATGTGGGTTTGTTTATTTGCTGCTTTACTTACTGTCACATGTATTTATATATCAACATAAGCAACAGAACTTAAAGCATTAACAGTTAAAAACAAACACAAGCATACGCTTATTTTCAAGCACTTTCTAATTCCGCAATTGGTTAATCATAAGGTCTTGGAAATATTTAAGCTTTGGAAGTGGGAGAGGTTCTTGTAAGCTTGACAAGAAGCCTTTAGTGCCCCATTTTCTGATTAGGTGGTATCAGAGCTTAAGTTTGATTAACCCCACCTTCAAAGAAGGTGATATCAAAGCTGGTTATACCAGAGCAAGTGGTATTAGATCAAAATGCTTAATTGACAGAGCAAAGATTGCTTGTTTGAAAGGTGTTTAAATAGTCAGAGGTTGATTGTATGCTTGTTTGCAAACTGACTATTGTTTGAGTTTGCAGAGGTGAAGGGAAAACTACTGATAGCTCAGTCTAGGAGAGGACAAAAAGGAAGAAGGGTTGAAGGCATTCTTCTTATCCCAAAGGACCTCAAGGCAATCCTTGAAGCACAATAGGTTTGTTGCAAAAGTTTGCTAAATAAGCTCTTTATTAATCTTGTTTAAAGTTCTTTTGTTCATTTTAATAATGACAACTTCTACAAGTGAGTCCTCAAATTCTTCTTTCTTCACAAGATTCTTTGATGAAGACAAGAAGCAAGACTTGTCCATCATGATGGACAAGGTGAGAGAAATGTATGAGGATGGAAGGAAGAGTAGCATACTTAGAGAGCAGTTGAATTCCGTGGAGGAAGAGAAGTAGTTGCTTTTTGACAAATTGCAGGGAATGGAGAGGCAACTTCATATTGCAAATATGAACTTGAAAAGCATGCATGAGTTGGAGACACAACTCTTTGTTGCCAAGGAAGCCTTAGTCAAGTATCAGCTTGAAGAAGAGGTAAATGATTCCTGTTTGTCTTCAAATCGCTCTAAGAATGCTTATATTGGTTCTTTTGAAAAACATACCAGAGGCATAGGTTCCAAGTTAATGTTCAAGATGGGCTATGAAGGAAAAGGCTTGGGAAAACATGCACAAGGTATTGTTGAGCCAATACTGGTTGAGGAAAGGCCTAAGCATTTGGGTCTTGGCTATGGACAGTCTTATGGAGGAAGTTCCAAAGCTGCCATGAAGGCCATTGAAACAGTTCCAAGCAGGAGTTTCATTTCAGGTTTTCTACCTCAAGAGTGTAAAGATTGTATTCATGGAGAATGAAATAGCTTGAGACATCATTTGCAAGAAGCAGGTGTTCACAAACATGCACTTGAACCAGAGAGTTGTGGAAACTCTGATAGCCTTGAAGAGGTTGATGGTGTTCCAAAGGGAGCTACTTCTTCATTCAGTTCACCTCCTCATGAAGGCAATACAGGTGAAAGAGAAAGGTATAAATCTGGTTCTAATCACATTCCTTTTGATTATGTTCAACATGATAAATTTCCATATAAGTATGGAAAAAGAATTGCATGTTCCTTTTGTGGTTTGGTTAACCATCATGTTTCTAGATGTTGAAAGAGAATGGCCACATACAGGAAACTTTTGAAGGAAAGGGAGCAAGAAGCCAAAGGTCCACTGGACAAGGCAAATCATGCTGTCAAGAGGATGCACGTGTTGCACTTACTGCCATAAGCAAGGACATCTTGCTGAAAAGTGTTGGACTTTGAATCCAACAATGCTTCCACGAAACTTGAAGAAGGTGGAAAGAGAAGATGGTAGAAATGGAAAGGAAGATTCCATGATTGATGTGTTTCAAAATGATTCACATGTTGATGCTGATGTGCAGACAATGGTAGCACCTTTGAAATGGATTGGTGAGAAATGGTTAGAGTTCTTATCCAATTAAAGACTTCATGTCTTTTGATTTGATGCATCTATTTGCATTTCTTTGTTAATGGAATGCAAGTTGCAAAATTTTACCAAGAAGGTGAATGGAAAAGTTGAGTAGGAGACTCACTTTATTGTTGCAACATTATATTTCATTTCAGCTTCGAAAGTATAGTGTGCTTAAGCGAAAGTTGAAGGATGAAATGCATGCATAAGCTTGATGTGCATGAACATAGGGATGTTGATGATTTCCTTGTATTTGAACATGTATGTGTGATTAACTTGAAAGGTTGATTATGTTGTTGTAAACATGCATGTAATATTGACTTGAGAAAAGTTGATTTGGTCTCCAAGATGGAGATAATGATGAAGTGTTTCATGTTTTGAAAAGAATCCTTGAGATCTTTTCTACATGCTTGACTTGAAGCGTCATTTGTTTTAAAGGCATGTTTTGTGGGCTTGGTATCTAGTCCATCATTTGTATGCAGATGTAAGACATGGAGGTGTTCGCAAGATGTGAAAATTTGTTTCTTTTGTTGAAGCAGGAGTTTATGCCATCCAGTTGTTGTCTGTATTTTTGTTAACAGTTGTTGTTGACAGCTTGTCAAACAGGTACAAAAGAAAATTTTGTGAAGCAGATGTAGCTTCACATTTGTTTGAGCCACCTTGGATCAATGATCAAGGCAGAGACGTTCAAACTACCTTCTGTGATCATCTCAACAGGAGTTCTGCATGAAGTCAAGGAGGAAAACAATTCTTCCCAAGAGGACCAACACATCCAAGAAGGAGAGTGGTCAAAGGCGTTGGTTCAGAGGCACTATGCAATGCAAGTGTATGGAGGCTGAAATAAGAGGGTGTTGTTACTCTCATTTACTGTTCAGATCAGTATATCAGTATTTTGGAGACCAAAAGCTTTTCAGTGGGAAGGCATGATCCAAAATGGATCTTGGATAGACTTCTAAGTCTAAAATGTTCCTCACAGAGGAAAATGAAAGTCAAGGGCTTCTCCTGAAAATAGTCCCATTGTGTAGATCTTTTTATTCTGAATCTACTGCAATTTGAATGGGCTAAAATGGACATCGGATGATGAAGTTATTACAAAAAGAAGTTTGCCTTTATCCTTTGAAAAGGAGGCAATTTCTTATAAATGGGAATTAAGGGAAAATGTGTTTTTAAACATAAAATCCCTTAGAGTCCATCGCATCGCAATAAACTAAGGTTGAAGGATTTGAAATAGGCGCAAAGGCTTTTAACGAACTTGAAGAACTTATAGAAAATCGACTAAACCTTTTGAATTCCGAAAGGAAGGTTGTAAATAGTATTTTGGGCGGGCTTCAAGTAGTAAGCGGTATTGGATGGGCTCCACTCGAATCCATACATTGGCTAATGCATGGCACGACGAAGGAGAGAGGAACCAGGTTTTTCGGGCGGTTAATCCCTGTGTAAGTTATGTGCCCGAAATGGACTGTTAGCCGTCGGATTAGAGGTTGCGGATCAATGGTCAGGATTTGATCGACGGATCGATGATTAGCATGAGCAAAGGGAAGACCCCCGGGACTGTTGTGACTGTGATATGCGATATGCAGATGTTCTGATGGGCCAATCGGCGATATCTGCGATCAGCGAAACCCTAATACTAGGGCCAATGCACATTGCGATTGTGACTTGCGATATGCTGATAAAGGGCGGCCCCGATGGGAATTATAAGTGTGAATGCATAAAATTTTAAATCTGGTTTATTTAGATTTTCTTTGTATTTCCAATATATTGAGGTTTTGACCTCCCACCTAAGTGATTGCGATATGCCGATAGAAGGCAGACCCGATGGGTTTATAGACACAATTCTATAATATTTGAAGTCTGGGTTTTCGGATTTTCCATGTATTCATTTGTATTTGGAGTTTTTGACCTCCCGCCTGTGCAATCATGATTTGTGATGATAACATGGACCCGAGAGGGATATAGATGCAATTGAATGCATTTTGAGATTTGTTTAAATGCTCCAATCATGTGTTTTCAACATTTTTCCTGTGTATTGCATTATTTGGCCATTTCTGGAGGAGGAAGGCCGAACGGTTGGGTTTCCTGTGCCCATTGATTCATTGCAATATTAAACTGATTCTTTTGTGGAAACAGTTGGGTTCTTCAACGATGGAGGACTATAACTGATGCATGATAAAAACACAGAGAGCACGAATGACCAGGGGAGCTGGAGGACTTAAAAAAGGTCGCTGGAAGGTTGCTGAGAGTTGCTTGGAGGTCAAGCGAACTACAGAGGCACACAGAGGCCGAGAGAAGCTCAGAGAGAGCCAGAGCAGAAGCCAGAGAGCTAGAGCCAGAGCCAAAGAGCTAGAGCTAGAGCCAAAGCAAGAGCCAGAGCGAGAGCCAAAAGCAAGAGCGAGAGTGAGAGCCAGAGCCAGAGAGCTCACATCAGACTTTTAAGAGCCATAGTGAAGCTGCAGAACAACAAAGGGTCAAAATGATCAAGCTGTTGCTGGTGTCCAGAGTGTGCTGAAGATAGAAGAAGGCATTCCAGAGACAGTTAAGAGAATTCTGAGGGAGTTGGTGCAAGCTAGAGCAAGATCGCTCAGAGCATTGATTGAAGGAATCTAGTCCAGAGAAGCCTGGATCTGTCTGCAGAGTGAGGACAGCTAGGGGTAAGATGGCATTCTAAACCCATAGGTTCAGTGTAAACCAATGGAGTTGATTTTGGAGCTTGTAAAAATATTTCAGCCATAATCCCAAAGAGCCTAGTTGAGTTGATTAGTGCTCAAGGAGACATAGCCCAAGATATCAGGGTGAACTCCATATTATATTGCTGTTATGTGGGTTTGTTTATTTGCTGCTTTACTTACTGTCACCTGTATTTAAATATCAGCATAAACAACAGAAATTAAAGCACTAACAGTTAAAAACAAACATAAGCATACACCTACTTTCAAGCACTTTTTAATTCCGCAATTGGTTAATCATAAGGTATTGGAAATATTTAAGCTTTGGAAGTGGGAGAGGTTCTTGTAAGCTTGACAAGAAGCCTTTAGTGCCCCATTTTCAGATCATTTCGTAACTTAAATCAACTTTTTAATTGTTGATGAAACACTCTTTAGAGGATAAATACACACACAAGTAATCATTCTCAAGTGGTAAATATGTTTTATTTCATTTTCTGTAAGTAAATCCTTTTATGGTAATTTCTCTTTCATGCAATTAATCTAGAATTTCTTTGTTGCAATTTAGTATAAGAGTTTCTTTCTGCAAGTTAGTGTAGAATGCTTTGAATTATGCAAAATAGAATTAGATCGTTTCTTTCTTGAAATTTGGTTTCTAAATTCCTTTCATACAATTAGAAGAAAGTTTTGAATTCTACAACTTAAGATAGATTTTCAATTTCTGCAAAGAAGTAGATTTCAATTCAGTTAATTAGAATTTAATATAACTTTAGATTGAAAGAACATGTGTGTAGTTACTCTCCAATTTGTGTCCATGCTTAGAATTAGTTTCATTTCTAGATCAATTAATTCACAAGAAGAATCCTAGAATATATAGTGCACATACATTTCACAAGTACACGAATCTTGGTTGACAATTAATGAAGTAAATTAAGAACAATTAATTTACCAAACATTTTGGTGCCATTGGCGGGGAAGTGTATATAGGATTCCATTCTTGCATATTATTTTTAGGTGTTTTTAATTTCAATAACTTGAAAAATGATAAAAAACATTTATGCATATAGAAAGGGATTCTAGGGGTATATTTGTAAGTAGAGGTAGAAGTTCAATTCCAACATCACCACTCATTTCACCTAGACCTCATAGTGCCACACCATCCAACCATACTCACATCCCATCATCGGCAGGTAGACATAGACTTCCTGAGGTGCATAGATTTCAAATCCAGCTTAGATATTCACCAACTTCCTCTATCGAAGTTGTAGTTGAAGAACCTACATCCCCAACAAAAGAAGTAATTTTCCTCTCTTCAATAGCAGAACAACTTCTAGGACAAGTACTAGATGTTCCTAGTGAAGAAAAATAAGAAGAAGAAGAAACTTATTTTAATATACCATTAGTAGAGGAACTAGAAGAAGAGCTAGATAATCCTATCATAGAACCTTATATTAGCTCTATGGAATCTACAATGGAAGGGGTAGGAGGAGGAGACTTACATAATGTAAATGATGAACATAGGTTTGGAGGTGGAAAAGGCAGGTGAGGAAATAGAGGAAGAGGTGGAGGTCGAGGTGGTAGAGGTGGTAGGGGAGAACCAGATCCTTATGAATTTATCATCTTTGATGAAGACACCACAATGACAATGAAGAACATCTCACCCTCCATTATCTCCAATTTCCATGGTTTAAGACATGAGGACCCTAAAAAATTTCTTTTCAAGTTTGAAGTTCTATGTAGAACCTATGACTACTTAATTGATCCTCAAAAGTTGAAATTGTTTCCAAAAATTCTTAAATATGGAGCACTTAAATGGTTTATAGGATTAGGAACACATACAATTAGAACATGGGATGAAATGAAAAAAATGTTCTTAGAAAAATAGAAGGAATATTGTATGCCCCATAACCTCAAGGATGAAGTCTTTAAGATGATGCAAAAAGAGGATGAAAGCCTTGAAGATCTAGTTGAAATATTCACTTATAACAACAAAAGAGATAAGATGTATAATTTGGATGATGAAACACTAAAAGATCTTTTGTTAAAATCCATCAAAGATGAATGGATTTATCTTCTTAATTTAATGGGAAAGTGAGATGTTTCACAAATATCATTTGGAGAAATCTGTGATTTATGTAAACATATCTCAAGGGGTAAGGTTAGAATTTGCAAAACTCCAAGAGATCATGTGATGTCCAAAATTAATAAATCTGCAACTGGAATAGCAAGTAGAGCTGAAATAGGCAATTTGCTTGATAATTTCAAAAGAAATATCATAGGGAGTCTTAATGAACAACTAGATACCCTTAAGAGACAAAACAAGAAAAAAGCTGTGAATGTTGCATTATCTATTTTCTTTCCTAAGTGTGGGAAGACACATGCCTTAAGAGAATGTCCCCTTTATAGTATAGAAATTTGTGTAATACGTGCCAAAAATCATAACATGAAGGAATGCCCTTCAATACCTGGTCTTAAAGTTGTTTTTCAAGATGAATTTGGAACATGCCAAGCTTAATCTCTTTGTTTTATTGCTAAAATACCATGGAAAAATCAACAATCAAATATAATTCAAGGTTTCAATACTCAATCATATGCACAACCACAAAACAATTGGACTGAAGCCATGCCATGGCATCCTTGCCCCCCACAATCTCAAAATCCATCTTGGGCTCAAGGTTCGAAAAATACTTATGGAAAATATCCTTAATATCTTCAATTTCAACAACCATATCCTTCTTTTCCACAACAATATTATCCTCCTCAACCAATTCAACTTTCTCAATTTCAAAATCCAAATTAACAACTTTCATTACCATTTCCTCAAAAACCTAATCAGCTACCTAGCCAAACACTTCCAAATCCAAACAATAAAAATCAACAAACTATTTATAATGTCAAAGGACACAATTTTCAAGATTGTATGATTACCCCATTAGGTCTAAATGATGTTCAACTTAGATTTGGTAGGGTTTTGCAAAAAAAGTCACCAACAACTGCCATCCAAAAATCTAAAGGGGATGAAGTTCATGATAAAGATGTAAATCTTGATGAAGAAAAAATTCCTCTAACTGAGGATGTTCCTATACTATCAAAGGATGAACAAATAAAGCAAGATACTACAATTTCTCTAATAGAGAAACCTTCTGTTTCTTTGCAAGATCCACCTTTTTTTCTGAAAGACTCAAAATTGACAAAGGAATAGAAAGGAAAATTGTTTTACTAGATTATGATATGCTAGATGAACTTACAAATATTTGCATTAAAATTCCTTTATTACAAGTTATAAAGGAAATACAAATATTTGCAAAAACTATCAAGGAGCTATGCATTAGAAAACCAAGAAAAAAAGAAAAGATATTAAAAAGATTCAGTTGGTAGGAAAAATTGCTGATATGATGATGCGAAAACCTATTGTTCAAGAATATCTAGATCCCAGTAGTCTATTATTGGCCACAACCTCAGACCCTCCATTTCGCACTTTGGAAAACTCCTTTCTTTACTGGCATTTTGGTGAATTTTGAATTCTTTGATCTTTATCACTTGCCTCTGGGTTTTTCGGTCCTGTTGGTTCTGATCATATTTTTGCACATTGTTTGTTTTGATCATTATGATTGACACTTTTGGTTTTTTTCACATCTTCGCTACCTTTGGAATTCAGGAAATCATTTTCATATTAGTCATAAGAAGGCGATGTGGCACCTTCAGTTGCCAGATCACCTTACATCTGGCATTTCGTTTCACTAGATGATGATCCATCTAGAAAACTTGGCACATCACTTCACATTCCACATTTGGTCAGATTTGGAAATCCATTTGCATCATCTCTCCACCTGCAGAAGCGATTTCCAACAGTTTATGTAACAATTGGATCGAAATTTATCCACAGGAAACTCCAAAAAAATCCATTCAATGATTATCCAATCAAATATGCATTTGTTCTTTAGATCCACACCATGTAGTCCAAGATTCCAATCCCTGCTTTCCCGATGTATACAAAAGTTCAATCTTACATGTGCTAAACAACTACATGACTTGAACGTCGAGCATGTAGATTTGTAGATTGCGTGGAAAAATTTCCGGTAAAGGAAAATGTCAATGCAATTGAGATGATGAATACACATTAAACCCCACATTTAGTTTCCATCTGTCAAGCAATGGAACTAACACACCTACGCAAGAGATAAAATGGAATTACCCATCTAGAAGAGATTAAAGTTAGCTCATGAGATGAAGATGGTATGGAAAACAAATCAACACCATTCAATTGGGGAAATCGAACTGTTACAAACTATTTTTCGCTGGTTGGTTACATCTGACAAAGGATTGAGAGAGAAATTTTCTATCTTCAACTGCTATGAAAATTATAAAAAGGAGAAAATATGTAGAAAGGAGAAGGGAGGTCGCGATCCACATAGAGGGGGTTTCCTTTTTCTTCTGCAACTTGGAATTTCAAAAGGCACTATTGTAATAGGAATGTTGAGCTATAGGGGAGAGGATTAAACACAAATATGTGATTTATTGGGATGGGTCTCTTTTGAGTCTGAGCTGTGTGAGGAGGATAGAGTTTGCACTACTGTAGATTTTATCAACATACTTCACGATTTGAAGGAGGTTGTTGGAGATTGAATCCAGTATTGAGCAAGGGAACATGTTTCTTAAATTATTATTTTTAATAGAGGTTGCATTTATCTTGATAACAAAATTGTGTTTATTGAATTTATATTGTGCACCATTGTCAATAAGAATTCTTATACTGTAGATTAGCTATTTGATCCATCAATATTATAAATATGTTATCTTTTTTCTCTTGCTCTTAATTATTAAGATAAGATTTCTGAGTAACTATTTACTCAAAAATCTGCCATCTTACTTTGATTTAATTACCAGTAACATTATGCGAACTATTTCCTAATGTTAGTGATTCATCATTTATGTTTAATTCATCTCTTAACGTAGCATGATATGCAACCACAATATCAGCTAAATGAACTATTTCTTTAACAAGATATTCATCATAAGCTATTTATGTTAAAATCGAATTAGTAATTGTTTTGCTCTTGGTTGCATGAACGAATAATTCTTCATCCAATTCGAAATAGGATTTTTGCGTTTTAGATTAGTTTTGTATCTACATCATAACTTTGCGTCAAGTCCTCTTTCAATAGAGGCAAACATCTTGGTTCTCAGTGGCTAGATTGAGCCCTTATATCAATCAACCTTTTGATTGATCCCAATCTTTATTTGAATCACTAAAAAACCAATCAAAAGGAACTGTATCATATAGTAAAAAAGTTCGTATATAAACTAACGCTATTAGCATTGACATTTTGTGACATTAATTTATAGAATTCATTTTAATCTTCAAATTAGAATTAGAGTTATTAACCTTCTTTTCGCAAAGATTGATATTGTAATTTAATTACGAGGAAAATTTAAAATAGAAGTTATCTTAAAGTTTAGAAACTTTGGCGAATTTTACTAGTCCCTAATATGCAAATTGCAATATTTAAACGATTTTTAAGGTAAAATAATGGTGTACTATAAAATATCAGCGAATCATTTTAGAAAAAAATGAAAATTAACGAATCTTTTTTTTGGAAAAAGCATGGAAAATTAACCCACCTACGAATATTAGCCCCTAAAATTTTCCATATTTAATTATAATAAAAGTATTAATTAAGCTGAAGACTCCTTAATCTTATGGTGATGATTTAGCTCACAACAATATTTCCAACCCAACCGCCATGTCAGATTTGAATATGCCTTTCAAGTGGCTTTCTCCTTGCGAAGCCAGTGAGAACGTTGCTCCTTCCTGTGGATCCTTCCCCGTGGGTGCTCGCATCCGAAAAGTATTCGAAGTTGGAGATTTGGCAGCACTGTTAGTCCCGCAAAAGTTCAACCCTTTCTCCGTAAACTCTATGGTTTTACCCACAGTTACCCATAGTTCAACGTAAACTCTGTTTTACCCATAGTTACCAAAAGTTCAACCCTTTCTCCATAAATTCTGTGGTTTTACCCATAGTTACCAAATTCGTCCAAATCAGGGAAAACATAGAAAATTCCTGAAAATTCTATTCATTTCTCAGGTTTAATTAATAAAGGTTACGTAGTTTACCCAGACGGACGATTGTTCCTTCAATAAGACAGATGATCGCTCATCCAATAAGAGAGATGCTAATGACAACACAAGTATGGACAACACTAGTATGGTGTCCATCCATAAGGAAAGAACATTAAAAATCGTAATGAAATGGGAAATTTACGAGTTTAAAAATCACTCTGAAATTGTAAAGTTTAAAAATCATAGTGAAATGGGAAAGTTTACCAATTTACTACTCAAGAGCTGAGAAAACAGGTAAAAGAAAAATCTGTTACACGGTGAAGAATTTGTGAGATAATTTTAAGAGGAGCGTTTGATTTTTTTAGGTTGTTATATATTTTTTAAAATATGTTTGTATTTATTATTATGAATATTGTAGATAAATAATTGTCTAAATCAGAAAAGTATTTTAAATTTAAGTTTTGAAAGATATAAAAGTTTTGAAGTGAAGTGTAATTTTTAATTCAAAATAAATTTAGAAAAATAAGTAAAAATATTTTTTTATAAAAATAAAAACATTAGAATGTATAGTGTCTATCTTTTTTAAATTAAAACATTTTGATTCCAATTTTTAACCTATGATATTGAATTCAAATTCAAATTTGGTAACTATAATTTTACCCACTGCAAATTCGCATTCCATCATGCGAGCCACGACAGACTTGAAAGAGTAACGAGTCGGCGCTACAAGCTGGGGTTCGTCTTATCGCTCCAATGGTCAAGGGGAGGACAACAAAGTCTCCTCTGCACCCCATAATGTTGCAATCCCAGCTCTATTTCTGCCTTCCCAACTCTTGGTTCTTCCTACTTATTCCATGGAGAATTTATATGTAGCATACCATGTATTACTTATTGCAAAGTAATACATGATCCCAGAACTCAAAGATGTTAAGAATTTGGCTTCGTCGTGTATGAATCAGAATATGTTGTGGATAAGGTTCTCCGAAATCTGTTTCATCAGCTGAATGGAAATGCAGTAGAAGTCAAGCGAGCACTCCCCAGACCTGTTAAAGTACATGTTGAATCGAAATCATTGTAATAACACTCAAAGTCGAATTGAATTTGACTTATAATTATCCTGTCGAGTCGAAAAAAAATAAATAGAACTTAATAGACCCGTAATAACAACGCATACATATTTCCTTTGACAGAAGAATCAGTGTAAGTGCAGAGGCAGTGTATGCAAGCCAGAGGTGAAAGATGTCTTGAGAATACAACTTATGACCACCTCCTACAAGCGAATTTATGCAGTAGTTTTTCTCTGCTTATCGTTGGGTGCAGTTGTCCTCTATGGTTTCGTTATTCCCTTAACTGAGCTCACCTACAGAAAAACAAAGTGCCAAATAACGTATATGCTCGTTAAGGAGATGCAATTCACAATGTTTTCGCTATTTTTTTCTGTACAGTGGACACGCTCATGAACAGAGAGTTCCAAGCTCTCCATAGGGAGGCCAACGAATTTCGTGCGGGGAAGTTCGATTATTCCAGGGTTCTCGGATGGTCTGCAGTGACGTGGAAGTTTTTGTTCATTGGTATCTTCGCCGTGACGTTCATGGCAAACTCTATGTTGACAGACAAGTGTGATCATGGCTGTTACGATTCCGTTGACTGGGGTACTGGGGATGGTTTTGTTCCATGAGAAATTCAGTGCAGAGAAGGGCATGGCACTGGTGCTGGCCTTGTGGGGATTCACCTCGTATCTCTATGAGGAATACCTTTGCTACTTGAAACTACAACCTGCTATGGTGCCGAACCAACATAATAACTAGTCTGATGGCTCAGGGGGAGCTGCACATGTACATCAGTCCATTAATGATGTCTCAGAGGATCAATCCATCAATGACGTTGAATAATTGGAGATGGGCGACTCTGGTAAAGCTCTGTCATATCCATGGTTTCATAAATCACCATGGACCAAATTGCAGCTTTAGTTTATTGGAAATAATAATCCCAATCACCGCAATAAACAGCCTGACAGTAGTCATATCTCTCAGACGTATTTTTGCAGGTTGCGTTTCTGCTTGAAGATAGAAGAATTGAAGCCAGACGCGAACCATTTAGAAACTCAACAAAGGCACTTAAAGAAGTTATGTACTTTGGTAAACAAAGATGGGCAAGCGTTCATTCAACAACCTTTGCCCATACTCCAGAAATCCCTGCGCGATTTTGAACACACTCAACAACAACATCATATTAATTATTTTGCTTTGTCATGAATTAAATGTAAAAATTGTATGTTGAGTTAAATATGAATGTAAAACTCATTTTGACAGAGATGTTAGTGAGTAAGAGGGCAAAAAGAAAAAGAGCCCAAGCCTCTGTGGAGAAAATGGTGGAGCAAATTTTGGTGGGTGCATGAAAATAATAGTTACTCTGTTTTACTGTCTGTTATTCCGCATAAGTTTAAATCACTGTAACTTTTACTTTACTTGATGAATGAGCGGTAGTCTCATGTTAATGTATTTCATGTTTTAGAATTCAATACTAAATTTTAATTGTGTTGCTCCAAAACCTACTTCCTCATTTTTGCCGTGAGTAAATATTATTCATAAGTTTATGAAATAGCTGTGCGAAATCCAAGTGTGGGAAATAGTCTCGCTGTGCCCGAAGGTAGCTTCGCTAAATCAGCTTCGTGGTGTGCGAACCTAGTTTCGCGAAAGTAGTTTCGTGAAAGTCATAACTCTCTACCTCTCTCAGAAATAGCCTCGAGGTGGGCGAAGGTAGCTCCGCTAAATCAGTTTCCGATGCGCAAACCTAGTTTCGCGAAAGTAGTTTCGTGAAAGTTATAACTCTCTACCTCTCCTCTCCGTCAAAATGAAAATTATATTTCCTAAATATTTTTCTAACATGGTATATTTCCTAAATATTTTTCTAACATGGTATCAGAGCCGCGAAAGTAGCTTCGCGAAATTCATAACTCTCTGCCTCTCCTCTCGGGGAAAACGAAAATTATATTTCCTAAATATTTTTCTAACATGATATTGTTTTTGAGCATATTTACCAGAAGGTAGAATTTTTTTTACGCTCAGAAGTGACAACATCAAGCACAAGTTTGACTAATCCTCAAAGACCTCAGTTTAATGGCAAAAATTATGATTATTAAGCTATTACAATGAAGGCCCCGTTTTCTTCTCAAGACATTTGGCATTTGGTGGAGAATGTTTTCAAGAACCAGCAAATGCAGCAGCATACAATGCCCTATCTCAATAATAAAAAGATGTGTTAAGGGACAACAGAAAGAAGGATTCAAAAGCCTTGTTTTATATTTTCCAAGCAGTTCATGAAAGTATTTTCCCAAGGGTTGGAGCAGCAACAAAGTCCAAGCAAGCATGGGACACCCTTCAGACAGCCTACCAAGG
>Ga0115851_100486_pt1 | contig 17808 bp, 22 predicted proteins | sample InSIn2gowninarea_FD_83865 | JGI IMG/M metagenome (GOLD analysis project Ga0115851, IMG submission 83865)
AACGTTTCATGTTCTTTTAGTTTCATAATTTTAACAAGTAGGGCTACGACATAGCAAGTCCTTGCCTCAAGTTGAGACCTGTTGTCTTATCCTATAATCGTACCCTCTTGGACTATATCCCCCCTACACTACTGAAGCAAAGCAACTATATCCTCCCTTCGTCATGAAGCACATGGACTCGATAAGCTACCCTGCTCATTTACCAATAGGTGGGTTGTAGCCATGAAGACAAAGGCTAAGGGTAGAAGGGATGTTATGCAAGTTGGCGATGGGCAAGTTTGGGATAGATACATTGAAGGGTTTAAAGCCACGTTAAATCACATGAAAATGGAGCGAAGTCGCTTTCCCTAAATGCCATTTTATAAACACAATCACGTAAGCTAGGACTCTACTGGATGATTGGTTAAGAGATTAAGCTACAAACAACAGAGTCAACACAAGACATAGGTAGGGTTCCAACGAAACTTAGTGGCTGCACCAAATTGGGTAGGTGATCATTTCTCAATAAATATTATATTTTTGGTGATTAAATTGCAGGAGAAAGGGTATAAACCAATAACAACCTGGAACTCACTCTCTATAGTACTTTGCCTTTTAGGGGAAATTCTTGTTAGTACTACTTATTCCCTAATCATTGAATGCCCTGAATGTACTGATTCCAAATTCGAACTCAGGGCAGAATGTGATTTTGAGTTGCTTCCATAACCTTGTTCTTCATTCTCTATGCCTGGTTGATATTAAGGTTCAACTCTGTTGAATAGCCTCCAAAAAAATACCATGATTTTTGCACTATCCACCTATAAGAAGGAAAATCCCTCAATCGACGGTCAATTTAACTCCACATCTTGAACATCAGAGGGTCACTTTCATAGATAATGTTATCAATCAAAACCCTGAAATTAAATCAAAACAACAAAGCCTGCTCAAACACGACACCAAAAATTAAATCAAAACAAAAAGACCTGCTCAAACACGACATCAGATGGCCACCTTCACAGAGAATGTTATCAATCACAACCCTGAAATAAAATCAAAACATGAATGCCTACTAAAAAACAAGTGTTCCTGCAACAATTTATTAGAAAACCTTTTTTGTACGAGAAAAGGAAGGATGTATGACTATGGAAACAATGGTAGATCTGAGGAAAAATGAAATTCTGGTACCATGCATTAGGACCCTCACATTTTGTTTTTCATCATGGAGTTAGCATCGGCATGAAACATCTTGTAAATGATACATTTACTCAGCATACATTTGAAAACATAAAAGCTACGTGTTTGAAGTAAATGAGACATGGATGGTTAGTGATAAAATAAAGTCTAATGTGGCATTGCAATAATATGTTTTGAAATAAGCATTAGAGGATTCTCTACACAATGGGCAATGTGGTGGTAAGCAACACTGCTGTGAGACTTCCTGCGCAAGACACAATTCAACGTTTATGCACAACTACCACACTACCTTTCAAAAATATCAGCAGGCCATTCAATGTCCGAGTCACTAAACAATGCAATGACATGATTTCCACCGCTAGTATGGGTAACTATATTGCCAAGGTGTTCAGAGAGGGAAGAAAGCCCTAGTCGTTTCTTTATTTATGATCCTTGTTTCATATTTACTTACAATTAACGATGTTAAGCTTGTATATAACTAGTTTAACCCAGGTGAAAAATTGGACTTGACTGGTAATCACATAATTAACAGAATGAATGGCTCGGCACCACGTTTCACTACCTGTGCCATGCTAATATATATCATGTCCTATCACGCGACTTAATCCTTTTCTCAGCACCGTAGACATTATGGCTGACCTATTTCAAACTTTTCACGTGCATCACTAAAACTCAACGCATCCAACTTGCATAATTCCACCTTGAGGGTACAATTGTAGTGGTTGACCTATTTCAAACTTTTCACATGCATCACCAAAAATCAATGCATCCAACTTGCAAAATTCCACCTCGAGGGTACGATTATAGGATAAGACAACAGGTCTCAACTTGAGGCAAGGACTTGCTATGTCGTAGCCCTACTTGTTAAAATTATGAAACTAAAAGAACATGAAACGTTTCTACAAGCAGAAAATGTTTCACAATGCAAATATGACAGTTGTGAAAATAAATCTGTGATCCTCAGCCAATGAAGGCCTTAGAGTTAAGAAACTCTTACCAGATTCCTTTTATCATTTATCAAACCTCCAACATATGGAGCCACCTCATTGTAGGAAATTGACGAGGATTCCAAATTCCTTCATAAATTTAACTAATCTTACATATCTTAATCTCCATAGCGTTTGTCCAACCAAGGCTCCAGGGCTAGTAACTCGACCCATCAAGGGCTCCAGAGCGTTTTTCGAACCAAGGCTCCAGGACTAGTAAATCAACCCAACCTATTATAGGGCTCCAAAGCGTTTTTCCAACCAAGGCTCCAAGAACTAATAACTCAAACCATAGTGAAAGGAACATGAGAATGAACCAGAAAGAAAAATTAAAACCCACAACACCATGACTATCCAAGAAATGGAAAGGATAAGAAAATCCATCGTAATCTAGGCATTCCTCCATGCCAATGACATATCATAACCAAGAAACCACATGCATATGCCATGCATTCCAAAACTAGCAAGGAAATCATACATGCAACTCAGTGCTTGCAAGAAAAATACGTTTTAGTTGTCGATCTTGATGTCCTCTTGCACTTTCATGCTCTTCCTTTGCCTTCTTGCTACAAAACTCCAAGTATGCCACGCTCCTCCTATATCACTCCAAGAAAACTCTAAGTGTCCAACAGCATGCGAGAGAGAGAGAATAGAGAGAGATCTCCAAAATTGAACTGATAAAAGTCTGCAAACCTATCCTCATAAGCTTTCTTATTAATGAGTCCTCTATTTTATTCAATTTTTATTATTTTCCTTCATTTTCCTCCTCACATGCAACCTATGACCTTTCACCTTCCTTCTCTTCCAATTTCCATTATTTTCATAAATAAAATGCCAATTAATGCCTCATGCCTTTCCAAAGATTTTGCCATTTTCTTTACCAATTTACTTAGCCATTAATTAATCACAAGTGATCCCCATCACTATGTTTTTGTCCAAAATTCAACTTGAAATACATGTCCCATCACCATGGTTATTATTTTTCCTTTATTAACTTTATTACATGGAAATTTCACCAGGGCTATTATAGAAACATCCCCCCCGGGGAACATCGTCCTTGGTGTTCAACAACATCTACAACAAACAAAAATGTTGTAAGCAAAACATACTTCCCATGGAGCTTTATAACTTAGCTCGTTGTAGTATTTACAATGATCAACGTGTTGGGAAACAATCAACATGACAACATAACGACATGACAACTATAATGACATGGTACCCATATCGCTTATTGGAGCTTTATAACACAACTCATGGCGGCATTTACATCCATATACATTTGTACATATACCAAAAACATCACACCAAAACATATTCCAAAAAAAATTGCTCAACCACTGAATAGAGAAGGATATAGAGCCCGAATTTGATCCACCATCCCCCATGTTGCTTCTTCGTGCCCAAAGTACTTTCGCTACACTTTAACCTGCTCGATTGCTTAGTTCCAGAGCATGAGCATCTTTCTCTGCAAAATGCATTGAGGTTCCGGCTGGAATTCTTCTTTTGGCTCCACCTACAACACAGATCAGTCAATCACATGATCAACATATTTAACATACTTATTAAGTAATGACACATAGAAAACATCATGGAATTTCACTGTGGAGGCAGTGTAAGCCGATAAGCTACTGGTCCAATCCTCTAAAAAATCTTGAAAGGTTGACAAAACCAAGGTGTCATCTTGGCACATGATTGATCCAGACTTATGCAAGAATTCAACAAAATACATAAATACAAATATACACAGAGATGTAGAAGAAATAGAACTTCATTTCACTAATATCAAAAAACTCAAATATGCTTACGTGAAGAAATAGAAATAAACTAGCTCGGGTGATGGTAGCTTATCTTTGAGAAGAGATGTGGTGGCTACATGCCTATGAACAATGTTACAATGAGTCTCAAAGGCCTATTTATTATTAAGAAATAATGGAAAACCCTAAACATCCAAAAACCTAACCCTAAGAGATGAAACTCCAAAACTATAGGCCCTGTTTGGGTAAATGATGCGCACAATACCTCATTAGAAATATCTATCCGAGGACTAAAAATTTCAACTATAAACATTAATTGAAGGCTCAGGTTTTACCATTTTCCAAAAAAACATTGTTCAGGGCCTCAAAACGGTTCTAGAAGTTCAGGATCCAAAAAACTGCCAAAATAGTAAATTGTGCTACAATTAAGGAAACTAAAAAACTAAAAGAAACAGTGGTGGGGGTCCAAGTGGAACAGGAGGGTGGTCACCAATATCCACCTGGATCAGTCCTCCCACCTTAGGAAGAAATGTTCCCCATTGCGTTGAGTGACTCCATGGGATGGGGAAACTTTTGTTAAACTTAGTCCCTGGCGAACCACTTGCCTTGGTGCAAACGTTGGCCAACTTTGACAACACTATATAGTTGGATCTTCTATTAGCGAGTATTCTTTATCTGTGTGTCCATGATCCTATCAATTATGGCATATTCCATGCAGCCCGAGTTTAACTCTATTGGTGTGAGCTGCTCTGCAATGTCTGATGTGTCCAATAATGGTGGAAAGTATGGTTGAAGGCAGTCCACATTGAACACAGGGTGCAACCTAAGGAATGGTAGAATGCTGAGCTTGAAAGCATTGTCCCACACAACCTTAGTGATGGTGTAAGGCCCATATCGGAGCGGGCGAAGCTTGCGGTGGGGCCTAGTGAGGCACTCCTTCTAGAAATGTAACCAAACTTTGTCGCCCACCTGGAACTTGTGTGGCACCCAGTGCTGATCACGACGTTGCTTGTACTTAACATTGACTCTATCCAATATGTCATGGACTTGCTAGCAGATGTGTTGAATGCGTTTAATGAATTTTTTATCCTTGTCGGCTTCAGACTTGACATGAGCCGAATCTTCTGGAGTAGATGCAAATGGTATGGCCACATCAATGGGACATAGTGGTTGGAATCCCAATCCCACCTAAAAAGGGTGTGTCTATTTGAGCTATGGAGAGCTCTGTTGGACATAGGGGATGCTTTCATCCCATGTGTGTGGATGCTTCGAGTTGTATATTCGCAGAATGTGTATGACCATCTTGTTGATAACCTCTGTTTGTCCATTAGTTTGGGGTGGGAAATCTATGTACTTAGTGAGCTTCCTATCCAACATCGACGAGAGATTCAACCAAAATGTACTTAGGAACCTGATATCCCAATATGAGATAATGGACTGTGGGATCCCAAAGTGTACCTACACCTGCTCAAAGAAGAGCTTAACAGTGGCTTTTGCTGTGATACTCTTCTTGTAGGCCGTCAAAATGGCCATCTTAGAGAATCCGTCGACCACCATGAAAATGTAGTCGTTTCCATGCTTTGTAGAAGGAAGGACCGACATTTAATCCATGGAAATTCATTCCCAAGGTCGACTAGAAGTAGGCAGAGGAGTATATAGGCCTTGCTTCTTGATGGTCGGTTTGGCAATGATGCAGGCAGTGCTAGATCTGATGTAATTCCCAACATCTTGTTGAAGGTTTGGCTAATAAAAATACTTTTGTAGCACTGCCACTATTTTCTCTACCCAAAATGTCTAGCGACCCGACTATAGTGCAGATACCAAATCATCTTGGCACACTCGCTTGAAGGAACACAGAGGCGTCCCAGGTGGCATAATAATGCATCTTGAAGGAGAAAATTTGGAACTTTCTTGCCTTCTAGGAGCATCTGGTATGTGTTTCCAAATTCTGGATTGCTCGTGTAAAGATGTGGCCACCCTGCTGTCTCGTGCCCACAAGAGTTGATCACAGTGGTTAGGGACATGACTGACAATTCGCTGAGGCAGTCTGCAACATCGTTGGTATTTCCCTTCTTGTACTTAATGTTCAAATGGAACTGTTGCAAGTATGTGGACCATTTCTGGTGGTGATCATTCTGCAACTTTCGTTGTGTCTATATGAACTGTAGGGGTTAGTGTTCTTTGTGGATGACCGCTTCCTTCCCCAAGATGTAATGCTTTCTTTCAACAAGTCTGCACAATGGAATACATCTCTTTGTCATAGGTGGGATACTTTTAGACTATGTCTGAAAGTATCTCACTGTGATATGCCACTGGATTCCCTTGCTGAGTAAGAACTGTACCAATAACATAGTCAGAGGCATCTATCTCGATCTGAAATGGTTGTTGTAAGTCTGATAATGTGAGCACTGGTGAAGAGAAGAGACGATGTTTCAACTCGGCAAACACCTTATGTTGGGATTTAAACCAAAATAACTTCACTTTGCTCCTCCCTTGGTGACTTGACTCAAGGGCCAAGTGAAATGTGAGAACTCCAACACAAACCTACAGTAGAAGTTGACAAGGCCCAAAAATTTGCGGAGCTATGTTAGAGTGGTTGGGGTTGGCTAATCCTAAAAGAATTGTATATTGGTTGGGTCCACATGCACACCTTTCTCATTAATGCTGTACCCCAGATATTGAACCTGGGTCATACCAAAAATTGCTCCAAATTGGCACGCAACTTGTGTCACCGCAGGGTTTGCAGGACTTGTCAAATATGGTGGAGGTGCTCTTCCTAACTCTGGATGAAGATCAAGATGTCATCCAAAAACACCATCATGATTGAGTTGGTGAAGAGTTGCAAGATGTCATCCATTAACCTCATGAAGGTTGTTGGGGCATTCGTCAACCTGAAAGGCATGACCAACCATTCAAAAAGGCTCTCCTTGGATTTGAAGGCAGTCTTCCACACATCAGAGGGTTCGATTGACACCTAGTGATGACCAGACTTCAAGTAAATATTGCTGAAATATTTGGTCCCCTTAAGCTGGTCCAGAAGGTCAACAATTTGTGGGATTAGATACCTGTTCTAGGCAATGTTCTTGTTTAATGTCTGATAGTCAATACAGAGTCTCCATGTCTCTTCCTTCTTTTGTACCAAAATGATATGGCTCTCGCATGGTGATGAACTTGGCCTGATGTGCCCTTTCTGCAAAAACTCCTGAATCGACCTCTTGATTTCATCATTCTCCATAAAAAAGAATCGATAGATTGATTCGTTGGGTAGCAACGTGTTCGGGGTCAGATCAATGGAGTGCTTGACCTGACAGTGTAGAGGTACCCCTGTGGGTGAGGTGAAGATGTTCTTGTACTCCTCCACAACCTTGTCCATATGTTGTTGTCTTGCAGAGGAGCCTTATCTAGAGGTTGTGGCCACAATATTCTTCTTTCCCTAAGAGCGAAACATAAGGAAAATAATTTTCCTGGTATAGGAAATGATCTTATTGCATTGCTTCATAGTTATCAAAGAAATGGTGGTAGGTGGTGCTACGTCTGGTATCCTGTACAACTTATCACCCAAAGTAATAATAACAGTGTGGGGCCTAGACTCATACACAACATGTCACTTCCAAAAGTATGGTTGGCCTAATAATACATCACAAATTTCAAGAGGAGCAACCTCAAACAATGCCTCATCTGTGAAGGGCTTGATGTTGTAGGGAATGCAACATTGTTGGCTGACACAAAGATCTCCCCCTTGGTGATGCCACCCTATGGTGTATGGTTGCAAGTGTGGTGTGGTCGGTAGGCCAAACTACTTCATGACCTCTTCTAAAATGAGGTTCTTTTGGCTATGTCAATAATGAACTACAACGGAGAACCCTTCACCCACACCTGTTAGAGGAAGAGTCGATCCCCTTCCTCTGGATCTCTAGGCTCATCCTTTGGGATCTTGGTGGTGGAAATGGTGGCACTAGTCTCCGCATCAATGATATTCTTTCATTTGTCATTCCCCTTGTCAGTTTTTGACTCAAAGTAAGAACATGCATCTGATTTGGAAGCCTTCAGCTCGGCCACTAATGACTGCTTGGCTCGACACTCACTTGTGTGGTGAGTGAGGCTCTTATGGAACTCACACCATTTCCTTATGTCCTTATTTGTCTTCGTGGTGTTGTTCTTCGCTTTCGGATTCAGTGGGTTGTCTTGGGTCATCCCACCTTGGCTTTGTCCTTTGTTCTATGGCTTGGGGGCACCTTTCCCTTACTTCAGATCCATAGATCCAAAGTATCGCTTCTTCTGTTTAAATTTCTGCTATATCTTGATAGTGTATCGATAGGCAACACCAAGCGAGGATATATCTAGGAACTCCATCTCATCCTAGATGTACTTGTGTAGACACCTATGGTACTTTAGTACCAAATTCCACTCATAATCCTTGATACCCAACTTTGTGCGAAGGGTATGGAAAATATTTGTGAACTTCGACACACCTTGGTCCCTTACCTGTCGCAACATGGTCCACTTTATGTATTTATGTTCATAGTTCCTGATAGGGTAATATTGTTCCTCGATGGAATCTCAAAAAGAATTCCAATTGGGTGTAGTTTAAAAAAGTGAGGATTCCCTCTCGCTTTTTTGTTCACAGTAGGTTTCCCACCAGTCCATAATGTATGCGGCAACTTTGAGAATTGAGAAATTAATATTTTTTTGATTGGAAAAGTCATGAACTAAGAAATATCCTTACAACAGATTTAACCATCTAACTACGATGTCTGCATCTATCTGGCCCTCAAATATGGGAATATTAAATTTAACTTGTACCTTAAAAAGAGTTGTGCCTCCAAAGTGGCTGCTGGATGAAGATGCGTCGCTTGTGGGTAGTCGTCAAAGGATTTGGGCAATGTTATCCATCATCACATTCCTTTGTTGCTCAAGGGATTCCTAGAGAAATATTTTGAAAGGATCTTCTACCCCATTGTATTTCTTTTCTTCCGCCATGGAAGGTCGTCGGGGTTTGCGAGGTTGGTCTTGCAAAGGTTCAACCAGTTTGAGCCTTAACTCCTTATACCCTAACCTCGTTGGGGACATGCAAAGAAAAGCAGAGAAAAAGAAAACTGCTCTGATAACACTGATATGGGCTTATGAATGACACAAAAAATACAAAAAAACACATATACATAGAGATGCAGCAAAAATAAGACTTCATTTCATTAATATAAAAGAACTGAAATATGCTTACAAACAAAAATATTAATAAACTATCTCGAGCAATGGTAGCTTATCTCTGAGAAGAGATGTGGCAACTACATGCCTCTAAAATATGTTACAATGAGGCTCAAAGGCCTATTTATTATTGAGAAACAATGAAAAACCCTAAACATCCAAAAAAATTAACCCTAGGAGATGAAGCGCCAAAACTATGGGCCCTGTTTGGGTAAATTGGTACATCAACTTCCCGAGGTTGTAACTTTGGCATACGATGTCGGTTTGACATGAAAAATACCTCGCTAGAAATATTTATTTGAGGACTACAACTTTAGATTTGAAATATTAATGAAAGACTCATATTTTTCTACCAAAAAAACATCGTTAGGGCCTCAAAATGGCTTTGGAAGTTCACGACCCGAAAAACTGCCAAAAATAGTAAATTGTGCTACAATTAAGGAAACTAAAAAAATAAAAGAAAAAGTGGTAGGGGTCTAAGTGGAAAAGGAGGGTGACCACAAATATCCACCTAAATCAATGATCCAATCCTCAAGGAGCTCTTCTTGGGCTTGATGTGCAAGTACACCTGTTCCCCAACCTAAAACTCCTTAAACAACCTGTTCCAATCTGCATAACTTTTCTGTCTATCTTGTGTTGTCTTCAAATTCTTCTTGATTACTTATATTTCTTGTTCTGTATTTGATAACATGTCTAATCCAATCAACACCTTGTTAACTGGCCACTCCAAATGATGGGAGTGTTACAACTCTGCCCATATAATGCCTCAAACAGACTCGTCCTCAAAGATTCCTGATACCCATTATTGTAACCGAATTCAACTAGTGGAAGATACTCTTCCCACTTCTGTTGTTGATGCATCACATACATCCTCAACATATCCCCCAATATCCTATTGACCCTCTTTGTCTACGGATGATAGGCCATGTTGAAGCCCAACTCTGTACCCAAACATGCCAATAACTCCTTCCAAAACCTAGAAGTGAATTTAGCATCCCAGTTTGACACAATATTATTTGGTACACCATAAAACCTCACTACATCTGTGATGAATACTTGTGTTACATCATTAGTTGAATATGTATATTTCACTAGAATGAAGTGCGCTACCTTTGTCAATCTGTCCATCGCAATCACGATGGAATCATGCTGTCTAGATTTCCTCAGGAATCCTGTGATAACTTCCATGGAAATGACCTCTCACTTGCACTTTGGAATCGCAATTAGCTGTAGAAATCCACCTAGATGCTTACACTCTACCTTTACTTGTTGACAATCCAAGCATCTGGCCACAAACTTTGCCACATACTTCTTCATATTCGACCAATAATAAAAAAATTCACTGTTGTCAACATATTCAAATATTCTGCGTGACCTGAATATGACTTAGCATGAAATTCCCTCAAGATAAGCTTCTTGAGTTCACTGTTGTCTGACACAAATATCCTGTCCCTAAATCTGACCAAGCAATCGATGTAAGACGATAGTCTACATCCTGTATACCGATATCTGCACTTGTACTTATACCTATACTATGCTGTAACCTATGCATGAGATCCATGTACTTGTCATTCTGTTGTCCCTCCTGCAAGATCCAATCCTATAAATCTGTCCCATAAGAACTCATAGATGTTATATGATTTACGTTTATCCATCTTCTAAGACCACTAGCAATCTTGTTCTCTTTACCTTTAATATACCTAATCTTGAATTCAAACTCACTAATCGTGGCTAACCATCTAGCTTACCTATAATTTAGATTCGATTGGTCAAATAGATACCTCAATCCACCATGGTCACTCATCAAGATGAACCACCTACCAAGAAGATAATGCCTCGACATCTTCAAGGCATGGATGATCGCTGCTAACTCAAGATCACATGTTGGATAATTTTGCTAGTGCTCATTCAATTTCCTTGATTCGTAGCATACTATATTTCCCTCCTGCATAAGGACTCCACCAAGTCCTCTATTACAGGCATATGTACATACCACAAATTCTTTGTCCAGGTTTGCAATCTTTAGCACTAGAGCATTCGTCAACAACTACTTTAACTACTCAAAACTTGTTGCACATTCCTATGTCCATTAAAATTTCTTGCCTTCCTTTGCAATGATATAATCAGATAATAAATGTAAGAGAAATTCCTAATGAACCTCCTATAATAACATGCTAGCCCCATGAGCGATCTTACCTCGTCCACATTTCTAAGTGCTGCCCATTCCATGATAACACTTATCTTCTTTGGATCCATTGTTATACCTTCCTTGGAAACCACATGCCCCAAATATTGTTACTCTATATGAAATAAACTACATTTTCTAAGCTTAGCATACAACTGATGCTCTCTTAGCAATCTCAATACTGCTGCTAAATGCTCGTCATGCTCTTCCCAATTTTTAGAATATATCAATATATTATCAATAAACACAATAAAAACCTTATCCAGATAAGGATGCAACACACTATTCATCAAGCACATAAAAGTAGCTAGAGAATTCGTCAAACCAAATGGAACTACAACAAACTCATAACATTCGTACCTAGCTTGGAAAGCAATCATGTAGATATCTTCTTATTTGATGCGAATGGTATCTTGATCTCAGATCAATCTTTGAGAACACTACTACTCCCTTCGATTGGTAAAACAAATCATCGATACTCGACAACAGATACCTGTTCTTGGGTCACTTTGTTCAACTGCTTCTAATCAATGCATAGCCTGAGAGTACCATCCTTCTTCTTTACGAACAACACTGGTGCACCTCAATGTGATACACTTGGCCTATTGTATCCCTTGTCAAGCATTTCCTTCAACTGAAACTTTAACTCTACTAACTTTGGTGTGCTTATCCTATATGGTGCTTTTGATGTTGATGTTGCCCATGTTACCAACTCAATAGAAATGTCTACTTCCTTGTGAGGTGGAAACTCTAAAATTTCTTCCTGAAATACATCCTGAAACTGCTGTAGAATGCAGTACCTTCTCAAGACATTCGCATCCTCAAATTTCTTACCCTTGTCACTATAAATATGCACTGCAAATAACACACACCCTTTCCTATGGATACGCTTTACCTGCATAGTTGTCACCATTCTAACTGACATTGCCTTCTTCTTACCTCGCAAGACTCCCTATTCTCCGTTGTCATCTAAGCACTCAATGGATTTGTTATAAAAGTCCACTTTATTCCTATGAAGATACAACTAGTACATACCCAACAACATGCTATATGATCCCAACGATAATACATTCAAACATGCTGATGTAGGCATACCATTCAACTCAAATGCACAAGAACCTAGTGATGAACTCTCTTCTTTGTACTTGTAGCCAATTGCACTAACCAAGATTCTGCATGCACTTCTTTATTCTAACCACACTTATCCACCAGGTCAGGACTAACATAACTGTAATTAGATCTAGGTTCAATCAAAATAGAAATAACTTGATCAAAAAGCTTACCATCTATCTCGATAATAAATGTCTGGTGATCTGCTTGCCTATTCTCCAATGCTACATAGATATGTGGAATACTCTATCCAACATCCCCCATTGCTGTTCCTCCTTCACACTATAGATCCACGGTCTACCACCCTGATATTATGGACAATATCTCCTATGATGGTCTCCTCTACAAGTCCAACATCATATGGTCTCCCTATCATCACCCTTGCTTTGCTAAGGCCGAAGTCCCTATCCTCTATCAGATGCATTGAACTTCTTAGGTGGCTCTTCATTTTCTTTGTTACCTATACCTTGAGGTATTGTTCACTTCTTGTCCCATTTTCTTTTATTCTTTTCATTACCTTTCGTGTTCGGCTTAGTCTTCCATCTGCACTTTGATTGTTCATAATAATGCTTTAGCTTCCAAATGGCCTCCTTCAATGATCTAGTCTCGTCAAAATCAATAATTTCCTTGAATTCTAATGACAACCCACTAATGAATATTTGAATCTTGGCCTTTTCCTCCTTGAGTTAAGTCACATACCTCAGTAACTCCAAGAATCTGCTAGTGTTCAACTCATAGAATTCTTTTGCCCTGTTGTCATAGTATCTCTCCGATGGATACTTCTTCCTAAATAGTCCCTCGAACTCACTCCAAGTGAAATCCTCTTCATAAATACTTTTGACATTCTTTACATCTTCCCACCAAATATATTATTTACCTTTAATACTGAATGTAGTTATTCTGGCCTTAATGTTTTTTGAGTAATCATGCAACCTGAATAACTTCTTCATACCAAGAAACCACGCTTCCGCATCTTATGACTTCTTCATTTCCCCATAGAATTTAGGTGGCTTTGATTTCTTGAACTCATCTAGAAGATATCCCCTATCACTCCTCCTGTAAGGATGATAACGATGATGATCATAGTGCCTGTCAGAACCAAAACTAGAATAGTACCTGTGTCTATCACCTCTCCTATTCGGAGTGTCCAAGAACCTGCCATCTCTGATCGTGTCATATATATCTGACCTGTACCCATCAAGAGACCTACTTCCATATGCCCCATTAGTTTTTTCAACTTATCCATCACTGATTCAAAGTGGTCCTTGTCTCTGTAGTTTTGAATAACTCTAAAAGATTACTGCATTAACTTCTGCCTGTTTCTCCTATGCTTGCATGATTATGTCATTATCTTCTTTGTAACTCCTTATTTCTTCCTTCAAGCTTCTCAATGTGTCTTCTGAGTTAGTAGAGTGCCCAACACCATGCTGCTCATTTGATCCATAGGGAGAGTCTCAAGAATTGTAGTCTACCATCTTGGTAGTCATATTTGTTGTTTTATTCCTACAAGGTATTTCATGTTAGGTAAACCAAAATATAAACATAATCAACATACCTCAATATAGTTCGGGGAGGTTATCTCATCTGCAAAATCAACCAGATTAGTATAATACATGTATATATATATATATATCATAACCATAGTCTAGTCATCACTACATGACCATATCAATCACACATCCTGACCTCATGTATGACAAATACAACCATGTCAATGTATGCATAATCAACATATGTATGATATGCATGCATACATAATACATACAAACACTAACATGCATAACTAGTGCATAACCGATACTCACGATAATCACATCCAACAAAACATTATCAACTTGCACATGATGACACAAATACAACCATGACAACCACCATGCATACACAAAAAGTACATAGACCACAAGCATAAGGAACACATATGCAACCGACATGAATGCATGACAAACACACATCGCCCATCCAGTCCAAGGGATGAACTATGCTCTAGTACCACTTTGTAACCCTCCTCCCACATTTACCCAAGTTAACTGACTAGCTGGGGTAAACATGTGACGAGAGGCTACTATGATATGATTCAACTCCCCATGTACAATTAAGGAAGTGGAACCAACACAACACAACCAATCTGACCTTTTACACATATAACAGAACCCACAAGAGCCAACCAACCCTTCCAGGTGATCAACCCTTGAGAAAACATGACACTTCACTACCTTAGAGCCTCAGTCGCTCTCATGACATGGGTATGCATGTGACTGGGGCCCTTCAATTTTTGTCACAACAAGGGCATGTGAGTGACTGGGGTCTTTTTCAACTAGTTCAGAGTCAACGACCCCATATTCTGCGCCACTTTTTCAAGGCAAGGACTTAGTCCACTGCCGAGAAGTTCATGGAACTTCCATAAATTAAAAGTAATATCGAAAAAATGATACAAATGCAAATACTTGAACAAAGACTTGATTGGACCCCTACTAGCCATGACAGGAATTTCGTCAAACAGGTCACAAATATGCAACCTACAGGTCATAACAATAGATATGAGCATAGGGGTCTCATACTTATCTGAGAATAGCTAAGAAGAATTGATGCCTTATCACATTAGCTGAATTATCATCTATTAGGTCACATATTCAAGTTCATTCATTTACAAATCAAAACATGATTTTCATAACCTGTATATAAACCACATAAATAATAAGCGTACTACAATCATAGAATCTACATATAAACCAATACATTTACAAATAAAATACCAAGGAGAAATAACTTTGATTAATGAATACATAGGTCGACCAGGTATGGGACTTCTATAAACCACCCGACCATAGACTAGGCTGAACCAAATATTTCTTTCATCCAATCACCCTCGTGCCATATTCCAAGCATGAATGTCGGATCTCATGGAACACATCCAAAAAAACCAAACCAAGGCTTCTAGAGTCCAACCACCTCAACCCTCAACTAGTGATTCGACCTCATGGTTGGACATAACTAACCATCACCAGATTGGTCTTTACCCAAGCTGTTTAGGGCTTGAGAGCGTTTTTTTCAACATGGCTCCAGGACTAGTAACTCAAACCACAATTGCTACCAGGTTCGAGAGTGTTTGTCCAACTAAGGCTTCGGACTAGTAACTCAACCCACCAAGGGTTCCAAAGAATTTGTATAACTAAGGCTCTAAGACTAGTAACTCAACCCAAGCTATTATAGGGATCTAAAGTGTTTGTCCAACCAAGTCTCCAAGAACTAATAACTCAACCCACAACCAAAGGAACATGAGAACCAACCAAAAAAAAAAAAGTAAAACCCACAACACCATGGCAATCCAGGAAATCAAAAGACTAAGCAAATCCATTATCAATCCAGGCATTCCTCCATGCCAATGAAATATTATAACCAATAAACCACATGCATATGCCATGCATGAAAAACTAGCAAGGAAATCATACATGCAACTCGGTACTTGCAAGAAAGGTCTGTTATAACTGTCAATCCTGATGTCCTCTTGCACTTTCCTACTCTTCCTTTTCCTTCTTGCTCCAAAACTCCAAATATGTCACACTCCTCCAAGAGTGCTCCAAGAAATCTATGTGTCCAAGAGTGTGTGTGAGAGAGAGAATAGAGAGAGAGCTCCAAAACTGAACTGATAAAAGTGTGCAAAATGATCCTCATAAACTTCTTATTAATGAAGCCTCTATTTTATTTAATTTCTATTATTTTCCTCCTCACATGAAACCTGTGACCTTTCACCTTCCTTCTCTCCTAATTTCCATTATGTTCATAAATAAAATGCCAATTAATGCCTGATGCCTTTCCAAATCCTTTTCCATTTGCTTTGCCAATTTCCTTATCCATTAATTAATTGCAAGTGATCCCCATCACTATGTTTTTGACCAACATTGAACTTGGAATACATGTCCCATCACCATGGTTATTATTTTTCCTTTATTAACTTTATTACATGGAATTTTCACCACGGCTGTTAGAATTTATGTTTGTAATGTTTATTTTGTATGAGACCTTTCTAAATGATTATTATGCTAATTGTACTTTGGTTGGTTGGTTGATACATTACGAATAATGATGGTCTTATTTCTCTCATTCAGGTGTATGATACCCTGTTGTAATGTGTATTATTGTTATTTGTTGTTAATATGAAGTATATGGAGGTTCTATGTTAGTTTCCATAGTTTTGTCGTATATGAAATTTGAACAAATGGATGGATAATTGAATGAGCTATACAGTCTTTGTTGGGTCCCTATAATACTAGTGATTACCCCATTACTATTGCAGTTATACCCCTTATTAATATTGTTGTGCCCCTATTGCCCCCATATTGTTATTACTGTGCCCCATAGAATCCCTCTATTATTATTTTTGTGGCTTTATATTATTATTGTTAGGTCGGCTGGATTATATTGTGACTCCTTAGACTCCTATATATAGAAAGGAGGTTTTGTCATTTGTATCATCGAAAAATTGTTCATTTATGTAATGTAAATGAGGTTGCCCCCTTGAAGAGGCTAAATTCTAAGGCGTTGATCTATCTTTTCTATCTTTTCTTGAGCTGGTTTCATAACATTTGGTTTTAGAGCTTTGGATTCTAGGGTTTCGCTACTCCAAACAGGTCATCGTGGAATTTTCGCTATAACATTTTTCTATGACGTTTCAGAAGTCACAAAAAAACCCATTTGAGAATAAATCGTGTTGAACCTTGGATCCAAATTTTATAGCTTTTAGCGCGATATTTGTGGAGATATGATCTGAGGAAATGGGTCTTTTTGCAGACTCCTCAATTACATCCAAAATAGGTGACCTGGGGAAAATCATCATAACTTTCCCTCTGGGGATCAGATTGAAATTTTGTAAGAAGTTACAGAAATAGGACAGACAGTAGTTTCCTGTATGCATGTTTCAGATCCAAAGGTTGAAACAGTGACTCGTGGCACATCGTACAAGTTCGCTCTACTGAAATAGTCGAGAAGCGAGTCACTGTGGGAGATTTCACATAACTCTTCCTTAGAGAATCCAAATTGGGTCAGACTTGTGGAATTGGAAAGAAGACACAGAAGGCTACTACAGGTTGGAATTTCAGAATTGGATGATTTGAAATTACATAGACACATCAGATTTAGTATCAGGCTTCTGCAAAGTGAAAAAAGGTGTGTAGTTTTTTTTTTTTCAATTTTTGTGTAAGCTTGGTTTAACGGAATTCAAAGGGCATAGTAAAGCATTATTATTGGTAACTGATGCCCCAAAAGAAAATGCAAACACCTAGTAAGGAACCTGAAAGCTCTAGCATGACTCATGAAGAAGAGGAAGAAATGCTACATGATATATCAAAATTACAAGAACAATTGCAACACATGTCACACTCACAAAAGCTAACAGAAG
>Ga0115851_100488_pt1 | contig 17791 bp, 14 predicted proteins | sample InSIn2gowninarea_FD_83865 | JGI IMG/M metagenome (GOLD analysis project Ga0115851, IMG submission 83865)
TCTACATTCCTAGCAGCAAGAAGATTGTAGTGAGATAGGATGCGAAGTTCAAGGAGCATAAATCTTTCAGAAAATCTCGAGAGATGCCAGCAGAAGGTTAACCAATAGATGTTCTGTTAGTCTAGTAGTAGCAGGGGTAGCAAGGAGGACATGCAAGAGCACAAACACCTGGATGAAGTACAGTAACTAGTACCAGCATTTCCTCAGAAGAAGGAAATCTAGATAGTTCTTAGAAGATGGAACGACAGGACGAGGAGGAGGAGTTGATTGAGCCTCACACCACCAGTGGTAGAACCAGCAGGGAAGTACGACAGACGCTGAGGGATGCAAAGGAGTTTGGTGGAGCTCCTAGAATAGAGAAGAGGCAACATAGACAACCTGACAGATACCAGACCTTGGTAGCATAGGTTGAAGAATCCTTTAGATTTTAGGAAGTCGTTCAACACCAAGTTTGGGTGGATTCCATGGTAGAAGAGTATAGTTCTATCATGACGAATGCTGTTTGAGAAGTAGTACCTAGACCAGAGGATAGATCAGTTGTAGGATCAAGGTGGATCTACAAGATCAACTATGCTGCAGATGGTAGTATAGAGAAGTACAAGGCTAGGTTCGTGGAAAAAGGCTACGCACAAAAAGAAGGAATAGACTATGAAGAGACCTTCGTCCCAGTAGCCTGATATACCTCTATAAGATCTGTTATATCCCTAACAGCTCAAATGCGATGGGAGATTCACTAGATAGATGTCAAGACAACATTTATGAATGGGGTGATAGAAAAAGAGGTGTATATAGAACAACCCGAAGGCTTCGAAACGCATGAAAAGAGAACTCATGTGTGCAGATTAAAGAAAGCCCTGTATGGGCTCAAGCAGGCACCCAAAGCATGGTATGGTTAGATTGATAGTTACTTGCAACAGTTGGGATTTGTCAAGAGTGATGTTGATCCCAATATCTACTATTTAATGTAGAGAACAAGCCACTTATTCTGGTATTATATGTGGATGACTTGTTTTTAACAGGGCCATCTATGCTCATACAAGACAACAAGAAAAATCTTGAAGCATAATTCAACATGAAGGATATGGGGTTGATGCATTATTTTCTAGGGTTGGAAGTTTGGCAGAACAATGGGGAGATCTTCCTTAGGCAAGGAAGATATGCTACAAAAATCCTAAAGAGATTCAGAATGCAGGATTGTTGACCCATGGCTACTCCCATGATCACCAACTGGAAGAAAATAGATGCATTAGGAGATAAGGAGGTGGACCCCACCTTGTATAGACAACTCATTGGGTAACTCATGTATCTGGTCAACACTAGGCCAAAAATTTGCTTCATTGTCAACACCTTTAGTCAGTTCATGGTGGAACCGAAAAGGGTGCATTGGGCAGCAACAAGGCAAATTCTAAGGTATGTGCATGGAACAGTCAAATATGGGTTGAGATACTCCCGAGGGGATGGCGTCAGATTGAATGGATTCACAGATGCAGATTGGGCAGGTAGTTCAGTAGAACGAAAAATTACCTTTGGATATTGCTTCAGTGTTGGATTAGGAATGATCTCTTGATGCAGTAGGAAGAAGAAGTCGGTAGCTTTGAGCTCAACACAAGCTGAATATATGGCAACCAACACAGCTACATGCAAAACTATATGGCTTAGAAAACTACTAGTGAGTTTGTTCAGAAAAAGGATGGAAATGACTAGGATTTACTATGATAATTAGAGTTGTATCAAACTATCTAAGAATCCAATATTTCATGATCGGTCGAAACACATCGATATTAGATGTCACTTTATCAGAGATTGTGTTCAGTGTGGGGCAGTACAACTGTAGTATGTCCCCATAGGAGATTAAATAGCATATATACTCACAAAGGCTGTAGGAAGAGCTAAGTTCATTTAGTTTAGAGAGCAGATGGGTATAGTAGACAATCTGTTTCAGTAGCAAAAACAGGTAATTTCTCAGTTACAGTGGTAGGGAATGAGAGAGAGTTGCAGTACAGGTGCAATGTTAACAATGGCAGAGTCAACAACAGTACATATGCAACATTTGTGTAGTAGTTGGTAGGCAGTGATGTCAGACATCAACAATGCAGAGGGAGATGTTACGGAATAGGGTGATGCTTCAGCAGGTCGCATTGATAGAGCACATTCCACGCTAAGAGGGAGTGTTGATTTATGGTAGCATCGAATGTGATTTAAGTCTCAAATTTTGGAGGGAGGCTTAGACATATGTATTCCACAATACCCAGAAATCGTTTTGGGAAATTCCACCTGGAGAAAGTTTTATTAAAATAATTAATGGCTAGTAATCTACACTGTGGGTATAACTTCTAGAAGAAGACGAAGATCAAGTCCAAATGATCTGAGCCATTGATTAGAAACTAATCTGGGCTATTGGTTCTGCTGGCATCTCTCGAGATTTTCTGAAAGATTTATGCTCCTTGAACTTCGCATCCTATCTCACTACAATCTTCTTGCTGCTAGGAATGTAGATCCTATATGCCTTTAAGGTCTCGATATATCCTACGAGGTACCCCTTTTCTGCAGTTTGATCCAGCTTACTGCGCTTTTCGTCTGGAATGTGACAATATGCCACACTTCCAAATATCATGAGATGACTCACTTCTGACTTCTTCCCTGTGAAGACACCTTTAGGCATTCTCTTCCTCAACGCTTTATGAGGAGCTCTATTTTGGATATATACCGTTGTGTTGCATGCCTCTGCCCATAAGAATCTAGGCAATTCTTGATCATACAACATAGCTTTTTTTGCCCCAACAATAGTTCTATTTTTCTGCTCTGCTACTCCATTCTGCTCTAGATTATATGGAGTTGTCCATTCTCTTTTGATGCCCTCCTTTGCGCAGAAATTTGTGAAGTCTTTGTCCGTATATTCTACACCATTATCTGAACGCAATACCTTTATCTTTTTACCTATCATGTTTTCAACGAGAGCCTTAAACTCTTTGAATCAATCAAAGACCTCATCCTTGGTCTTTAAGAAATATATCCAAGTTTTTCTAGAGTGATCATCAATAAAGGTGACGCATTATTTGCCACCACTAAGAGCTCTTGTGGACATTGGACCACAAATATCTAAGTGTATCAATCCCAATATACATTCTGCTCTATTGTTGCTTTTGGAAAAAGCTTATTTAGTGTAATTCCCAAGTACACATCCTCTGCATAAAACATCATGCTTAGTACTAAGGACTGGAACTCCTGTAACAATCTCTTTGAGCATCCTCAGTGCTCCATCATGGTGTAAGTGTCCCATTCACCTATGCCATAATTCATTCAGTTCCTTTTCACCATTATGATTGCTCCCTATCAGTGCCATTTCAGACTCAAGTTGCAACCTATACAGTATGTTGCTTCGAGCTCCAATTTGTCTCTTCTTCTTCCAGCTTCGATGTTTGATGTATAATTTCTTTCCAATGAAGTATACATCATATCCCTTGTCTTGTAATTAGGACACTGAAATCGTATTCATTCCTAACTCGGGCACATGCTGAACATTGGTGGCTCGGATGTTGGTTAATGCTTCTGTCTGAAATGTTATGGTGCCTCTCCCTACTGGAGTACACTTCATTTTGTTTCCCATAGTAATATGGAAGTCCATTTGTTCTTCTTGATAGCTCGAGAAATATTCTCGTACTCCAGTCATATGGGTTGAAGCCTCGTTATCAATGTACCAAACATCTGCTAACACTGAACTTTCTAAGCATGTGAATTCTTCTTCTAATCTGAAATATATCTCGAAGACATCTTGAGTTTCCATATTTGTGTTATTTTTCTAACTATATCTGACGCTATCTTGCCCGAGTAACCGTTGTAGGAAAAATTATGTTTTCTCCTTAAGAATGCTCTGCAAGAAAAAATACGTTGCAGGTTCTCCCTTTGGAAGTTTTCGAACTGGAAATTGAATTTCTTTGTCGACTCTCTCAAAGAAATCGATTTCTCCTCAGACTTCGCCCTTCAGACCTTCAAACTGCGCTGCCTCCTAGGGTTTCAAAATGTTGCCTCTGCAGGAATTTCGGACTCCCTCTTCCTTTCTGCTTTTGAGCTCTTCTGCTCACGATCTCGCTCTGATACCATGTGAAAATTTCTAAATAGAAATCAAACTGTAGTGTCTAATATTATTTCTTCCACATATTAACTCAGAAATAAGTTACTTACAATGTTTCTACAGCAAATATTGAAATAATTTCTACTGTAACCTTCACAATGTAAAGAAAAATACTAGCACAAGTATAACCATAATGACACAGTGATTTTTGGACAACTGTCGTCGGAAAAACCCAATGTGGGAAAATTGGTGCAGCAGATGAGGGTTTCTTTATTATTCTTTAGCAAAAATCTCATGTACAAGACATTGTTGATCAGTGGTTGTCACTGATGTCAACCCAAGCAGCACCAGGGGCTACCCCGATCTTGCATGGGAATTTTGACTTGAAAAATTACTCTATTATGAGTCAAGGATCTTCTAGATGGATTCTACTCGTCGAGATGTTTCTGTTGATATATGGTACGCCAAGTAATTCTTCACGGTTTGAGAGATATTCATGTTTGAAGTTAGTAACTCCAGTGAGTGGGCTAAAACCCTATGGGGTTGTGGTATGGCGCTCATAATTGGTTGTGGTCATTGAATAGTCAATAATTATTAATATTAAAGAAAATGCTCCTAAAATCCCTCCAAAATTCATTTATTGAGGACCCTCTCAACTCGAGACATTCATATAAATAATGGCCCTCATATCCTCCTCTTGTAGGGATTTTGTGGCTTCAAACAGGCCATCATGACATTTTCGCCATAACATTTTTTCTGCTAAGATTCATTAGCTGAAAGTACAACCCATTTGAGCCGAAATCTTGATGAACCTCATGACCGAATTTCAGATCTCGGTTCGCTATATTTTCAGAGATATGATCTGAGCAAATTAGGGTTTTTGCAGGCTCCCGAATTCCATGTCAAACATGTGACGTTGGGAAAATCGTCATAACTTTCTCTCTGAGCATTGGATTCAAATTTTGTAAATAGTCACAAAAATAGGACATACTGTAGTTTGTTGAGTAGTGTTTTCAAAACCGAAGGTCGTAAAAATGACACGTAGCACTTCGTACAAGTTCGCTCTACTGAACTAGTATATAATCAGGTCATCATGGGAGATTGGGCATAACTCTGTATTGAAGAATCCAATCTTGATCAGACCTATGGGGTTGGAAAGAGGACTCAGAGGGATACCACACGACCTAAATTCAGACCCTGGAGATCCGAAATTACATAGATACAACATATTCAATATCGAGCTCCTAGAACAAAAGAAAAAGTATGCATTCAAGGATCGCTGCAGTAAGGACCACACATCAACAATCAAGGGTAAGTCTCGTACAGCAAGGTATGTATGATTAGTGTTTACATTTGAATTTTTAGCATCATCTCTAACATATGTTTTTGCAGGTTGAAGTAAGTATATACAGTGTCTCGGTTATATCTCTATGTCTCTATATGTCACAATTAGTTTTTTCAGATGTCCTATTCTTGATACTACACATTTTATGCTATGTATTCTTGATGCTACACCAAGTTTTCTAAATCCATATGATGTTGTGAGTTCATGTTACTTTTCTTGTCATTGTTCATAGAATGTTCTCTGTTGTTGTACTTAGAACTTGGTCCATCACAAGTCTAGGGTCTATCATCAGTTTTTATTGTATATATCTTTAGGTCATTTTTGGATATAGTCTTGCATAGAGTCCAGGCCTATATCAAGAGTGGGAGTCTTTGTCTACTGTTGCAGAAAGTCAACAACAAAAGTGACAAGCACACTTCAGGTAGGCATTGTAATTTTTAATTTGTATTTATTCATTATTATGCACTTACATGTGTTTTGCAAGCAGAGGTAAGTTGAAGCGTATTTTGTTTTGTTTTGGGATTGGTTTCGTCTGGAAAATTTTGCATGCAGGTAGAAGAAGACTCAAGTACAACTTCAAGCAAGCATTGAAGAGCTAAAGTATCAAATCAAATGAAGCATTGTAGTTGGACATCCTTTGAAGACATGACAACCGTCTTCATATTATGAAGAAGTATCAGGGCAAAGAGTCATCATTGTAAAGCTGTAAAAGAGTCATCATTGTAAAGATTGTAAAAGAGTTGTTTTGCCTAGAGTCGAAGAGGCAGTGTTGGGAGGTATAGGAATCACTATTGGGATGATGTCATGGTTGGGTTGCAGGTCACAGAGTGATTAGGTATTTAGTCAAGTACATGAAAATCATTGTACATCTTATTGTATCATGGATTGTTGTTCCTGGTTTGGGAATCCATAGTCTTGTCTTATTTCAGTGATTATAGGGTGGCAAGTAGGTGCTAGGTAGGTGTATAAAGTCACGTACAGGTTGGGGCCTGTGAACACTTCAGGGTGGTGCTAGGGCGAGTTGTGGCTCACTAAGGTTTTGGGGAATCCATTCAATTGATTACTGAAGATGCTTTTCTAGAATTCTAGGAAGTTGTTGCTTTCATTTTAGTTGGGGTTGAAGATTAAAGAATTTATTAGAAAAGCGTTTGGTGGTTTTTGACCCAGAGGGGGTTTTCCACCTAAAATTCTTGTGCCTATTGTGTTCTTTTATTTATTGTTATTACTGCATAAACATTAATAATAATTGAAGATTAACTAATGCTCTGAAAATATTTAAAAGTTCTAATTTCTAAGGAATATTGATTCACCCCCCCCCCCAGTATTTCCAACATATACAACCAGCAAAATAGAAGAGGATTCTTTGTGAGAAATTTTATGGACACTTAACAATGAGTTTCTAATCTAGGAGAGGACTTGTTTCCCCCTTTATATCCCACTCAGCCCCTGCGTGAGAACCACGTAGTCCCAACGTCACATTTCCTCTGTGTTGTTACTCCTTTGTGCCACATTTCCTTTGCATTGTTCCTTGTCTGCATCACAGCCTCTGCGTTGTCCTCCATCTGCTCTGCATCTTCTGCGCCTATCTTTTAGACTGATTTTGATACCCTCTATCTGTCCTTCTCACCTGCAACTCTCCCTCTGATTCTATCTTCTCTTGCCGAACTTCGACCAATGAGAAAATCAATCTTACTCAGGTAACTGAGTATCTTCCTCTGGTGTTTTTTCCAATGCCCCTTGATGTCCTTCTTATAATCTTCTAGTTGATAACCAATGGCCCATATTAGTTTCTAATCAATGGGTCATATTATTTGGACTCGATATTCGTCTTCTTCTAAAAGTTATACCCATAGTTTAGATTAATACCCATTAATTATTTTAATTTCCTAAGTTTAGACTTAGGGTCCCATTAAAAATAAATAATTATTTTAATAAAAATCTCTCCAAGTGGAATTTCCCAAAACGATTTCTGGGTATTGTGAAATACATTTGTCTAAGCCTCCTTGCAAAATTTGAGACTTAGAGCACATCAGATGCTACCATAAATCAACAGTAATTACAATTGGGGAAATAATATCTTTAAGAACTGAATTATACAAGATTAAAGTATCAAAGGGAGAATGGGTAGCTTCATATCTTATCTCAAATTAGAGATCAATTAAAAGAGCTACGAGAAACAATGTCAGGTTCAGAGATGACCACTTGTGTACTCAATGCACTACTAGATGAATGGGGCAACTTTGTATCAAGCATCTATGGAAAGAAGGAAGATACATCGTTCAATGATCTCTGGGCATTACGTAAGATTGAAGAAACCAAATTAAAAGGAAAGAATGGTGTTGGTTCAAATCAGGAATCAAAATAATTTACAACTATGACAAGGAAGAAAGGAAATCTTGGAAAATTCGAGCCTCGAAAGAAATTTCATAAGAAAATTGACATATCTAAGATTCAGTGTTATGAATGTAATGAATATGGGCACTTCAAAAGGAATTGTCCTAAACTCAAGAAGGGAAACAAGAAAATGAAAGAATTAAAGCCCATGTGACCGAAGACGTAGAAGAACTGGAAGAGAAGAAACCTAAGTAAAAGGCCTCTACTATTAAATGTGTCTCATATATTAAGTTTAATTTCAAGACAACAGTCATGGTAGGAAGAATTACCGTTATGATAAGATGCATTATAACAGTAATTGAGATGGAATGATACTAAAAGCATGAAAGGATAGCAAAAACAACAATTTTCATGGTTGAAGCAAGTCATCTAGCAAGATAGGAGGATAAGGGATCATCACACCTCATCATCATTATAATGAAGCATTTGCAAAAAAAGGATCATCAAGATCCTCCATTAGAATCTTTTTTGGAAAGGTTCACCTCTACTTAGAAGAAGCAAGTGTTACATAGATAGTCTACATTCCACCTAATGTGGGATCCACAGTTTAGAAGGATGAAGGTATGGTGACAGAGAAGTGCAGCATAGCAATTTGGTTGAAGCATTTTCATCTTCAAGTAAGGAAAAGGAAGTTGTTGAAGAAAGCTTAGATGATCACATGAAGGAAGAGATACGCATATATATTTAATTTTTAATATATAAAAATTCATGTCATAATCCAAATTGCATCCTAGAATACACTCTAAGTTTTCATGAACTCTTAAAAATATGCCAAGTTTCAAAGTTTTATGAAAGTCAAGCTTATCAAAGAGATCCTCGTAACAGTCACAATTTGTGATCAGCGCGGAGCAACAAGGACCCTCGGTTAAGCGCGTAGACCGTCGGCCCATGGTAACACGCGCTATCACAAATTAGCAAAACGGGAGGCCTTTTTGAGAAACGGGGGTGGTTTCTAATATGCGATTATCGACAAGTCGCTAATTGCATATTGTTGGGCAAACCCCTCAAAGAAGGAAAAGCCCCGAACGCTCGAACCTGAAAGGTTATAAAATGTAAAGGATATCGCGCCGATTCCATTGGGGGCAGGATTCCACAAAACCAGAAGGATATCGGAAGGGCTCGAGGCAGTAAGTGATTTCAACCAAGTCCCGCCCAATGCTACACATCAATTTCCACGCGTCCAGCGGAAGAGATAGAAAACCGCTCACATCAGGCGGGTAACCATCGAGCTCCTCAACCGCCCGATATGAGCGACAAACGTAGGAATTGGGGGCCCAGATCAATGGCAGGGACGTGTCCCGATGGGTGACTGGATTTGACAAGGTTATAGAGAAAGATCACATAGGATTCGAAGTTCGACATGGACGATGAGCTGGAAAAAGATTCGGTTTCGCGGGCACTCTTGGAGAAAATGGAAATAACGATTGTTCAAACATGTCCGAGAGATCTGACACCCTCATCCATTACATAATAGGTGGCCACCTCCCTGTGAAGCGTTATACAGTGGTGATTATGCAGAACAGAGGGATTCAAATGGACAGAGGCAGGAGAACCAGAAAGCCAAGAAGTGGAAACGAACAGTCAGAAAGCAGATTGGCTTTAAAGCCACAGACTAATAGAGAAAGCAGGGGAAGCAAGTTAGCAAGAGTTAGTTAGACGCAGAAAGCTGAGAGCAGAGAGAAGAAGTTGAGCTGACCTACAGAAGCAAAGGCAACATCAAGCTAGACAGAGACAGAGGGAGTCAGAGAGTTTGTGTGCTCCAGAGAAGGCTTAAGAGGTTCAAGTGAACTCCTCTGTATATGTCTGTCATGTGTGAGTTTCATAATGGGCTCATACTACAGTGACCAATAGAGGTCGAGTTTCAATAAGGAGAGTTTGTGTACTCCAGAGACTTAGGGGATCCAAGTACAATCCTACTGAATTGTATCTGCTATGTGAGACTCAAATTGAGCTCACTATTGTAAAAACTCAAAAAATCTGCTTTTGAAAACATAATAGAGAGACCACCACTAAAGGCTGGACTAAGAGACGTGGCCCAGGAGTTGTAGGTGAACTCGTTATTAAACTTGTTGTGTTTACATGTTTGTTTGTTATGTTTTCTCTTACTGCTTTAGTGCCTATGTATTTCGCAATCTTATCGAACCATTGCATAAAATTACATAGGCACATCCATGCACATGAGTCTGTAATACCTTAATTAATTGTCATAGATCAATTTCAGATCAAGTGGTATCAGAGCTCTAGGTTACTAAGGTTAGACAAGCTTGTACTAGATTCTTTTGTTGAATGATAACTAGATCAAAGCTTAAATTAGGAGAAGGAGAGTTGGTCGAAGCTAACCCAGAAATAGGAAGAGTCTGTCCTAAGAGGAAAATGTCAGAAGAAAGTCCCTTGGAATCAGACTCCCATTTCATGGACAGTTTCATGACCATGAGAGCCATGGTAGAAGAAATGTATAGAGAATTTAAGAAAGGTAGAGGTGAAGAGTCATCAACCTCCAAACAAGATAAAGGAGTAGAAGAACCTCTTCTAGTTGCCCACCCAAAAGGCAAAGGAAAAGAAGAGGAGCCCTCTCCACCATCTCCCCCATCATCGCCTTCATCATCATCTTCTTCACACAAAGAAAGCCCTGAAAAGAAAAAGAAGAAATCTTCTTTGATTAAATTAGATGTGAAGTTTGATTTGCCAGTTTATGACGGAGAATTGAATGCAGAAAAGCTAGATATATGGATTAAACAAATTGATGTATATTTTAGAGTGCAGAACATCGATTCAGAAAGGAGAAAGATTCAGCTGGCTAGCCTACGCCTTGGAGGCACCGCCCTAGTATGGTGGGAAGGCAGGACACAAGTTGATTTGAAGAAGCATGGCAAAATTCTTTCTACCTGGAATGAATTTATTTCTGCAACTAAAAAACAATTCTATCCACTAGCTTATACGCAGCAAGCTATGATGAGTTGGCAAACTCTTTGCTAATTGAAAGGGAAAAGTGTACAAAGTTACACCCAAGAATTTAGGAAAAGGGCTTTTATTCTAGGAATTTCTTTAGACTCACCTGAAACTTTGCTGAAGTATATAGGTGGTCTACATAGTTATTTAAGACATACCATTCTCATGTTTAATCCCACTAGCATAGATGAGATATCTGTTCAGGCTACACATCTAGAGGCTAGAGGCAAGAATGTGAACCCAGAAGTTAGGGGATCATCAAAACCCACTGCAAATAAGAACAAGGAAAAGAGAAAACATAAATGGAAAGAGAGGAAGGCAAATGTTGTACAAAATACCAAACCTTCATGCACTCATTGCAAGAAGGATGGGCATGATGATGAACACTGTTGGATTCTACATCCGGAGCTGAAACCTATGAAGTACGATGGCAAAAAGAAGAAGATTGTTGTAGCTATTCAGAAGGATTTGGGGTCAGACACAGGGAATGAAACAACAATCGCAGCCATAGGTATAAAAGGTAAAAATTCTGAAGCATCTACTAGTAATTCTGCACAATCTACTGATAACAAAGAAAATGAGAGGAAAAGACATGAGCTTTTTCATACTAGAGTTATTTCCAAGCATCAAAAGATTGATACTTTGTTTGATAGTGGCTCACAAGTAAACTTAATTTATGAAGCAATTGTAAAGAAACTGGGATTACTAAAAACACCTCACAAAAATCCATTTCCATGAGGTTGGCTAAATGATAAAGCAAAGCTACAAGTGACTAGACAATGTAAACTTAGGTTTTCTTTTGGGTTAGAATTTGTAGATGAGGTTGAGTTAGATATTGTTCCCTTGGATATATCTGGAATTGTTTTAGGAAGTCCTTACTTGTATGATAGAAAATCCATTTTCTATAGAGCTGAAAACAAGTATCAACTCATTAAAGATGGAATTGAATATACTATAAGAACTCATAAACTCAAGAATAATTACACTCTCATAAAATCGAGGCAAATGAAAAGAATTGTAAATTCATGCAAGCAATTTTTACTGATGGTTGTAAAGGAAAGGAAACCTGATAAAACCAATGTATTTGAAGGCTGTAATGCTAAACAGCAAGCTAATTTAGAAAAATTTGTTTCAGAATATGATATACTATTTCAAGAACCTAAAGGTCTACCACCCAAAAAGGAAATAGTACATGAAATTAATTTGCAACAAGATGCTCCATTGCCTAACATCAGAATGTACAGGTTGTCTGCTTTAGAGAATGTAGAAATCAAGAAGCAGGTACAAGAGCTACTCGAGAAAGGGTTCATAAGACCTAGCACATCACCTTGTGGGTCTCCAATTTTCTTGGTGAGAAAGAAAGATGGCTCATGGAGAATGTGCACTGATTACCGAGCACTGAAAAAGATAACGATCAAAATTCGTTATCCCCTTCCTCCCATAGATGATCTATTAGATCAGTTGAAAGAAGTTGTTTACTTTTCCAAGTTGGACTTGCATTGTGGCTACCATCAAGTCAGAGTTGCAGAGAAAGATGCATGGAAGACTGCTTTCAAAACGAAGCAGGGATTGTATGAGTGGTTGGTTATGCCTTTTGGCTTAACTAATACTCCTGCTACTTTCATGAGAGTAATGAATGATGTACTCAGGCCTTTTATTGATGATTTTGTCATTGTATATTTAGATGACATTCTTATATATAGTAAAACATGGGAAGAACATTTGAAGCATATAAAGCAGACTCTAGATGTTTTGAAAACATAAAATCTTTGTGTTAAACTATCAAAATATGAATTTGGAAAAACATCATTGAATTATTTGGGTCATATTCTAGGGGGTGGTGAATTGAAGATAGATCCCTCTAAGGTTGCAGTCATGGTAATTTACTAGCCTAAACCCAAATCTGCTACAGAAGTTAGAAGCTTCCTAGGAGCAGCATAGTATTGGAGAAAGTTTATTTCTAACTTTTCCTTGATTGCAACTCCCTTACATGCTCTAACAAGATTGAACAAGGTGTTTCAGTGGGGAGGCAAACAACAGAAAGCCTTCAACACCTTAAAAGAAAATATTAGTACAACACCAGTACTAGCACTCCCTCATCTTAAAAGAACCTTTGAGATTGAGACAGATGCCAATGACTATGCCATGGGAGCAGTGTTGATGCAGCATGGTAAACCCATATGTTATCATTCTAAGACATTTAATTCTGCAGTAGTTAATTATCCCACATATGATAAAGAATTGTATGCATTAGTACTGTTAGAGTCGGTCTAGTATCCCTCCATCAGAGATCAAAGCTCTTTTGCATTTCATGATTAGGTGTCCCATCAGTTTAGATTAGTTGCATTTCGTTAGGCATGCTATAACTCTGATGGAGCGGTTTGTGTCATTTATTCCCCTCGTGTTTGGCACTGCTGGTTCAGGCCTGTTTATTTAAATAAAGTCTTCAAAGGTCATTCATCATCTTGTTTTAAATTTCGAGGTCTTAGGTCTAGGGTTGAGTCAATTTTGTCTTGAGAGGTCATAAAGGACCAGCAGGCCAGAGGGATGTCTTTCATAAAGCATCATTTCAATAATTCTCAACATTGTACAGCTAAATCTTCACCTTGTTTTCAAAACTCTGTTTTTGAAAAACACAGGTCATTATCTCATTTTTTTGTAAAAATTGTCAAAATTTCAAATTCTCTAAATGTTGAAGCGCAGCCTTGCTCTCCTTTGCCAAAGCATCTCAGAAGCCATCCCTGCAAAAATTTTCAGGAGAAATCATCATTTCAACCAATTTATTTTTAAAAAGGAAACCAGAAGTCAGAGCTTATTAATTCAAAAAGTGTCAACACTCAAAACATTATAAAGTGGGTTTTGGGCAAATAAAAATAAAAAAGGGGCCTATATAAGCACATCCCTCTTCATTGACAATTCATTTACCTCTCACAAGCAAAGTGAATCCTTGCAAGGGCGATTTCAAGAGTCATTGAGCAAAGCGGGCAGTTTCAGGGGTGCGCTACGCATCAGCAGAGGCGCGCTACGCACCCAGGGCGCGCTACGCATCAGCGCGATTTTTCCAGTGCATTTTTACTCGGGCGCTACGCACCAGAGGGGCGCTACGCGTTGGGCAAGATGGGCTACACGTTGGGTTTTTCGACCAATAACTTGCCAACAAGCTACCAAATCATCTTTTCGCTCAAGCAAATTTCAGGTAGGCCTCTCCTCCATGGCTGGTTTTGGTTTTGCAAGATGAATAAGAAAGAAATATGTTAAAAATGCCATGAAAATTACAAGTTAAAACCCTACATTGCTGTGTGAAATTTAAAGACCTAGTTTGTGCTAGGGTTTCAAGTATTTTGCTGTCCAAGGTTTTCCCATTTTGATCCCTCTTTTCCCTCATATTCACCAGCATTCTTCTTGAAATTTCCTATGAAATTTTATAAAAACCCTACCCTATCCCTCTGCAAAAAGCCCAAACCCTACTTAAATCCCTAAACCCTACTAAATTTCCCAAACCCTATTTCACCCCAAAATCCCACAATACTATAATTTCCCATGTGGCCTTCCCTAAATTCCTTACTTATTTTTATTGTCCCTAATTCCCTCATGTTTCCCTTTCCCTAACAATTCCCTTGTATTTATGTCCCCTTGGTAACAGCATTTGAAAAAGTCAAAAACCAAGCAATTGTGTGCACAGTCAGCATTACATTTCAGTCATCTTGCCTCCAAAACCATGTCAAAAACCGAATCAGATTATGAGCAGAGTTATGACAGTGATTCAACACCGGAGATAGAAGTGCCAAGGAGGCATCACAAGGGTGGTAAAGGTGGTCGGCATGTCAGGGAGGAGCCCACTTCTTTGGCTCATTTGCAAGCTTGTCCACTTGCAATGACATGTTTTCAGTACCAATCTTGTTTTGGATATTGTGAGCGGATTTCACAAATTCAACATCACAGAGAACTAGTCCGTTTATTTGTCCTACATTTGCACAACGGTCATGTGAACCTTGCAGGAGTGGACTTCACCCTATCACCCGAGATTGTTGCTCAAGCCACCGGGATACCAAATGTTGGGGAGGAGTGGAACAAGCGCCAGCAGTTAGACAGATTTCATTATGAGCCATATATCAAACCCGGGTGTATGAGACACCTAACTGCTGTTTTTCCCTTCAGATTCCTAAGGGATGAATATGCACCCTTGATGAGGCTCATTATTCTCTATTTCACTTGTGAGGGCAGATTTTCACGCCTATATTCGTACCATATCCGTTTGTTGATGCATTTCACACGGGTACGAATGATGAACATTCCATTTTTCATGTGCCGAAATATAGAGAGGATGGTGCCCTTGGTACAAAGGAAGAGCCCGGCACAGCAACATAAAAGTATCTATCATTATGCACTGATCAAGATCGTGGTGATGCATCAGTTGGCACAGCAAGGTATTGCATGGGAGGATTTCATTTCTCGTGACCTTTTCACGGTGCCACAGCCACCTCCTGAGATTGTCCATGATGAGGGAGGGCCTTCACATCAGTTTGACATTCCAGAGCCTGAGCATGTCAGCACTCCAGCATGTATTACATATCAGAGAGGCCACAGGGCCTTATTTGCATCTGCACGGCGAGTATTATCTCCACATTAGGTGGAAGGGGTCTCGCCTTCTTCATCGGCACAGCGAGTGTTATCTCCACCCCATGTGGAAGGGGCCTCGCTTTCGACAGCAGCACAGGTACAGGACAGAGGCAAGCATCCCATGTTTGATGAGGGACCATCAGGAGATCCAGACATAGATATTATTCATCTTGACATCAGCTCTCCTAGCTCAGAGCTAAAGGAGATCATTCAGCAACAAAAGGCTGAAAATCACTTGTTGCAGCAGAAGTTGGAAATGGCAAATTGGACAATCAACTACTTAGAGCAGCGCAACAAGCAGCTAGAGGATGAACACACTCTTGATGAGTTGCAGAGGATCCGAGAAGACCGAAACTTGGCCCGCAAAAGACCCGGTGATTTGACACCTATTGAGCGAGAGGCTATGCTCATCCGAGTAAACACTCATTTAGAGAAGTTGCTAGCCAAGGCAAACAGGGACAATAAAAATAAGTAAGGAATTTAGGGAAGGCCACATGGGAAATTATAGTATTGTGGGATTAGAATGAAGGTACTCAAAGGACGATTGGCCAAGGCACTAAAACGGAGAAAAAGGCCCGATCCACTTCAAATTTTGGCCGAAGCCTCCTTGAAGGAGCATGGTACTTGATGATACACCCCCAGCTCAAAATTCAGAAGATTTGGAGCAATTTTGGTCAATTTTGAATTTTTTTTTGTTAAAAACAGGTTTTTGCCCTCAACGCGTAGCGCGCCACGCACTACCCTGAAGATGGGGAGGTCCATTTCACAAAAACTCTGCATTTTTGGATTTGTCATGACAAATTGCACCTGCTCAGCCACTGCCAAGACATTTCATCAGGTTTTGAGCCCCCAAAAGGTCAAAAAACATGCAAAAAATGACCTTCTGCCACTTTTTGGACACACAGGAAGCAGTCTTGGGAGATTGCATTTTTGGAGGGGCAAATGGGCACCAAATTGAGAAATTCCACTTGGGTTGGAAAGTAGACATCCATCCCTTTCCAAAAAGCCCACCTGTGCCTCATTTAGATGCAAGGAAGTTCCCCAAAAGTGGGCTCAAAGGCGCGCTACGCGTAGAGAAATGGCGCGCTACGCATCAGGGAAATTTTCCATTTTTTTCACCTACAGCTCAGGAAAACGCAGCATTTGACCAGTTTTGATTTTTGGAGGGATTTTTCATCCTCCTTGATGTAATTAATCTAATTTTATGTTGACATGACACTTATTTATCTCTTCTAGAAGATTCATTCATGAAATGGCAAAAAATTATGAATGAATTGGTTTCCTAGCTTATAGAGGCAAGTTGTTTTGATTGCCTAGAATGTAGTGCTCAGTTTAGAATTGGTTGAAACAGCTCCTAGGATGATGAGCTCGACCCCTAGAGGCAAGGAAATGTGTTAGCTTACCTATATTATGTATCTTCTTAGTCATTTTCATGGTTGGACTCTTGGGAAAGCTTTGAGACTTCATTGTACATTTTATCTCTGCAATTTTGGCAAAGGAAAGACCAGGGTTTTGCAGCACTATTTGGGATTCCTGTGGTTATTTGTGTTGATCGTGTGTTTCTCTCATGTACTTGTAAGTTTGTTATGTGTATTATTTTCATACGTTTCTCTTCTACAAATTAAGCAAATGAAGTGTTAAGGTAGAATTCATGGTTTTCTATGCTCTGCCTTTAAGTTTGCTTAATATCTATGTTTTCATCTGTTTAAGGAGAACTCCTAAAAGTTTCTTGCTCTCCTTAGCTCCTTACCGGTCATGCCTATCCATTCACTTCCTTTAAAGGCATCAAGACAATCTCCTACCTTGCCCCAAAAAGACTTCTGCAAAAACTGTGTCACAACCCCGCACCCAAAATTGCCTTTTCCTGTTTTCCAACAAAACCCGAAAAATTTTAAATCAAACTTTCCATATCAATTTACTAGCCTAAAATCAGTATTCTTTATCGGTCATCTCAGCCCCTTCAAAGACCTTTTTCCAAGATAGACCCGGAGAGAGCCCTCTCCTGTCCTCGTAGGGCTAGCTACGAGGCTGAGCTTGGTTTGATGTTGCCTTGAGTTTCGCCTTTTTCAGCCTGAGGCAAATTCAAGCGCTAACAAGTACAGAGTGTGAAAAAGTGGAAACATTATCATCTTGTCATCAGATATAAAAAGGGCATACACAATAAAGTTGTAGATATGTTGTCCAGACCAATCATAAATGCATCTACTATACTTAAGCATAATTCAGTATTGCATGAAAGCTACATTGAACAATATGCTCAAGATATAGATTTTAAAGATGTATACGCAACTTTAAGCCATGGAAAACAAGTAGAAGAATTGGATTATCATGTTAAGGACCAACTCTTGTATCATTTGGGAAAGTTATGCATTCCTCAAACTGAAAGAGTAAAGATAATTCGAGAACCACAC